>SMTZ1_10006228_pt1 | contig 12009 bp, 9 predicted proteins | sample DeeMarSWOR136_30_FD_25667 | JGI IMG/M metagenome (IMG submission 25667) | reverse complement strand
CATTGCGATGCCCCCGGTGACCATTCCCAATGCCATAAGTCTGAGGTAAGACAGTACATCACCTAGGATGAAGATTACCGAGTAGAGATTGTATGCCCCAAATCCGAGTCGGCTGACGAGAGACCCCTGTCTCTCGCTGAATAGAAGGATGAAGAGCGCGGAAGTCCCGAAAGCCCGTAGCGCCCATCCGAACGCGGCTGATGGGAGCACCTTGAGCGCTCCGAGCAACAACGAGACAGCCGAAAGGATGAGCACTATCCAGACGAGTTCATCGAAGAAGGCAGCAATGAACTGCCTTTTCCGCAGATTGTCGTACAATGCTGCGAAGAATCCGAAGACTATCTGTACGACTCCGAGGCCAACGGTAAGACCGAAGAATGTTAAGGGGGTCTTCATCGGATCGAAGACCAGGAATGAACTCCTGAGGGATCTGAGAAACCCTATGGGAAGTCTTTCGAATGCGTCACCAAACCATCCCCCGACCATCGCTCCCATCACGACTGTTGCTAGGCTGCTAAGGAAAAGAAGTTGGAGAAGCTTCTTTCCTCCCCTCAGTTTTCGCATGAGAATGAATGAGAGTATTGCCAGTACTACTCCGTAGCCAGCATCGGTCAGACACAAGCCAAAAAAGATTGCGAAGAAAGGAGCGAGCAGCGGAGTTGGGTCGAGCTCCTTGGACTTGGGCATTCCGTACAATTCCGTAATCATTTCAAATGGTCTGACGGGTCTGCTGTTCCGGAGTTCGATGGGTGGCGATTCTCCCGGTTCCGGCTCTACGCGCATCACACTTGCTGTATTGAATTCCCCGGCAATTTCCTCGAGTCTCTGCTGATCAGTGCTTCTGATCCATCCCTCTAGATAGAGAGTCTCCTTAGTGCTCAGTGAAGAACTCTCGACATATTTCTGATTGAGAAGGGTGAGGCGGTAGTCATAGAGGACATACACCCTTTTCAGTTCTGTCGCGATGAGTGAAGACCTCGATCGCAACCGCTCTCTCTGCTGCTCGATCTGATGAAGCTTTTCTTTCATGGCAGAGAGAATGTCTTCAGGCTTCCCCCTGAATTTACCTAGGTCGACACTCTCGAATTCGATTTCTTTCAGGAGAGACTGGGCTTTTTCCTTTATCTCTTTTAAATACACAGCTATGCAATAGATGCCTTGGGGTGTCTCGTGTATCAGCTCAATGTGCACGTGTTCCTTTGCGATTTCGTCAACCTTGCTTCTGAGCACAGAGTTTGGGATAACGCCAGGGATTAACGTCACTCGCTCAGTCGGTCTGAGTTCCTCTAGTGGAACGTCGAGGTTTTCCCACGGTGAGAGCAATTCTAACTGAGTGTGGAGATTGGCTTCACGTGAGCGGAGATTCTTCTCCTCAGCTTCCAGCTGCTGACACTCAGTCAGGATTGAAACTGGATCTTCCCTGCCCAATCTCTTGAATTCATCCTGATCAAGCGCTATCTTACTGCCCAGCAATCCTTCAAGGACGCCCTTCTTCTCCACATACGTTTCAAGGTAGCCTATTGTCGAGGATAGGCCAGAGATTACCTCCTCGAGTTCCCTGGGTTTCGCCTCTTCTGAAGAGAGCAGATCAGGGTATTTCTTTGCCAGACTTGATTCCTTCAAATCTGAGACGTGTATCATTGCTTCATCCTGCAATCTCTCTAGCAGGCTATCCTTCTCGCTGCTGTGAACGAGAAGGGCACATTTAGTCATCCTTGAGAGTCCCATAGTCCTTGACCCGTTCACATATTCGCTTGACTGCGTCCGGAGTATTATCCTTCGCGCGGCGCTTTAACTCCTCAAGTTCCTTCTCAGTTCGTTCCTGTATGGATATCTTCTCCTTCTCTGCTTCATCCCTGGTCGCTTGGATGCGCTGTTTAAATCTCTCGGCATTCTTCGTTCTTGTCTCCTCGATGAGCTTCTTCGCTTCCTGTTCAGCATCGAGCAGGATCTTCCGCGCACGATTTGAAGCTTCTTCAAGCATCTTCTCTGCTTCTTCTTCGGCCTTCCTTATCTCAGTTATTATGTCCAGAGCCATCGGATAGAGTGGTAGAAAAAAGCGGTGATTCTGTCAAGTGTTTGCCAAATGGCGCATACAATGACCCCTCGGTGGCAGCCTCTGTGGAAGTTATGGATGTATGCATGTGAGAGCGGTCGTGAAGTGGAGACTGAGTCTGCGAGCCCCCGGTCTACTCAATCAAGTGAATGGAATGCGATCCCGTGCATCTATCGTCCGCTCCACGGGTCACTTCTCTCCCGGTATCCTGGAGGCCTTCTGACTCTGGGGGCGACAGTGGATTAGTCGGGTTGTTCGGGCCGATAGCCAAATTCACCTGGTACGTTGGAAAAGACTTGCCTGTAGTCGGCCACATACTGCTCAAAGACGAAGACGATGGGACTGATATCCCTGTACACTCTCCAGTAGACCCAGCGCTCCGTGGGGTGGAGGGGCTTCTCGTCGCGTATTACTTCATCAGGTTCTCCCCAGATTATCCATATCCGCCCTCGATCGGTTTTCCAGCCGACTCGTGTCTCCTTGAAATAGGTATTCGCGTATTCAATTCGAGAGAAAATATCCTGTTTGAACTCGTTCGCTGGTGTGTGAGGAATTGGGTCGTTCGCCCTCCAAAATTCCTCAATGAACCTCTTCATCTCGCCGTCGGGCTCGAAACTTCTGGACTCTCTTGCTCCGGGAGCGAGATAGCGCAATATGATCTCTGCTTCGTCCGCCATCGTGACAAAAGGTGGCTGAGAAGACTTCGTGAAACCAATGCCCAACCCTGCATAGAACGACTGCCAACCTTCTCGTGATGGATCTTCATTAAAAACCCGATGAATTCTGAAATTCAATTCTAAAAAGGCTGAAGGAAATAGGGTCTTTCTCACGCCAATGCCGTAACATGCACCTGACCTAGTCTCATTAAGAGGACTCATCCAGAATCCACCTCCGCCAAAAGCATACACATTGGCGAAATCGAATACGCTCTTCATCAGCTGAAGAGTGGCGTACACCGCATCCGCATTGCAGGATTCCCGTCCCCACAGAGTCTTCTCCCTCAACCGGATGTGGCAGTACTCAACACGCCCTGCTGCCTTGTCGTTGAAGAAGTAGTCGCCGTAGACACCCAGCATGAACGTGGATTCGTACGGGCTGTCTTTGGAAGTTGACGAGAGCTTTTCGGCCACAAGACCGAGATTGGCGGTTTGAAAGGCGAGAAGCTGTGCGAGAAGCAGTGTACAGTATACCATGACAAAGGTCCCAACAAGGATTAGAAGATTCTGCCAGTGGTGTCAACCATCTGTAAAATACAACGCGTCTATGCGAGCAATTCCCTTGCGATCTCGAAATCTTCCTCAGTATTGACCCCACGTACAATGTTCGGATCGGAAGAGATAAGGGATTCTACCTTCAACTTGTGTTCTCTGGCTATTCGTATGATGTCAGTCAGCAAGTACTCCTGCTTTCTATTCTTGTTGTTGATCAAAGAAAGCAGAGGCAGTATGTCTCGCGCATCAAAACAGTATGTCGCACTGTTCACTTCATGTATTTTCAGCTCCTCAGCGCTTGCGTCTTTAGCTTCTACGATCCGGCTCACCGTTCCCTGGGCGTCCCTGACTATTCTTCCGTACGCACCCGGATCTTCAAGCATACCCGTCAGAATTGTTGCCTTCGATCCGGTCTTCCTGTGCCGAGAGAGGAGTTTTTCTAAAACATTTGAAGTGACGAATGCGGCATCTCCTGCGAGTACAAGGAGATCTCCATCGAAGTCGTAGAGCAGTGTGTTGACTTGCATGAGAGCATGCCCGGTGCCCAAAGGCTGGGACTGGAGAACGTATCTGTATCTGTCACCAAATACCTGTTTGATTCCGGTAGCCTGATGGCCGACCACAAGAATCAAATCGGATATCCCGCACCCCTCGCATGCATCCACGACCCACCCTATGAGAGGTTTGTCGCCAAGAGGGTGCAGCAATTTCGTCACTGGAGACTTAATTCTGGTACTCTTGCCTGCAGCCAATATGACCGCAACCACTCTCTCTATGGCCATACCCTGCAACATACAATCGTACCCCAAACCATGTCAAGCTCGGGGTCAACCCTCAAAAAATGTCAACTATTCAGCGGTGAAAACACATGATGTTGCGCTGCTGCGCCAACAGCGATCGCGATTCTGTCATACACCTGGGGAAGAATTGCAGTGGTAACCATATAGCACAAGTGAGTGGGTATGAGAAGAGAGCGATTGTTAAGTTGCGTCGGCTCTGGTATCAGCCGAGAAATCATTTGCTGACACCTTCGCGAGCAGATCAGTCAAAGCGAAACGAGAGTGGAAAACGGGTCTCTCAGTCAGAAGACTTCTACCTCTAGGGAATATTTGACAAAAGTTGAGGGTTGACCCCGCTCTTACAGGCTTTGACGCACACTCCGCATATGTACTGGCCCACCAACCCACTTCGCTGAAACTCTCTGAGCTTGTCATAGCACTTGATGTGGTCGAATTGTTCGGAAGTCTCCTTTATGGCCCCGGCTGGGCATACGTCTACACACGCACTGCAATTGTCACACGCTCCCTCAATAGGCCTGTCTTCCCGTAGGGGGGCGTCAGTCAGTACGGTTACCAATCTGATTCTTGCGCCAAAGGACGGGTTTACCAGGAGATTGTTCCTGCCAATCCAACCGAGGCCGGCCTCCCTTGCGACCGCTTTGTGGGAGAGATGTCCTCTCTGCCTGGCCCAATCGAGCACCTGAGAAGCGGGGATAGGTATGGAGTGGAATCCCTCTTTCTGGATGCGTAGGGCAACCCGGAGCGCGATCCGATCGAGAAGAAAGTTCACCTGTCTGTAGTGATGGTAGTACAATTTGGTGGGTCTGTCTTCTATTTCTTCAAGCACCTTGTCAGAAAGCCTCACTGCTATTGAGATTCCTCGCGTGAGATTCTTGAGAACTCCGGATGACAAATCAAACTGCTCTTTGATGCCTTGGAGACGTCCTACTCCAAAGAGAGCACCACCGAGGTCGAACGTGAGACGTCTCAGTTGAGGAGATAAATCAGCCATGCCTCTTCCTGAGATGAATCCGCAGGGCCTCGACACTTGCGGGAGTTATGCCGGATATTCTCCATGCCTGTCCCAAAGAGACCGGCCTCGCGACGGCCAGCTTCTCTCTGGCTTCGTACGAGAGTCCATGTACCCTGCTGAAGTCCAGAGTCTCAGGAATTCTCAGGGATTCCAGTTGCCTGAATCTCTCCATCTCTTTTTCCTGTCTCTTAATATAGCCGAAATACTTCACTTCTATTTCGACCTGCTCAGCCTCTCTTCGGCTCAACTCCACGGGCGGCGGTGAGAATTCGATAATGTTTGCATAGCTGATTTCTGGTCTTCTAAGAATTTCTGCGAGTGTTGGAGGTTCTGAAATTGCGCTCGAACCCCACTCCCTCAATTTGTCATTCACCAATACCGTCGGCTTCAGTCTCGTACTTTGAAGCCTCTCGATTTCCTCAGTGACTCGTTTCGCCTTTGCGATGACTTCACGGTGACGGATTTCATCGATTAGGCCGATTCGGTAACCGATTGAGGAAAGCCTGGTGTCGGCGTTATCTTCACGTAGGACGAGTCTGTACTCCACCCTCGACGTAAACATTCGATAGGGTTCGTCAGTACCTTTGGAGACAAGATCATCGATGAGCGCGCCTATGTAGGCCTGGGATCGATCGAGAATGAGCGGGTCTTCGTTGGTTACGCTGAGTGACGCGTTTATGCCGGCTACCAACCCCTGACAGGCTGCTTCTTCGTATCCAGTGGTGCCATTTATCTGCCCAGCAAGATATAGACCCTTCACCAACCTCGTCTCGAGAGTAGATTTCAGCTGCGTAGGGTTCACGTAGTCGTGCTCAATTGCGTACCCAGGTTTCACCATCTCTGCCCTTTCAAGCCCAGGAATGGTATGAAGCATTCTTAGCTGAACATCAGTCGGGAGACTTGTCGATATTCCGTTGGGATACACCTCTGAGCTCTCGATACCTTCAGGCTCTATGAAGACCCTATGACTCTCCCTTTCTCTAAATCTCACAACCTTATCCTCAATGGAAGGGCAATATCTTACGCCTGTTCCCTTTATTATTCCGGCGTAGAGGGGTGACCTGTCCAGACCCTCACGGATAACCGCGTGAGTTTCAGGGGTGGTATGGGTGATGTAGCACGGAACTTGCTCCCTGTCAATTCCTGAAGTGGAAAAGGAGAAAGGAAGCGGGGGGATGTCGCCTTCCTGAAGCTCCATTCGTGATGGGTCAATCGTCTTCTTGGCCAGTCTTGGTGGAGTGCCAGTCTTGAATCTTCCTGTCTCGAATCCGAGCGACTGCAGATTCTCGGCGAGCCTGTTTGCGGGCTGCTCTCCCATTCGTCCCGCAGGAAAGGATTCGAGTCCTATATGGATTAGACCATTCAGAAAAGTGCCAGGAGCGAGGACAACAGCCTTAGCCCTGTAGATTTCTCCCGTATCAGTTCTGGTTCCGACTACCTTTCGATCCGCTACGAGCAACTCCTCTACCGACCCCTGTCTCAACCAGAGACTCTGCTGGCACTCGATCACAGTCTTCATATGGAGGCTGTATGCCATCCGGTCCGCTTGAGCTCTCGAAGATCTTACTGCATGCCCCTTGCTTCTGTTGAGTTGTCTGAATTGTATGCCGGTGCAATCGATTGCTTTCGCCATCTCTCCACCGAGTGCATCTATCTCTTTTACAAGCTGACCCTTTCCAATTCCCCCTATTGCCGGATTGCAGGACATCAAGGCGATTGTATCTGGATTCTGAGTGATCAGTACGGTGAGACACCCCATTCTTGCAGACGCCAGGGCGGCCTCACAACCCGCATGACCTGCGCCAACGACTATTACATCAAATTCCGAAGGATCCACGGTTTGGATTTCAGGAGAAGGTTTCGTAGGCGACTATCTCCTCCATGGCCTTTCTGACCTTGGACCTGGCGGTGTCGGCAGGATACCCAAGTGGAAGCACAGTGACAACCTTGTACTTTAGGGGAATGCTGAGGATATCTCTCACCTCATCCTGGGAGAATGCACCGATCCAGCAGGTACCTAGACCTTCCTCGGTTGCCAGGAGGGTCATATGGTCCACGGCTATGGCGAGATCAACTGCATAAGAGGGAACTCCACACGCCATCGGCCTGTCAGGACTGAGTGCCACAGCTGCAATGACTACAGGTGCTTCTCCAACGAAGGTCTGATTCGAAGCGGCTCGCGCAAGAGCCTTTCTCCTCTTCTCATCTCTCACCACTACGAATTTCCAGGGTTGTCGGTTACCTGCTGATGGAGCCATTCGTGCAGCATTCAGTATTTTGGTCAGTTTCTCTTCAGGGACCGGGAGAGGTTTATAACTCCTGACGCTTCTCCGCTCTCTTATTGCTTCTGCTATCCTCATCTTCCCCCCTATTTTGCGGTCCATCGGCCTTGTCGAGATACACTGTGCGGATGGGGAACGGTATGACGATGCCTTCTGTCTTGTATCGCCGATGGAGGTGCTTTACAAACTCATGAACAACCAGATATTTGCTGACGTACTCTTTCACCCTCAGAATGACCGTGAAGTTGATACTGAAATCGCTGAAGGTGTGATAACGGATGAACGGCTCGAATTCCCCTACTGCGCCAGATGTCTTCGAGAGAACCTCTTTCGCCACATCTATCGTGATTCGCTCCACCTTTTCCAGATCACTCTCATAACTGACACCGACCTGCACGAGTGCAGACATCTCCTGTTCTGGCAAGTAGAAGTTTATGATCTGAGTCTCGGCCAGTTTCGAATTCGGGATGACTACCATGTTGTTGGGGAGCATTCTAATCCTTGCACTTCTCCATCCTATTTTCGTGACATATCCTTCGTCTCCAGACTCGAGCTTGATGTAGTCGCCCACTCTGACTGGTTTGTCCACCATTATGTAGAGCCCTGCGAATAGATTCGAGAGGGTGCCCTGGAGAGCAAGGGCGATGGCGATACTTGCCACCCCGAGAGATGCAATCAGGGGCGTTATCGAGATCCCCAATGTGTCCAGCACAATGAGAGCTGCGATGCCGAAAACCACCAGTCGGAAAACTGTCTTTAGAACACCAGCCGACGACTCGACAAAGGCTACTTTGGTCGAGTAATCTCTCAGGAGGCCCATGATGATCCTGTCTAAGAAGAGAATACCGCTGTACACGAAGAGAATAATGATACCTGCGCGGAGGTAGGTGTATAGCTTGGGGGAAATGGGGAGACCACCTATGTACACGATCAATGCAATTCCTATCAGCACCAGTACTAAAGGAAGGCTGATTGCTCCGAGAATCATGTCGTCGATTTTTGTGCGGGTCCTCTGCGCTCTACGGCGGATCTGTCTCAAGATGAGCGGAAGCAGAATCGCGACCAGACATACCCAGATGACAAATACCAGAGTAGCCATAATCAACTGACTCAACCCAAACATTGCCTACCCTCAAATCTGCCCATTCTACAAGGGTCCTTCTTCAGATCAGAGGAATCCATACGCCTCATTGTCGCACACTGCTGCGCATTTCCTTCAGTCTCTTTCGCTCTGCTGTGAGACGTCTCGTCTTTGTCTCCTCCAATTTCTTTCGTATCAGGAGAACCCGGCTTACTATTTGAACATTGGAGGAAACGGCGAGCAGAAGGAGTACCGGGAGGACAAGTCTCGGTACGATTCCCCCAATCATAATCAAGAAGAGTCTGCCATCCCGATTGGGCAGTAAGAATTTGATTATCCCATCCATTCTGCGTGAATTGTAAGGGGACCCAAAATAGAGGTAGAATCTGTCCTTCAGAGTCATTGAGAGCGGAGTGGCTGCAAGCGCAGCCGTGCCTAAGACTAAAGCCCATAGGCTTCGCGTTCTAAGGAATGCATAATATACGAGACCTGCTAGTATCACCGTGTCGACATATCTATCAAGTATTGAGTCAAGGAGCCCACCGAGCGTACTGTGTACATGTTTCAAACGTGCAATCTCGCCATCTACTCCGTCGAGAATTGAGTTTACCTGGGCGAGAACTCCCGCAGGCAACGGTCTTCGCAGGAAGAAGAGCACACCGGACAATATGCCAACAATCGAGACGAAGAAGGAGACCTGATTAGGAGATATTGAGAATCGAGATATGAATTTGGTAATGGGTATTGAGATTCTTCTGTTGATGTATGTGGACACCACGCCATCTGTCGGGCTGGGAAGTGTTGACAGCATCTTGTTTTCCGCACAGGAAATATCTGAACATTCATCTATATCTTGCCAGTAGAAATTTTCGATGTCAACAGTCTGAATCGTTCTGCCAAGCTGATTCACCAGATAATCGATGCCCTCGCTCAGTCGGTATCTCCCTTCCTTAAAACTCTCCTCTAACGCTTCGTAGATGTCGCAATCCAGACACAGAAGCCCACAGTCTATTTCGGAACACTTCTTTAGTTTCTTTCCTATCGTCTTCAACGTTCCATCTGGCCCGACGTCGACCTTTGTTGCTTCGGCCAGGTTTCTCACGTGATCTCTTCTCCTATCCGTGAGCAAGAATAATCCTTGGTTGTGGGTGACGTAGTGCACGAACTTCTTCACTGCTTCCACCTGAAACAGGTGGTCGCACATGGTTACGAGAAATCTTTCATCTGTACCGATTGCCTTCTTGACAACATGGAGCGAGGTGCCATTTCCCTTATGCCACTGTGGATTGTGGTGATATTCTATCGAGACGCCGTACCTGGAACCGTCACCCAAGAGGTCCTTCACTTCATCGCCCTTGTAGCCGGTGACAATGAGAAACCGATTCATCCCAGCTTCCGAGAAAGTGAACACAACCCTCTCTATTAGAGGTATTCCGAGAATTCGACAGAGTGGTTTCGGGAGGTCTTCCCGGCACTCCTTCAATCTCTCTCCTTCACCAGCCGCCAATATGATGCACTTCATTGCGCACCATTATATGAACAGAAATGGCTGTGAGTCAAGGTGAGCCCGCGGAATGCACGCAACAGGTCGAGACTACATACTCACGCAATGTGGAAGAGTCGCCGTCCAAACCGGTCTTCTGCATTGACCGATCCAGCGTGAAGCCAGTGTCGCCCTTTCCCATGAGTGGCAATTCGTATTCACGGCTCTCCCCGATGCGCTCGCGAACACGACACCTGACCCACCGTCTGCTCCTTCCTCTGCCAGCTGGTCGTAGCGCGTGATAGGAAAGGAAACTCGGGAAGCATGTGACCGAAAAACTCTTGAAAATTGGAAATCCCAGTCCCTTACGTGACCAAGGAGACTAGATCAGGTAATTTTGCGGTGGCAACGCATATCAAGGTATCCGCCCCACCATAATACACGAACAATTTGTCTCCAATAACGACATTTCCACAACTGAACACTACATCTGACACATATCCCTGCTTCTCATATTCCTGTGCCGGCTCAAGAATTGGATCATCGCTTCTGAATAGAATCTTCTCGGGATTATTCTTATCAAGTATCATCAGACCAAGTCGGTAGGTCCCGAAACCACCACCTTCTCGCCATTCAACTCCATGATAGATGAAGAGCCATCCCCGATCGGTCTTTATTGGAGGACCTCCGGCACCTACTTTTGCCTCATCCCACATACCTTCTCGGGGCCGTGCCAATATCTTGTGGTCATACCAGTTCACCAGATCATCTGAATAGGAAATCCAGATATCAGGTGGTATTCTATGGAGCAGAATGTATTTACCACCTATTTTTTCAGGGAAGAGCGCTGCATTCTTATCATCCTTGTTGGGCACTGGCAATACGGGTAAGATGCATCCGTGCCTTTTCCAATTCCATTGGGCGTTGAGGAAATCATTCTCGTCAATGGATGCCATGAATACATGTGCCTCTTTGCCATCATATCCTGCATAGGTCATATAAACTGTGCCATCAAGCAGTACCGTCCTTGGGTCCTCTACGCCACGTCTTTCCCATTCATGAACAGGTGTATATATCGGACGGTCTATTCTCCTGTCGATATGGAATCCATCTCTACTCAGCGCATATCCAAAGGATGAGGTTTGATCGAATCCCATAGCTCGATATATGATATGAACCCCATTCTTGTAGAGAGCCGCTGCATTAAAGACGCATCGTGCTTCCCACCGGTGTTCGGAGATGGGTTCAAGAATTGGATTACCTTCGTATCGTATCAGCATTCATTCTCCTTTCAGCAACCTCTCAAACAAACTTATGAACTTCTCCGCTACCGCATCGGCAGAATTTCGCCGGGCATAATCTTCTGCCGCTTTCCTGGTGATACGATACTCTTCGGTTTCATCGAAGATAGCACGGAGAGCTTCTTTGAATTGAACAGGTGTGTCGAACTTCATCACTTCCCTGTCGAAACACTCGACATAATTGGAATTGCGGGCGACTATTGGACACCCGGAGCTGAGACACTGGAACGCCGTGCTGGAAAGGACTACGTGGCTTGCAGATCCTTTATTGAAGACCAACGCATCGGATGCGTGGAGATAATCGTACAGTCTGTCAATATTCGGAGCTTCTTCCCTCAATTCGATGTGCAGAGGACATGAAGGTGTGTGATTCTTCAGTGTCTCCATTGCTGTCTGATCTTTGGTGACCACGAGAAAAGAGATGGGATAGTCTACGCTCAATTCCTCTATAGAAGGGAGGAGCTCTAGGACTGCTTTTGAAGACGGGCCGAACGCGAGTACTATCTTTTCATCCACTGGGAGAGAGAGAGACTTCCGTGCGGACAGCTTATCTCCTTCCGCGCCGGAATAACACGGATAAGGGATGAGATGGAGTTTCGAAGGTTCATGTGCCTGTACGAGGAAATCCCTGTACCTCTCATCAAAACAGACAACCGCATCCCAGTCGAACTGATAGAAGGAAGGGTTTTGAGAAAGCTTACCGTCATGGATGACATTCACTGTCTTCGCTCTCTTCCTTATGTGATGGAATATCTTCCTTAAAGAATCTTTGGGCAGCATTCC
>SMTZ1_10006224_pt1 | contig 12012 bp, 12 predicted proteins | sample DeeMarSWOR136_30_FD_25667 | JGI IMG/M metagenome (IMG submission 25667) | reverse complement strand
CGCTCCCAAGAACCGCTATAACGCCCAAAGCAGCTCCAACAGACAAGCTCCCAGAATCCCCTGCAAAAACTTTAGCAGGATAACGGTTAAAGAACCAAAAAGCAAGCAATGAAGCTAGCAAAATGATACTCAACAACAATCCTAACTCAGAGTCAAGGATCAATGAGCAAACCAAAATAGTCCCTGCAATGATTGTACAAGTACCGCTCATGGCTCCATTTAAAACATCAATCATGTTTGTAGCATTAGCAGGAACAGCTACTACCATAGGAATAAGAATAAAATAGATGATAGTTAAACGTGTTTTCCCAATAAAAGGAAAAGCCGGGTAAGGAGAGTACAATCCACTTAATATCACAGGTATACAAGCAAAAACTAGAAGAAAAGGTTTAAGCATAGCACTTAAACCCTTAAGATCATCAACTATTCCTACTAAAGCAGCGATTAAAACCACTGCTAAAAAAACCATGATTTCTTCAAAATATTCCGAGAAAAGCACAGCACTTAAAAAGGACCCAAAAATCAGGGTTAAAACAATGCTCAAACCCCCCATTTCAGGAATCTCGGGCTTATCAGTTTTATGAACATCAACACCAATAATGCCAACCTGCTTCATCTTCTTCATAATAATAGGTGTTAAAACCAAACAAACAATAAAGCAGGAAAAAAACAGGAAAAACAACTGTAATGGCTCAAAATCTAATAGCATAACGAAAATCCCCAAAAAACAAAAAACCAGTAATAAACATAATTAATATCTCAAAAAATATAGAAATATCTTATTATCTTTCAAATAAAAATCTTTTACTGTTATAAATAACTAAATCAGACCTATTATATCAGCCATTTTTATGGGGATTTAAATTCTGGCAAATTTTTCTCATTCATTTTGTAAGGAACTTTCCCAAAAAAACTACCAATAATGGGGCTTTTAAGAATCTGCATATACTTTTCTTCTTTTTCTTCGTCATAACACCATAAAACTATATTGTCTGCCATTCTTTCAATCCGTGCATGAAACTTTTTAGGATAGCTATTATAACTAAACAAACAAATCCCCGCATGATGAAATTTATGAACTAATAAGTTAATTTGATGTTGGAAAAATTCTAGATATTTCCCCATCCCCCATGAATCTACAAGATCATCTCCATTAGCTATAATGATTCTTCCTTTCATATCTTTTGAAACTCTGCTTGTTATCTCTTCTATGTAATTAGTTAATTCATCGATTGAGCTACGTTTTTCAGGGTTTTTCACAACATATAATGTACAAGGATCGATTTCAAACTCTTTTAACTTCTCCCTATATCTTTTCATTGTTTCTTCTTTAATCTCTCCAAATAACCCCTTACCAATGCACATGTCTATCCAATAAGCTCTCTCTTCTTTTGTAATATAGCTCCCTCTTTTAAGTACATCTGGCATTCTTTTTAAAACCATATTTGCAACAGATACGAAGTCAAAACGTGTTGATACCGTTATACTAAACTCGTCATCAAAAAGATTCGTAGCCCAATTACTAAATAGTCCAACTGTATCCCAATAGGTCTGGTTGCAAACATAAAAGATGGTGCAAGTACCGCTTAAAATTTTAAAGTAATCATCAAAATCCTTATACCCTGAAGGTAAAATTTGTGGAGCTTTTGGGTTTATACGAATCATTTCATCTACCATATTTCGCAAAACCTCGATTTCGCTTCTCTACTTTCCTTAGAAAGTTAATCTTTTTAGACAAAAGGTTGTTTTTCCTTTATCTAACTCTCCAAAAAATAGTAATTTGGAGTTTATATTTTGATAAAATTAGCAATATTTCCCTATTTACTTTTTAAAAGCTTTTCATTTATTTTTATAAATTTTTCTTTTACTTTTAAATGGTTTTAAGGAGTAGGAAGTGTAAATTTTGGCAAATTTTTTTCATTAATTTTGTAAGGAACTTTCCCAAAAAAACTACCAATCACAGGGCTTTTCAAGATCTGCATATATTTTCCTTCTTTTTTAAGATCATAATCCCATAAGAGTATGTTGTCTGCCATTCTTTCGATCTTTGAATGAAACTTTTTAGGATAGCTATTATAACTAAGTAAATAAATCCCTGTATGATGAAATTTATGAAACAAGAAGTTAACTTGGTGTCGGAAAAATTCTAGAAATTTTCCAATTCCCCATGCATCTACAAGGTCATCTCCTGAAGATACAATGATTCTTCCCGTCATATTCTTAGAACCCCTGTTTATAATCTCTTCTATAAAGCTATTTACTTCATCGATTGAGCTACGTTTTTCAGGGTTTTTCACAACATATAATGTACAAGGATCGAGTTCAAAGGATTTCAACTTCTCCCTATATCCCTCCATAGAATCATTATCAATTCCTTCGCTTAGTCCCTTTGCAGTAATCATGTCTATCCAGTAAACTCTCTCCTCTTTTGTAATAACAGAAGCTTTTTCAAATATATCGGGAATTATTTTTAAAGCTACATTTGTAGCACTTGTAACGTCAACTCGAGTTGATATCGCTACACTAAACTCATCATCAAAAAGATTCGTAATCCACCTAGGAAATAGTCCTACTGTATCCCAGTAAGTCTGGTTGCAAACATAAAAGATAGTGCAAGTACCGCTTAAAATTTTAAAGTAATCATCAAAATCCTTATACCCTGTAGACAAAATTCGCGAAGTTTTTTGGCTTATCCAGATCGATTCTCCCATATATTTCACCAAAATTCTCTTTCACAATCCTTATCTCTTTCTTATGAATCATTTTTTTAAACAAAAAGTTTTTGTTCCCAAAATCATGCCCTTTATTTATTAGGCTAATAAATGGTGATTTTGGGGTTTATATTTTGGTAAAGTTAGCAATAGAAGGCGGTGAACCTGTAAGAAGGGAGAAGATACCGATAGCATCGCTTATGCTTGGTGAAGGAGAGGAAAAGGCAGTTATAGAAGTATTAAGGTCAGGTTATCTCGTACAAGGTGAAGTTGTTGAGAAGTTTGAAAAAGAGTTTGCAAAATTTAACGGTGTAACTCATGCTATAGCCATGAATTCGGGGACAGCAGCTCTCCACATAGCACTCCAAGCTTTGAAAATACTCCCAGGAGATAAAATAATAGCTCCTCCTTATACTTTTAGTGCTTCAGCAACAGCCGCACTATTTCTAGGAGGAATACCTGTTTTTGTTGACATAAACCCAGAAAGTTTCAATATTGAACCAGAGAAAATTGAAAAAGCTATAACAAAAAAAACTAAAGGCATTATTCCAGTTCATCTTTTTGGTTTGCCTGCAGATATGGATCCCATAAAAGAGGTTGCGGAAAAACACGATCTTTTTATTTTGGAGGATGCAGCCCAAGCGCATAAAGCACTTTATAAAGATCGTATGGTAGGTACTTTTGGCGATGTAGCTATTTACTCTTTTTACGCCACAAAAAACATGACCACAGGCGAGGGAGGTATGATCGTAACAGATGATGATGAAATTGCTGAAAAATGTAGAATCATAAGAGATCAAGGACAAAAAGGCAAGTATAACCACGTTCTCTTAGGATATAATTATCGCATGACAAACATTATGGCAGCTATTGGTTTAAAACAGCTGGAAAAACTCCCATACTTCACAGAAAAGCGCCAAGAATTTTCAAGAAAACTCTCAAAAGAACTTGAAAAAATAGGAGAACTAATAAAACCTCCAAAAGAGCCAGAAGGATATGAACACGTATACTACCTATACGCATGCCTTTTAAAAGAAAAAAGCGGGTGGGAAAGAGATGATTTTATAAAAGCTTTAGAAGCCGAAGGAATAAGCGCTCGTCCAATCTATACAACACTCCTTTACCAACAACCTCTCTACGAAAACATAAAAGACCCAAACATATATCCTTATGCTGAAATGATAAAAAACTTCCTTCCAAACTATAAAGAAGTAAAATGCCCTATAGCAGAAGAAACCACTAAAAAGGTAATACAACTCCCAATGCACCCAAAATTAACCAAAAAAGACCTACAAGATATAATAACAGCCATAGAAAAACTCATCCTACAAAAAAAGAAAGAAAACTAAAATATTTAAAAACAAGATTTTGGAAGGATCAAAATATTTAAGATATTTTTTAATTCATAAAGCTTTATATTGAAATTTATTCCTAAAACAAAGGAGGGAAAAATATGAAAACAAAAAAATTTGAAGGGAAAAACAATACTCATAAAGTTTTTCTATACACGCTTAGCACTTGTATGTGGTGTAACTACACAAAGAGACTGCTAAGGAAACACGATATTGAACATGAATACGTCGATGTTGACTGGACTAGTGAAAAAGACAAGAAAGAAATCCAAGAAGATATCGACAACAGAGGAATATCGCTTAGTTTTCCTTTAATAATCATAGATGATAAGATTGTGATTACTGGTTTTAAGAAGGATAAGATATTGGAGGCTTTGGAAATTGGTGACACTTGAGGAAGTACGTAAAAAGGCTGAGAGTGATGCGAAAACCCATGGTTACTACCTACAACCTGATCCAGAGATTCTTAACGATCTTCTTGAAGGTCTTAAAACTAACGAAGAGCGGTATGGTTATCCTTCATGCCCGTGTAGGCTTGCTTCTGGAGCCTTTGAGCTCGACAGAGATATAATATGTCCCTGCGACTATCGAGATCCAGATGTTCTTGAATATAACTCTTGCTACTGTTCACTTTACGTTAGCAAGGACGCGTTTGAGGGAAAGTTAGAAATAGAACCAATCCCAGAGCGTAGACCATTAGAAAAACAGAATAGAGCTTATAAAATGACTGAGGAAGGTCCAGTGGAGAAATCACCCGAAACAACCGTCGTGATAACTGAGAAATCTTCCAAAACTAAAAGGAAAATCTATTACTGTAAACAATGCGGATATGTTTGTTTCCGCGAAGAACCACCATATGTTTGCCCAATATGCAAAGCAAAGAAGGAAATGTTTGCAGAAATAATTATGAGTACACGTATACAAGGATAAGATATCGCGTTAATATTCCCTATATCTCTTTATTTATTTCTTGAGATTTTAACCTATTTAACAAGGACTATCTTGAGCTCCTTCCAATTCTCCTTTATTCCGCGTAAAGAATTAACTGCTCCTAAAATAATCCCGCTTAAAACCTTTTCAACAAACTCGTTTATCTCTATCTCTTCATCGTCAATATGAAGTTTAACATCCAAAAACATCACCTAGAATCTTACTGTTATTAGAAAGGTAAAAATTTTATGTAAAAGTGAAAAAATTCAAAAATGAGTATGTTTACCACTACATTTTAAAAAGTTTTAATTGTAAATTCATTATTACGATTACTATGAGGTTTTTTTATGAGCCATAAAATAGCTGTAATACCTGGTGACGGTATTGGACCTGAGGTTATTGAAGAAGGAAAGAAGTGCGTAGATGTTTTAGCAGAGTTATACGGATTTAGTATTGATTGGATAGAGTTTCCTTATAGTGCTGACTATTATTTAGAACATAAAGTAGTATTACCAGAAGATGGTTTAAAAGAGATAGGAAAATGTGAAGCGATATATCTTGGAGCTGTAGGGGATCCAAGAGTGGAAACAGGAATCCTTGAAAAACAACTCCTCTTAAAACTTCGATTCCACTTCGACCAATACATCAACTTAAGACCTGTAATACTATACCCCGGTGTCCCAACACCCCTCAAAAATAAAGGACCAGAACACATAAACTTCTACGTAGTACGGGAGAATACAGAAGATTTCTACGTTGGTCTTGGTACGCGCTTTAAAGAAAAAGAACATAAAACAGTATTCGAATTAAAAAGATCCACAATGCCAAACCCCCGATACAGACTAGAAATCACTCAAGAAGAAGAATCAGAACAAGCAATACAGTTAGGCATTATAAGCAGAAAAGGATCAGAAAGAGTGATCAGATATGCCTTTGAACTGGCGAAAAAAAAGAATCGAAAAAGGGTTACAAGCGTAGACAAAGCAAACGTGTTAACCCATTGTTATAGCTTATGGAGGGACGTCTTCACAGAAGTTGCAAAAGACTATCCCAATATAGAAACAGAGTTCAGCTTTGTTGATGCCATCACTATGTGGTTTGTAAAAAACCCAGAATGGTACCAGGTTGTAGTAACTCCCAATATGTTCGGGGACATAATAACCGATCTTGGGGCTATGATACAAGGAGGTATGGGCTTAGCCCCTGGGGGAAACATTAACCCAGAAGGCGTATCCATGTTTGAACCTATCCATGGTTCTGCACCAAAGTATACAGGCATGCGTGTTGCAGACCCCATAGCCACCATTTTAGCAGGACAAATGTTGCTTGAAGAAATAGGGGAAATAAAAGCCGCAGAAATCCTTGAAAAAGCAGTTATCCAAGTACTAAAAGAGGGAAAAACCGTTACAAAAGACTTAGGAGGCTCTGCAAAAACCAACGAAGTCGGAGACGCCACAGTACAAGCCATAAAAAACATTTATCACTCTGAATGAAACTCTGGTTCTATTCTAGGCTTGCACCACAATTCCCGCAAAACCGAACATTTGGAGTGTTTTCAGACCTGCAATAAGGGCATACGAGAACCTTCTCAACAATCCTTCTTTCTACTTCCTCTTTTTTAGGAGGTCTTACCAACAGCCAAATAATCAACCCTATGAAGTTCAAAAAAAACACTATACATAACCATAAAGCTCCGCTTTCTCCCCTACTCTCCGCATCACGATAAATCCAGAGACCTATAAGCAAGACAACAAGAAGGGAAATAAGTATAAGGGAAACTATTAATCCCACAATCCATCCATCTCTCTGCCAAGGATTAGTCTGGGCCGAAAATCGAGTTAAAACAGAAGTATGTAAATTTAAAAAATCTATCACGAAATATCCTCCTAATTTTTTCAATTCAATACATTAAAAATAGAATAAAAAATTATCTCTCGTTATTTTTTTTCTTTCTTTAAAAATAAAAAGATAGAGAAGAAGTTTCTAAGCTTGTTTCATTATTTTTTCTTTGTTATCCCTCAATTACTTCCTCACTTTTTTTTCTAATCTTAAATAAAATTGGTATTAGTAGTAAGATACCTATTACAAGCAAAAACACAACTATTGTTATGTTTTTAGACGGTTCATCTTCACCAGAAAACTTAATCAACCAAACATCGGGAAAAGGTGGATTAGCACTATAAGATTGTGTGTAGCCTGTTATTATATAACCTCCATCACTAGTCTTTTCAACACAAAGACCAAAATCACCATCTGTTCCTCCGTAGGTTTTGTTCCACTCAAGATCACCTGTTGGGTCAGTTTTAATCAACCAAACGTTAAAATAACCAGCTCCATAAGACCATGTACTACCTACTATGATGTATCCTCCATCACCAATCTGCAAAACACACCAACCCCTATCATCGAGAGTTCCTCCGTAAGTTTGGTTCCATTCCATTATACTTTCGTCGTTATTACTGTTTACTCTTTTCTCTACCATGGTTGTTTTTGTTAGTGATTGGTTTTTTGTTGTTTCTGTGAATGTTGGTGGTACTGCTAAAACTATTGATACAGTTAAAAGCAAAGTTAGGATGGTTAGTGTTATTTGTTTAGACCTCTTTCTATGGTTTATAACTGACTCCTTACTTCTTAAACAGGTAAAAATCTTGAAAAGGTCCCTGCAACCCCTCATAACCATCATTCTCCCATCTTAAAACCTATAAATGGTTTTAAAGAGAACAAAGAAAAAGTGGATATAAAAAGATTTTGTTATCATTTTTTTATCTTAGTTTTTTGTATTAAATAAGGTATTTATGATATAAATTATGAGGTTTTTAGAAGGAGGATGCAGTATGGGGAAAGATCCTATTTGCGGTATGTATGTGGATGAAGAAAAATCCCCTTTTAAAGCAGAGATCCGTGGACGCATGTATTACTTTTGTAGTGAGAGCTGTTTAAGAACCTTTGAGAGACCTGAAGTTGAGTTAAGAAATCTAAAAATATTAGTTGTTTTTAGTTTTAGTTTTACTGTTCTTCTTTTCTTTTTCAGTTTTTTTAACATTTCACCTTTTTTTAGCAAAAACAAGTGGCTATTCTTATTTGCAACCCCGGTTCAGTTTGGAGCAGGTTGGAGATATTATAAGGGAACCTTTGATGCTTTAAAAGTTGGAACCGCAAACATGGATACCTTAATAGCTATGGGAACTTCAGCAGCATATGGTTATAGCACAATCATAACATTTTTCCCCAGCATTTTCGAAGAAACCGAAGTATTCTTCGATACAGCTGCCGCTATCATAACCCTAGTCCTCATAGGTAAACTGTTAGAGGATCTCGCTAAGGGTAGAGCTTCAGAAGCTTTAATAAAACTCATGGACCTTCAGCCTAAAATGGCCCACGTTATAAGGGAAGGAGAAGAGACAGAAATACCAGTAGAATTTGTTGAAGTTGACGATATAGTGGTAGTTAGACCTGGGGAAAAAATACCTGTTGATGGCGTGGTTGTTGAAGGCCATTCTTCTGTTGATGAATCAATGATCACGGGAGAAAGTATCCCTGTAGAAAAAAAGCCAGAGGATGATGTTATTGGTGCTACTATTAACAAGGTGGGTCTGTTAAAATTTAAAGCTACAAAAGTTGGATCTGATACAACACTTTCCAAGATAATAGATTTAGTCGAAGAAGCTCAGCTTTCTAAAGCTCCAATGCAAAGGCTTGCCGATTATATATCTGCCCGTTTTGTACCTTCTGTGATATTAATAGCTGTAACCGCTTTCTCCTTATGGTATTTCATAGTGAACGAAAGCTTCACTTTTTCCCTTGCAATACTTATAGCAGTACTAATAATTGCGTGTCCTTGTGCTTTAGGCATCGCTACACCTACCGCTATCATGGTGGGTACAGGGAAGGGGGCAGAACACGGCATCCTAATCAAGGGAGGAGAATACCTAGAAAGAACCTATAAAGTACAAACAATAGTCTTTGATAAAACAGGAACCCTCACCAAAGGAGAACCTTCAGTAACAGATGTCGTGTCAATAAGATTCTCAGAAGAAGAAATTTTAAAACTTGCATCTATGGCTGAAAAAGGGTCAGAACACCCCTTAGGAGAGGCTATAGTAAAAGGAGCAAAAGCAAAAGGTTTGGAAATCCCAGACGCTGAATCTTTTGAAGCAGTTCCAGGCCAAGGTGTAAAAGCGGTTTATGGCGGAGAAGAAATTCTTTTGGGCAATCGAAAACTTATGGAAAATAACAATATATCCTACAAAGAAATAGAAGAAAAAATCCAAACCTTTGAAAAAGAAGGAAAAACAGTGATGCTCCTTACGATAAATAAAACAATCAAAGGCCTTATTGCGGTAGCTGATACTTTAAAAGAACATTCAAAGGATGCTGTGAAAAAACTCCAAGAAATGGGTATCGAAGTAATCATGCTCACAGGGGATAATAGAAGAACCGCAGATGCCATCGCAGAAAAACTTGGTATAACAAAGGTTTTATCAGAAGTTTTACCTCAAGATAAAGCAAATATTATAAAAAAGTTGCAGGATGAAGGAAAAATCGTAGGTATGGTAGGGGATGGAATAAACGATGCCCCCGCCTTAGCGCAATCTGATGTAGGAATAGCCATCGGAAGCGGAACAGACGTAGCCGTTGAAACCGGAGACATAGTCCTAATAAAAGACGATCTAAGAGATGTTGTAGCCGCAATACAACTAAGTAAACAAACAGTAAGAAAATTCAAACAAAACCTATTCTGGGCTTTCTTCTACAACACAGCCCTAATACCAATAGCTGCAGGCATATTATACCCACTATTAGGCATACTCCTAGACCCAATCTACGCTGCAGCAGCCATGTCCTCAAGCTCAGTAACTGTTGTAACAAACTCCCTACTACTAAAAAGATTTAACCCAAAAACAGTTTAAAAAAAAGTAGATCCGAAATTTTTAATAGAAGTTAAATAATATAGATAATAAAATTAAAAGTTTTATACATTCTTTTAATCATTGGTGTGGGGCATGGAGAAAAAACCTGACCGCGTTGTTGCATCGGGAATAACCCGCTTAGATGAGATATTGGGCGGAGGTTTTCCTCGACTTTCATTAATACTTTTTCTATCAGATGTTGGCTCTGAAGCGGACATTTTCGCGCTCCAGATTTTATGGAACCGGATGAAAGCAGGAGATTTGGGTCTTATATACGACTTTGATCTTCCTCCTATGGATTTAAGAGAAAAGATGAAGGATTACGGTTGGGATGTGAAAAAATATGAAAAGGAAGGGAGGTTTATCTTAGCAGACATGTTTACACATGCCTTTGATGTTGGCAAATTTTTTCCAAAAGAAAAATTTTTCTGTAAACGCCCTAATGATCTCACGTATATTGCTAACTTTGTTCATGAATTTCGAGAAAAGATTATGCAACAAATAGAACCAGGAAATTATTTTAGTTTTGTTTATTCTATTGGAAGTATATTTCATTTTAGCGAAGAACAGGAAGCTTTAAAATTTATTTATAGTTCTAGAAGAAAGTATAAACCGTTTGCTACTGCCTTATATCTTCTTGATCCTAGAATTGTTAGTGATAAATCTGTTGCAATTCTTGAAAATTTAGCAGAAATTGTGGTTAAATTTTCAGTAGAAAAAGTTGGCAAAAATTTTGAAAGATTTTTAAGAGTTATTAAAGCGCCTTTATATGGTTATTTAAACGAACCTATATCTTATTCAATCACGCAAACAGGAATCGTATTATCTCAAGAATAGTTCATTAAAGTCTGAAATTTTAAATCTTAAAAACTCATTTTTATCAATCATACGTGTTTTATTACAATTAAACTTGAATATACGCACAAAAATCAAGAAAAACATAATCTTCGAAAAGAACTATTTATTAATTGAAAATTATAATTAATATGTTAAATTAAAACAGGGTGATAATATTTGACAAAAGACCTCGTTTGTGGAATGGAAGTAGATGAGAAAAAAGCACCTTATAAAACAGAGTACAAGGGTAAAACATACTATTTCTGTGGTAAACCCTGCTTGGAAAAGTTCGAAAAAGACCCTGAAAAATATATAAAATAAAACAGAAAACATCAAAGCATTATTATAACATACTAGTGAATGAAATACATAAACAAAAAAGGGAGAAAAACAAAACAATATTTTCTCTATTTTTTATTACTTTTAAATTAATTTATTACAATAGGGGCTTTTTACTGGAAGAGAATTATTTGAGAAAAACTATACCTATTGATCGAATGGATTGTGCTTCTTGTGCTCAAATTATTGAGAAAGAAATGAAGAAGCTTGAAGGGGTTAAAGATGTAAGTATAAACCTCTTAATGCGTAAAGTTGTTGTGACATATGATCCAGAAAAAATAGATGAATCTAATCTTGAGAAGAAGATCGAAGACTTAGGATATCGTATATCATATAAAAAGTATGAAAGTGTTTTTAATAAAATATTAAAAATATTTAAAAGAAAACCTAAAAAGAGGAAGAATGAGAGAAATAAAATGATGGTATTTTAAGCCTAAACACTATTATAAGCTTGTTGCTAATCGTTTTTTTAGATGGGGTATTAATCCGCAATCTTTTATGATTTTGAGTAAAAATGAGGGAAGTTTTGAACCTTGTAAGATGGTTCCTTGTTTGAGTAGTTTTATTTTCCCTGTTTCTGGTTCTATTTCTATCTCTTCTCCTTCTTCAATTTTATTGTATGCTTCTTTGCATTCTATTGCTGGTATTCCGAGATTTATCATGTTTCTAAAAAAGATCCTTGCAAAACTTTTCGCAACTATTGCGCTTACTCCTAGAGCTCTTAAAACTGCTGGTGCTTGTTCTCTGCTTGAACCACAACCAAAATTTTTCCCAGCTACTATAATACCGCCTTTTTCAAACTCTTTAGGAAAACTGGATCTAATTGGTTCCATAGCCTTTTCCTTTGCTTCTTCTATGGGTAATATTAGATAGCGTGCTGGAATAATTATATCAGTGTCTATGCTATCTCCAAATTTCCACACTTTTCCAAGT
>SMTZ1_10006223_pt1 | contig 12013 bp, 14 predicted proteins | sample DeeMarSWOR136_30_FD_25667 | JGI IMG/M metagenome (IMG submission 25667) | reverse complement strand
CATTAAGATATTCAATCGATATTGGAAGTTTTTCCTCGTCTTGAATGTCAATGAGATAAATAAATAAATCTGTGTCTGAAAAATAAAACTCAGCTCTCGATTTGTATTGCTCTTTATATTTTTGTTGGCCTCCCATGTCCCAAAAATTCACTATTCGCCCTAAAAATATAGTCTTTTTGTAATCAACTTTAATTGTAGGACGCAATTTCGCGATATAATCTTCAAAATTGTATTTTTTCTCAAGGGCGGTTAGAATAGATGTTTTTCCAGCGTTGTCCAGGCCACTAAAAATGATCTTAACCATGCTTTCCTCAGAATTTCCCATTATCAAAATCTCCCATAATCTTAGTCCCAAATAACATTATTTTTACTAAATCAAATATATAATAATAATTCGAGTTTATTTTTTTAATAATTATCTATGTCAAAATTTTTAATAATTTTAGCTTTTGCGTCAACACCAAAAACGATAGCAATAAATTCGTCTTTACTAGTATTTGGGTCTTCCATTATAAAATAAAATGCCTTTTCATCGTGGTTCAATCCAATTTCCATTTCCCCGCATCCTTCTGGTAAGATTTTAGCAATTTCGGGTGGCGCGTTTTGCTTTAATAGTTCGTATACGGTATCTTCTGTCGCACTCTGCTCCATCCTAAGCTTCTTAACATCGCTCATCTCGAATGCTGCTAAATGTTTTTCGATTTTATCGTTAAGTTCGTCCCAGAAATTAAACAATTCTTCGACATCTTTCATAATTTATCCTCTATATTCATTTTATTTTTAATTTTTTATTTCCCACCTAATATAACTTTCAAGTAATATCTGAATATTGCTTCTATTTTTTAAAAATATCCAAGTTTCGTGATTTAGCAGATAAAAATATTTTTTAAAAAACAAAAAGTGTTGAGGTTGGAAGAAAATAATCACGATTTTTTAAAAATGTTGGCGTATCGAACGCTAGTTAAAAAACCGCAATATCAAAAATACAAAACATTTGAAGAACAGATGAGAACGATAAGAGACTCCGTTATTCAAGCAGGAGAAGAATTAGAAGTTGTCAAGCGCAGAAATATTTTTCGGTTGGTAATGAGGGAGCTAGAAAATTTAGTAAAAAGACTAAAATAAATTTTTTCCTTTCTTTTTCGATCGAACCTATTTTATACAATTTTTCTGTAGCTGTCAAAGAGTAATAGCATTGCGAAAACGACTATTAATGTTCCTACTATTGACAAGTAGGGGATTATAGCAATTAAATCTGGAAAAATAGCTATGAGACTAACGGGTTGTAAAGTCATTCCTAAATCTAGAATCAACACACCAGCAGCGACTTTTAGAGCGTCCCTTCTAAGCTGCCCAAACGATTTTACTGCAAAATATAAATAGACTCCAATGAAAATAGCTTTAGCTATATTGCTCAGGATGAGAAAGATCGTAATATAGAGTTCATTGGTCACGATATTTATTGGATTAACTGCAAACGCGAAAATAATTAAGATTATGTAGCAAAAGGTAAAAAGATAACGAGTATTTAAGGTGTTATGTCTTTTCAATAACCTTTCAATGGGAAATACTTTCACCAACCAAGAAGCGTATATGAAATAGTTTGAAATTCCATCGACGAAGTCTACTAATAATTCACCTTCTAGAAAAAAGCTGTGAAAAATATTCATCGTGTTCGCAATTCCAATGAAAATAAAATAAAAAACCCAAGTGATAATGTTTTCCTTCTCGTCTCTCGATCTGGATTCTCTATCGGACTTTGAATACTTAATCAAAGTGTAGAAAGAAAGAATGTATGTAATTGTTACATTAATAATCCAAACAATAATTATCGTCCATAATAACGCTGGATCTAAGTTTTGATAAAATTCGTTCATACCCTATCACCTAATATTGTTAACCCATATTGCGTGATATATAAAGATTGGTCTGAGGAAAAATTGGTTTTTTCCGGTGATATATATTTTAGTCGCCAATTATTGTTAGAGTTAGATGTCTGGTGCGGGGTTTCTCATCAAACTCCAGAAAAACAATCTGCTCCCAGGTGCCTAGAAGTAGTTTTTTATTCTGAAATGGAAATGTCTGCGAAGTTTTTAAGAGAAAACTTCTTAAGTGTCCAGCTCCGTTATGGTCGCCCCAAGTTTTTGTATGCTCATAACGCTTATCGTAAGGAAGAATCCTCTCTAAAAACTCCCCGATATCGTGTTTCACTAAGCCTGGTTCGTATTCTACTGTTGAGATGGCTCCGGTAGAACCTGGATTGTGTATGTTAACAATCCCACTCTCTACTGAACTCTCTCTTACAGCATTATTAACTTGGTCTGTAATATTGATAACATCGCAATATGGTTTGGTACTTATAGAAAACGTTTTTGTTTCAACTGTCATCTAAATTTGCACTTGTTGAATTTTATAAGTTTTTCGATAACATCCTTCGGTAATTTAGAATAAATAATCGCGTAAATTTTAGATAAAATTAGCAATTCCTTCTGGTTAATATCCACTCTATTTGACCAACCTTTCGAACTTGCTTCGATGCAGAGATGTCGCTTCTTAACTTTTTTAAATTTACACTTTTTTATTGTACAATTACGACAGATCTTTGGTATTATGTAAACCTCTCCACTTTTTAGCCATATAAGAAAATTTCCATATTCTTGATGGGGAATTACGACCCATTCTCCGTCCACGATCTCGTAATCGCCGAGAAGTTGTATATAGCGAGTTAGAATTTTCGTATTTGCACGATAACTTGGATTTATTTTATCGGGATTTTTGCGAGTTTCCGTATAATCGTTGCATAACAATAGTTCGGACTTATCTTTTTCAGATAAGAATATGAATTCTTTTTGGCTAAACAAATCAGGTACTTTTAGAAAGTCAACAACTAACGCGTCAGAACGTACTTGATTCTCTCTTTTATGTATGAATCTATCACTAATTTGCGTTAGAATATCTGAAGGTGTTTTTATTGAATTAAATTCAAAGCTATATTCCTTTAATTCATTATTCGAGAAATGAGTTTTTATTATATTTTCTTTATTTAATTTGTCTAAAATTACGCAAAAAATAATATGGATAACGGGTAAATGAAACTGGATTTCTTGAAGATAACTTGAGATTTGTTCTAATTTATTTTCTGAGATAAAGACAATAATCGCTTCAGATCCTCTGTAGAAAGTCGGCCGAACAGACGAATAGCTAGAACCACAATCAACATTCCACAAATAAAACTCAAAGCGGGTTTCGTAGTTATAATCATAATAAATACTAGAAATATTTACCCCAATCGTTTTTTTATGATTAATTGGTAAATTATTGGAACTTATGTGCTTTTGAAAAATATTCTTGAGGTTTTCCAAGCCTCCCAACAAAGAAGCTTTCAATTTAAATTTGTTTTGATAATCGAGGACTTGACAAGAATCCATAATTAACTCGAAGGGGGCAATTTTATAAATTAAATTAAAAATTGTCTAATTTCTAGAAATTTTTAACTTATTTATAATATTATCTTTTAACTTAAAAAATCTAAAATTGTTATGATCGATCTTTGAGCGATAATAAATTAAAGGAGTTCTTATCAAAGATAACAGACGCAAAAAATGAACTTCCATACTATTTAAATATCCTCGTAAAGTCTGGAAAAAAAGTTTTAGATTACAAAATTAAAAAACTTCCATCTAAAATACTTAAGGTTACTGCGCACGAGGAAGGCGGGGGCTGGTTTGTTCGATCTTACCATATTCCTATAAATAATTTGAATATTTCGCTTGATACCAAAAAGAAAGAAGCATTAAGGATATTGAACGACCCTAGGCAAATTTTTGATAAAGATACAAAAGAGATTTTGGACGAAATCACGAGAAAATACGAAGAAATCCTTCAAGGAAGTGGGACTGGAAAATTTAATTTTAAAACTTCTCGATTTAAGAAAAAGAAAGATTGGAAAATGGGCGTTCAAAAAAAAGGATTTTAATCTTACTTGATTCTACTGCCTGGAGGGACTAAATCCTTATGAGATTCTTCCAATGTTATTAGGTAAGGTCTATCTTCTACATCTGCTGCCAATATCATTCCTTGAGATTCTATTCCCATTAATTTTCTTGGCTTTAAATTCGTTAAAACAACAACTTTCTTACCGATCATTTCTTCTGGTTTGTAATATGGATGCATCCCAGCAACTACTTGCCGAAGATTTCCGCCTTCTCCACAATTTACCAGCATTTTCATTAAATTCCTTGATTTAGGAATTACCTCACAAATTTTAATTTGTCCAATTTTTATTTCCATTTCCATAAACTTGCCATATGATATATCCATTATCAATTCCTCACAATTTTTCTATTAGAATTATGGTGGTCTTAAAGGTAAATCGGAAAGGTCCACCTGTTCTTGCTTTTCTGGCTTTCTGGCTTGGTAAGGATTTTCTATTTCTTCTACCCTCCGAGCAAATGTTAGATAGCCAGTATGCCCAATCATACGCGTTGCAGGTCTAGTAGCGTTTTCTTTAACTGAAATTACACGTTTCATGATTTCGAACGTTTTAATGTCGTAAAATCCTCCTCCTTCTAATGCAGCGACGGTCTTTTTTACTTGTTCTATTGTTGGAGAGAAGGATGCAAAACTTCCACTTAGCTTTAGAAAATTCTTCACTTTCTTCACAGCTAACCAAGGAGTTGCAATATCCAAAACTACTGCGTCCAAATCTTCGTGTTCTAAATCTTGTAAAATGTCTCCGTATTCAATAGAAACAACATCTTCGAGTTTAGCTTTTAAAACATTCTTCCTTGCTTGTTTTAAGGATTTCTCTCTTATGTCGTAAGAAAAAATACGACCTTTTGGTCGCACATAACTTCCTAAAATGCATGTAAGAGCACCGGATCCAGTACCTGCTTCTAAAACATTAGAACCTGGCCCAATACCTGTATACATTAGAATTAATCCCGCATCCTCGGGATAAATAATTTGAGTTTTTCGACTCATTTTTACGACAAAGTCGCTCGGAAGCGGTTTAAACACTCTCAATTTAAATCCTTGAGGTTTCGTAAAAACGCATGTTCCAAATTGCTTTCCGATAATATCGTCGAAATGTATTGTACCTTTATGAGTGTCAAATTTCTCATTTTGGCGTACTCTTAATAACCATTGCTTATTTTTATCGTAAATTAATAAAATTAGGTCGTTGTCTTTTATAATATTCAAATTCGAGTCGTTTTATTTGCGATTTTCCTATTAAAAGATTGGATTTGAAATTGTTTAAATTTTTTGAATATTTCTATAAATATGAAAAACTAATTATCCATTCGGTTATACTAAATAAAAACAAGAATTCAATTGAATTTTATATGACAAATGTAAATGGGTTAGATGTCGTTAAAGCTACTGAACTTCTAGGTATAGAGTGTTATCAAGTCAATACGGCAAAAAAAATAGGTAAAATTGTTGATATTATTTATTCAACTCAAACCGGTAAAATCGAAAGTATTTCGGTCAAAACCACAATAAAGATAGAAAACAGAAAGACAATCCCCATAGATTTTAAAAACATTGTTTCTGTAGGAGACATATGTTTGGTTGAGTTAGATTATTAGACCTAATTCCTATATATAAAATTCCAAAATTTAAAAAATGAAGTAGTATAAATTAGCTAAGAAAAGAATTCTTAATTCTCTCCTTTCTAAAGGTTTTCTAATAAATGAGTAGAAATAATTCTAGAAAAAAACAACAGTACTTATCGTTTAGTGAAATTCAAACTCTAGCTGAAGATTATAAACGACAACGAGACGAATTAAACAAAAAGACAAAAGAAATTTTCAACGAGCTTAAAGCGAAAGAAAAAGAGATCGACCAATTTAAGAAAGAAGCAAAGGAATTAAGAAATAAAAGGGACGACATCAATAAAAAAGTTCAAGAGTTTAAAAAGCAAAAAATCGAACTTATCGAGAAAATTAAAAATCTCTCAAATCAAAGAAATCTTCTTAAAAAGAAAGATAAGGAGTCCGGTAAACAATATTCTTCCATTAGAAGACACGAATTAGAAATTGAGCGATTAGAAAGGCGCATAGAAACAGATGTACTGACAATTAAAGAAGAAAATAGAATCATTGAAAAAATCAACGATCTTAACGCAAAGAGAAAAGAATTATTGAAGTATATGGAAGAACACGATGAACTATATCAAATTGAGAAGGAAATCGATTCTATTCAATTAGAATTAGACGATCTAAAGGAAAAATTAGACGCACTTTCAAAAGAATCCCAAGAATTCCACGAACAGATGATTACTCTTTTTAAAGAAACAGATTATTTAAGAGATCAGAGAAAAGCGAAAGAAGACGAGCTCATCGAAAATAAGAAAAAAGCAGACGAGTTTCACGAGCTCTACATAAAGATGATGAATCAACAAAAGAAAGTAAGAAGACCCAAAAAACCTTACGCGTATAAAAAACAACTAGAAAGGAAAATAGCCGAACAGGAAATGATTAAAAAGCAACTAGAATCTGCAATTGAAAAACGTAAGAAGGGAGAAAAACTCGATTTATTCGAAGCCAGACTTCTTTTAGAACACGAAAATAAAGAAGAAGAAGAATCCTAATCCTTTAAACTATTCGCAATTTTTATTAGAAAACTACTAATTATCGTACTCTGACCCACGAATTCGTGCGCGTTCATGTATTTTCTCTCGGGTTTTTCCAAAAATAAGAGATTTTCGTCGGGGAGGTTCAACTGCTCCTTATGGCTTAGACTTTCCTGAAAATCTACTACATTATCTTCTTTACAATGAACGAGATAGACTCTATCTTTATCTGGAATGGGATGACCTTGCTTGAAACTGTATTTAGGGGAAATTTTTTCGTTTGCGATTGCGAGAGGTTCGCTAACATGTTTACGGACATCCCTTGCAATAAATTTAAGTACTATACTAGTGAGGTTTAGTATTTTACCACTATATCTATTAAACATTGCCAATAGATCGTTAGGTCCAGCCATTCCCACGATTTTTTTTAGCCTCTTATCGAGATAACCTTGACTTAATGTTGCTATCGCTCCCATAGAATGGCCAACCATCATCAACTTGTTTTTATCCACTCCATCAAGCTTTTCTAAATAATCTATCTCGTACTTCACATCTGCCATAACTCCAGCGAAATCGCCCATTTTAAACGCTTTACTTACAGATTCGCCGTGGCCTCTGGCGTCAATCGCCAAAATTGTACAACCATTAAGCGCTAAAGGGATAATATAATGATAATTCTTTTCTTTATGCCCTGTATAACCATGGTGAAATAAAATTCCAGGTTGTTTTTCTTTATTGTTGCTGTTCTTAGCGCGAATTACAACCGCCTTTAGAATCTCTCCCTCAGAACTCGAAGGTACTTCGACCTCTTTAATATCGACTAGTGATGTGTCAACCATGTCTTTATACGGCCAAAATAAAAATTTGAGATATACTAAAATTGACGAAATTGAATTCGCAACAAATAAAATGAGAAAAAGTAAGCCAAAAATCCAATTAAGAGCAATTAATAACGCTGCGGCTATTATGGAAATCGTTGCAAAAATCGGAAATAATATAATGCGATATTCGACCATAATATTAAATACAATTTTCAATGTTTCTTAAAATTATCTAAGCGAATAAACTCCATTTAATTGACAAAAAAATAAAAAGCATTATTTACTTAGATAAAATTTTAATTTCAGATTTAATTATCCTAAAAAAATCAGTTATTCATTAAATCACAATTTACGGTGTTGAGAGATTATGAAAGATACAATTGAAAAGATTAGAAATAGTCTTCAAGCGCATCACGACATGTTTAGAAATAGCATTCCATTAATCGCCTCTGAAAATATTACTAGCCCGGCAGTTAAAGAAGCGTGTTGTTCGGACTTTTCTCATCGATATGCAGAAGGATGGCCTGGATCTCGCGTTTATGCGGGCTGCGAGTATATCGATGAAATTGAAATCTTATGTCAGGATTTAACAAAAAAGTATTTTAACTGTTGTTTTGCTGATGTCAGACCTGTATCTGGAGTGATGGCTAATTTGGTGTTATATAATGCGTTTACTAGCCGTAATAACGGAAAGATGTGTTGCATGAGCATACCAAAGGGAGGTCACATTTCGCACGGACCATATCAAGCAACCTCAGGACGATTAATCTATGGTACCGCTGGAACTGTTCGTGGATTAGAAGTAAAATACCTAGACTTCGACGAAGAAAACATGAATATAGATCCAGATGGTTCAGCAAAAACAATTCGCGAATGTAAGCCAGAAATGGTTTTATTTGGTGGCTCGGTATTCCTTTTTCCCCATCCAATTAAGGAATTAAAAGATGCAGCTAAAGAGGTTGGAGCTAGTATAGGATATGATGGAGCGCATGTAGCAGGTCTAATTGGTTCAGGATATTTTCAAGATCCATTAAGAGAAGGGGCTGACGCAATGTCCTTTAGTACTCATAAAACATTACCTGGACCTCAACACGGCGCGGTAATCTCAGATCGAGAAGATTTAATTGAAGATTTGAAAAATGCTGCGTTTCCAGCTCTGTTTTCTAACCACCACCTACACAATGTTGCTGGTTTTGCAGTAAGTTTGGCTGAAATGATCGAATTTGGAAAGGAGTATCACAAAAAAATTATAGAGAACGCCAAATTGTTTGGTCAAGCGTTATACGAGCGGGGATTTAAAGTACTCTGCGAGCATCTTGGTTTTACGGAATCTCATCAAGTTGTTGTGGACATCGCAAATTTCGAAAAATCGGTCGGTCTTGGCGGGGATATTGAAAGGCTCCTCGAGGAAGCAAACATTATAATAAATCGCAATTTACTTCCATGGGATATTAGAGATGGAAGGCATTACATGAATCCGGGAGGCTTGAGACTGGGAACTTCCGAAGTAACGCGATTAGGTATGGGTAAAAGTGAGATGGTCGAGATTGCTGAATTCTTCAAAAAACTGATAATTGATAAACAGGATCCCAAGAAGGTTAAAGAAGAAGTAAAAGCTTTTAGTAATGACTTTCAAGAGTGCAAGTATTGCTTCCAAACGCCAAATAACACGTACGAATTTCACAAATTTTATTAATTTCTTAGTTCTACTATTTGTTTTTAAAATATATATCGATAAATTTTTGACGATGTTCTTCTGGATTTTTTCCGCTCCTTAAAATGTAATTTTCGTAGGCCTCATAGAGCAATACCATATCGTCGTAAATTTGTTTATATTCTTTTCTTGGGGATATCATCTTTCCTTTAGCAACCGTATAATCTTGAACTATCTCTGACCAGGATAGATTTTTGCCAGTATCATCGTAATAAGTTTTAGCAGCTCTTAATGCAGCACCTAACGCGGCAGAAGCGCTCGTTTCAAACTGAATAACATTCACTTGGTAAATATCGGCGATCGTCTGAAGTATCGCTTTATCTTTCGATGCTCCTCCAGTTGCGTAAATTACTTCTGGTTCTTCTCCGGTCCATTGAGAATGCAACCGCATAGATATCAATTGAGATTCGATTATTGCTCGAACATTGCCATTTTTATCGTTCTCATCGAATCCAAATCTATAAACCTTGGGATTTAATACTTGAGGGACTATTTCTGGAAAATAGTACGGAAGCATAATTTTCCCCTCATTACCAGGAGGTGTTTTTTCTAAAATATCTGAAAAATCTTTCCAACTCAATTTAAATTCGTTTTTTACTTGTTCGGACGTTAAAGCCCCGTTTTTGAAGCATATTAGACTCATGTAATCGCCAGTAGGAGAACCAAAAACATGACTCTCTCCACGAGGATCCGTGCGAGGTTTGTCCATAAAGCCAAAATAAGTATTGCTTGTCCCTAAACTGATTGCAATTTTTCCTTTTTCGATTAAACCAACGCCTATTAGGCTGTTTGGATTGTCCCCAGACCATGGTAAGATTATCGTATCCGAATTAAAACCGTATTTATTTACGAAATAGGGAGAAATTTTCCCAATTATTTTAAAGGATTCTACCAAATTTGGGAGTTTTCCTTTTAAACCCGGTGCAGTTATATTTAAGGCCTTATCGCTCCAATTCTTCTTTCTAATATCCATTAAATTCATACCCGCTCCATCGCCGTGATCAATTGGAGCATTGGCACCCAGTAATATTGATGCCATAAATGAACTTACGAGATGTATAATACTGGTGTTATTATATGCTTCTGGATTCTCTTGGAAAAACTTTCTAATTTGGGGGCCAGAGAATCGCTCAAAAGTATCCGAACCCGTCAATTCGATAGTTTTTTTCTTTCCTCCAAGCGCTTCTCGTATTTCTTGGCATTGCTTATTTGTACTAGAATCCATCCAAATAGGTGCAGTTTCTCTCGAAAATACGTCGCTCAATTGTTGTTTTAAACCTTTATCTGGATTAAGATTCTTCAACTGCTCTTCAAATTTATCGTTCAAATAGACGGTCCCATGCTGTTGGCCGCTGCCAGTTATTGCTTTTATTGAACTCAGATCTACATTCTCCTCCTTAAATAATTCAAAAATTGTATCTAACGCTTCAACCCACATTAAAGGATAAGAATGTACCACCTTTTCGTCTTCTTGTTTAATAACTCCGTGATCAGTTTCGTATTCCGGGAAATATTCCATAAAAGGCAACGATTTTGAGATTACAATCTTCCTCCCATCAAAATCGATAATAACACCAGTTAGACTCTGGGTTGAGGAGTCCAATCCTAAAAAATAATCCGTCATAATATGAAATAGTTATCTATATAATTACATTAGACTAAGATAGATTTAATATTATTTTAGTAAATATCATTAAAACCGTTTAATAGCTTTTAAATTGAAAGTCGCGGTATCTATTCACGCTAGCGAAGATTTTTCTACAGAGATTTTGAAACAATTAAAAAATCTTGATATAATCCACTTGGATGTAATGGATGGTAAATTCGTCCCAAATTTAAAACTTAATATAGACATATTGAAGAGCATTAAAGAAGAATTTGACTTACCAGTAGAAGTCCATCTAATGGTCGAAGATCCGCTGAATTATATTGACAAAGTTGTTGATTACATCGATATATTTTTGTTTCATATCGAAATCGACGAAAACATACAAGACATAATAAATAAAGTTAAAAGTAACGATAAAAAGATTGGATTAGTAATAAATCCTGATACAGAAATTTCGCAGTTGGAACAATATCTACCTAACATTGATGTAATCCTAGTAATGGGGGTTCATCCGGGATTTTCTGGTCAAAAGTTTCTCGATTCAACAGCGATTCGGGTGAAAGAAATCTCAAAATACAAAGAAAAATATTCTATAGAAATTAGCGTGGATGGAGGAGTCAATTTAGAAACGTCAAAAAAATTATCGCAAGCTGATATTTTAATCTCTGCGAGCGCGATATTAAACGCAGAGGACCCAAATTATGTAATAAAGGAATTAAAAAAAAGATAGGACGATCATGTACGAACCAAAAATTAAATCTATAAGAAAACACCAAGTCCCGGATTGGTTCCACGACGCAAAATTTGGAATCTTTATACACTGGAGCCTGTCTTCTGTACCCGCATTTGCCGCAACAGGACAAGGGGATCTCAGCGATATTCAAGAAAAACAGGGACCAGGAGCGCAATTCGCTAATAATCCTTACGCTGAGTGGTACCTTAACTCGCTTAGATTAGAAGGTACTCCAACACAAAAATATCACAGAAAAATGTATGGAGACGATTTTTTGTACGACGATTTCGTTCCAATGTTTAACAAAGAAATTAAAAAATGGGATCCTAAAGAATGGGCAGATACCTTTAAAAAAGCTGGTGCAAAATATGTTGTTCTAGTTACCAAGCACCACGATGGATTTCTTTTGTGGCCAAGTAAATATCCAAATCCTAATAAAAAAGATTACCACGCCACTAGAGATGTCGTTGGAGAACTCACAAAAGCCGTAAAAGATAAAGGATTGAAAATGGGATTTTACTACTCTGGAGCGCTTGATTGGTCTTTTAATGAAAATCCA
>SMTZ1_10006221_pt1 | contig 12015 bp, 10 predicted proteins | sample DeeMarSWOR136_30_FD_25667 | JGI IMG/M metagenome (IMG submission 25667) | reverse complement strand
GCTAACAACCTGGCCTGGTTACTGGCCGAGCATGGAGGAAATATAGATGAGGCCTTGAGTTTGGCACAAACGGCCAAAGAAAAGATGCCAAATGACCCATCAATTATGGATACCCTGGGCTGGATATATTACAAAAAAGGTCTGTATCGCAGCGCCCTTGTAGAATTAGAGGAGAGTCATGAAAAGATGCCAACAAACCCAGTGATATTGTACCATCTTGGCATGGCATATCTAAAAGACAAGCAGAAGGAAGAGGCCAAAGCAGCCCTCGAAAAGGCCCTTGAACTCGATAAGGAGTTCCCGGGTCACAAGGAGGCCCGGCAGGCATTACAGGATATAAAGTGAACCGTATCTCTTTTAGGGTACTTTTTCTCTGTATATTTCTACCACCTATCATCTACATATTTTCGATCCAGATCCTTGATGAATACTTGCAGAAATATCATAATTCAAGACTACGAGGCACTCTATAACGGAAGACATGGCATTAAAGAGGAGATAAGCGCCAATATAGAACGATACTTACAAGAGGATATGTTACGGACTCTTGGTGTTATTACCAAAATCTTGATTACTACTAGAAAAGGGCAATTATTATATCCTTCTCATTATTATGACGAAGGAGACATAGATTTTAACAAGAACGGGAAAGCTGATAGCGATATCAGTGAGTCATTCAATTATGTTAAAACAGCAGAAAAGAATTTCCAGGTCTTAGATGACGGCATTATGTTATCGGTAGACGTCAAAATAAGACACAACACTTGGCTCGCTAATAGCATTCTGATTCTTTGTCTATTCCTCTCGATATTGATACTCTATTGCTATTATAAAAACAGGATCAGGGATTGGATGGTGCAGAGAGAGAATGAACAGAAACGGATTGATCTGCTTTCAGGGGAAGTAGCTGAAGGCCAGAAATCCTTGGAAAAGCTTTCTAAAAAGAACTGGTTTATATTAACAACATACAAAAACTTAAACGCGATAAAGAGGATTTGAAATCCGATATGGTGCTCCTCAAAAATCAAGTGGAAATCCAGAAGAAAAAGTCATTGGAAATAGATGAAATCCTTGATGAGATGGAAAGGCTCGAGGAACAAGCCAGTAGAAATATGGCCTTAAAGGAAGAAAAGGAGCGCAAAATCAAAGAGCTACGCGAAGAAATAAGCCAGTTGAAAAGGATGGAGAAACGAACTGCAAAAAAGAGGAGAAACGATATTGCGTCTGTAGAAAAAAGATTTGGCACCATATACAAGAACATGATTTTTCATAAAAAGGCCATTGAAGGTTACTTGGCCTAACCACAGGAATTTCAATTAAAGGCTGAAGAGATTAACCACAGATTGAATCAGGATGATTCTTTAGTACCTATAAAAAGAAAATTTTTCAGCCAAAAGGGAAATCAAATGTATTTGAGCTGATCTTCTCTTATTCTGGGAGGATATATTTCAAGAAAAAAGATGACAAGAGAATTGAATCAGTTGCTACCGGCACCAAAAATACACAAGAGCAAGATATAGCCTTTATAGAGAGTATATCATGTTCGTAAAACAATTCATGACCTACTGGAGGCCATAAAATTTAGTTTTGTCCGGAAAGGCATACCGAGGAGAGAATAATGAAAAAAACACTGTTCATTATTGAAGACGATAAGCATGTCCTCTCTATGATGAAGACCTATTTTGAATATTTGGGTTATAATATAGAGACTGCTTTAGATGGCATGGAAGGATTGAAAATGCTCAAATCTGAGAGGTATGATTTGGTGATTACGGATATTGTTATGCCTTATGTTAGCGGACTTGGAATTATCTCTCTTATCAAAGAGAAATCCCCAGATCTACCGGTCATAGCTATTACTGCCTATGGGGAAAACCCTGAAAAACTTGCAGCTGAAAAACAGGCAGATGTAGTGCTGAGAAAACCATTTGATATGGCAAAATTGAAAGAGCACGTGGAGAAATTACTTGGGGTCTAAGACGGTTTGATTTTTTGGGATTTAAGGGCTTTTAAAATAGCTTCACTCAATTTCTTTAAACCAAAGGGCTTGAAAACAAAGCCCCTTATTGCATCTTTCAAGCCCGCATGTGATACGTTTACGGCCGCCTCGTGGTAGCCGGAAATGACCACTATACGAGCAGCTTGGTCAATCTCAAAAATTTTTTTTGCACACGTTCCTCCATCCATTCCAGGCATCTTCCAATCCAATAAAACTAAATTAGGCTTATGCGTTTTGTAGTGTTCAATGGCCTGATTACCATTTCTTACTGAATCTACGTCATACCCTATGGCTTTAACCATATTTTCAAGGCTTTTTAAGACTTCCGGCTCATCATCTACAACTAAAACCTTCTCTCCTTTCCCGCGCATGATTTTCAGGGTAGATTCTGACTCAATCCGGTCAAATTCCTCAGCTACAGGAAAGGTAACCTTGAATACCGTACCCTTACCTGGTTGTGACGATACGGATACGGTACCATGGTGATCTTCTATAATACCGTGAGCTATTGACAGACCTAACCCTGTCCCTTTTCCAACATCTTTAGTGGTATAAAAGGGGTCAAATATATTTTTCAAGATCTCCTCATCAATACCGCATCCGATATCAGAAATCGTAACTACAACCTCCTCCTTATCTCTCTTTGCTTCTATCGTGAGCTCACCACCATCTGGCATAGAATCTCGTGCATTATTACACAAGTTCATAAAAACCTGGTTTAGATTTGAATGGTCGCCCTTGATTGGTAATGGCTCTTCTATCCTGGTAACAATCCTTATCCCCGTATCAAAGGTATTGCTAATTATCTTATAAGTCTCATCGAGGACATCCTTTAAATCCAGGGGAACCATCTCTATCTCATCTTCCTGCCTGGAGAATTTCAAGAGGCTATCAATGAAATCGGAGCCCTTTTTCACTGATTCATTAACATCCCTTGTAATTGATTGTAATTGCTTATCTTGACTGTATGCCATCTGAAGAAATTGACTGTTGCCCATAATAGCTTGCAGAATATTTCTGAAATTGTGCGCTACTCCCCCCGCTAGCCTGCCCAGTGATTCCATCTTCTGGGCATGAAAGAGCTGTCGTTGAAGTCTCTCTTGATTTTCAATCGCCTGTTCTTGTTCAGTTACATCTTCGTAGATGAAGACAATTTCCCCGTTGGGCAGCTTATAGACATAATACCTCCTCCAGGATATGGATCTGTCATCCTTATACAGCATCGGGGGATGATCCTCGGGCTTCCCAGTCCTCCAGACCCTCTTAAGTATCTCAAAAAGGCCACAATCCTTAAAACCTGGAAACACAGTGAGCACGCTCTTGTTGATGACGTCCTCCTTTTTTATATTGTCTATCTTTTCAGCAGCCTTGTTGAAATCTTTGAAGACAAAATCAGCACCATCGCCTATCGCCTCGAATATGGCTACACCATTGCTCATGTTTTCGAACACCGCTCTAAACGTCGATTCGCTCTCCTGTAATCTATCCTGAGCCTTTTTTAATTGTCTTGTTCTACGTTCAACCAATCTTTCTAAGTCCGAGTAAAGCCGCGCATTCTCGATGGCAATCGCTGCAGTGTTACTTAGGCCAGTAAGCAATTGGAGGTCATCCTTTCTGAATCCCTCAGGCGATGCGATAGAATCGACATAAATTACCCCCCTGATATCGCCCTTGTAGGTGAGCGGTACACACATAACTGACCTGACACCCATTCGTTCCATACTATCAGAAAGGTAAATCTTATCTACACGTTCAGTATTGGACATGATTACCGGCTTACCGCCCTCTATAGTTCTACTTACGATAGTCCTGCTATAATTAATCTTGGGAGAGATGCCTATTTCATCCCCCATTCTGATCTTTGAAACCACCTCTTGGAGTGCGCCCGTTTCCTTGTCAAGCAGCAGTATGGCCGCACGATCGATTCTCTTTAGTAGTTTGAAAACTCGGTCTACCACCTCGCTCAACAGTTCATTGATATTGAGCGATTGAGCAAGGATATTGGACACTCTAAGGAGTAATTCCAGACTCTGTACATAGTTCCTGAAGCTACCCTTTGCCAAGAGGGGCCCACCTGTATCAGAGAACTCTTCCCCTACCGCCGGATGCTGGGGCTGGGACAGCGTTTTTGCAGAGGATTCTTTCTGGAATGATAGCACTGTGTTTCCTATCCTCACGGTGCTGTCTTTTTTCATCTCAGCCTCTAACTCTGGCTGTACCTTCTTTCCATCAATGAAGACACCCTCAAGGCTATTCAAATCAACTATGTAAACCGTATCATTATTCTTGAGAAACTTGGCATGATGCCGCGAAACTCTTCTATCTGAGATGCGTATATCATTGCCAGATGACCTCCCGATAGTGGTGATGCCATCATGAAGGGTAATAAACCTGCCCTTGTCTGGACCATCAATGACATACAGCTTGTTCAAAATTCCCCCTAAGAATAGTGGCCAGTAAGATACTTATTTCGTTAATCCGAACTGTTCAATTCTGTTTAAAAGGGTTTTATAACTGACCTGCAATATTTGTGCCGCGTTCTTTCTGTTCCACCTTGTCAATTCCAGGGCTTTACATATCGCTCGTTTTTCAACCTCAGCAATATATTGCCTGCCTATTGTCTTCAAGCAAAGGTCTCTATTATCCTCAATTAATTGTCTTATTTTCTTGTCATCCCAGATTTGATAGAGATCTCCAGCCCTTGAGCCCAGAGCTTGCTCCTCTTTGTCTGTCACCTCCCTAAGCTTCAAATCAGCATAAACTGTATCTGTTTTTTGCAAAGCTATAATCCCCTTAATTACATTCTCCAATTCTCGAACATTGCCAGGCCAATGGTATTGTAGAAAATGTTGTTTCACAGAATCGTCGATATGAATACGGTCTTTCTTCAGCTCACTGCAATATTTATCCATAAAGTAATCTGTTAGGAAAAAAATATCTTCTTTTCTTTCACGTAAGAGAGGTACTACAATAGAAACTACGTTCAAACGGTAATACAGATCGGTCCTGAAAGTACCTTTTGAAATTTTTTCCTCAAGATTTGCATTGGTAGCAGCTATTATCCGGACATCTATCTGTGTTTCATTTACGCTGCCAAGTCTTGAGAGTTCTTGGTCTTCCAATACCTGGAGAATCTTCGCCTGAAGCGGAAGGCTAAGCGATCCTATCTCATCTAAGAAAATGCTACCTCGATGAGCAGCCTCAAACTTTCCCGGCTTATCGTGAGTAGCCCCTGTAAACGCTCCTTTGGTGTACCCGAATAGTTCAGCTTCCAGTAATTCGTTCGGTATGGCTGCACAATTAACCGTAACTAAGCTTTGCTCTTTTCGTTTAGATCTAAGATGAATAGCCCTAGCTACCAGTTCTTTACCTGTACCACTTGCACCCCGTATCAGAACAGTTACATTCTTGTCACTCACCTTTTCTATTTTTTCCTTAACTGACTTTATCGCGTCACTTTCACCTACAATCACCGGGTATTCTGCATTCCAAAAGGACCTTTCAGAGGGCAAGCGCTTCTCCATCGTCTTAGCATACCCCTTTTGTCTAAACTTTGTAAGCAAGTAACAGTGAGACGTCTAATCCAAAAATAAAAATATACTATCCTCTAGGACTCTGTCAACCCTTTGGCTACTATCCTGGGCTTGCTTTCCGTAGGCTTGTTATTGCTAACCCAAAAGACCTTTGTGATATCTACAAAAAAATTTTCCAAAATGTTCAAGATACAATCAGCATGGGACACTCCCCTTCTTAAGATTCAACCCCACCTCCCTCTACCAAGATATGTAAAGCCCTATAAAAAGTGGAAACTAACTTCCCACAGAAGTGGAATTGACTTTCCCATAAACGGGCATTTTTTGCCGTCTCTGAGATCCACATTAGCTGATGTTAAGCTAACTATGTAAAACCTAAGCTAATATTCGTAACCTAGAATTATGGCATGATTTTGGCAGCAGCTCTAGATCTGTAGACAGTTCCCTTGCCATCTTCAGGCAGGCTGGAGTCCAAGAAAGCCGACAGAGAGCAAGTCACAGTGATAGCGGCCATTAAGCATTATATGAATCCTTTGCATATATACTGCCGCCTGAGGGATATAGGAATTGCAAAGAGCATGGCTCTGTATCTGTGTCGGATGTATGAACGATCCATATTTAGATTCTTTCTACTGAAAAAACTATGAAAAGTGACGCAAAAGAAGACACCGGCATCCAGCTGCTATTGAAGAAATACAGGAATGTATTTCGAATTCCAGACAATCAAAAATACTATTCAGAGAGGGATTATGAAGCTGCCGAAAGGAGGTTTTTAAAATATGCATTGTTAACACGGCTAAACCCCCAAAACATAAAGAGAGAGCATAAATGACAACTTTGGTCATAGGAATCACTATTGGCTTTATTGCTGGCTTTATGACCGCTTTCATTTGGGAGCACAGTTAATCCATTGTATCAAATTCCCTCTCTGCTCATCTTCCCTTTCTCCCATAGAAGAAAAAGCCAAAAGGTGTATATGATTAGGTAGGCAACTCGGCTAAAGCTTCAGGTTATGCAGGGAGCGAACCTATAGATCTTTGTGGAGAGCTAAGCATGCTCGAAAGAGAAGAAGTGGAATTGCTTGATGTCTTCGGGGATGAGACGACCAATATCATTGCCCGCAATCTAAGCCATTTATACTTACTTTTTTAAAAGGAAAGATGTAAATGAAAGAAAACGCAAAGCTTCAAAAATGAGTATTTTTTGAAGCAAGTGAAAGTTTTGATTGCGTCCATAAGTGAGAGCCTATTGTCAAGAACCAGTATAACTACTTGAATTTAAGTGAAATTTCTTAGGATACTCATTTCAACGTTCACTGAGGATCTCCAAGGACACACCTTATTCTTCTTGTTAGATCAATATGTTATCTTTTTTGAAAATCCAAAGCAGGGCAGAGCGCTAATTTCTCCCATAATCACCTTTGACAGTCATGGCTGTCTTTTTTAATCAGAAGACGCGAAAAATAGGGTGCTTTTTGACTCTGTTTGGAGTGGAAGAGGACGTAATAAAGCTATGATGCAGGAACCCGTCGACAGACGATATCAGTTCAGATTCCCTATCGTGGTTCCCATCGAATATTTCCTGCCCGATGACTCAAGTATAGTGAGTTACTCTTTGAATCTTAGTAAAAAGGGGGCATTTATTTCCTCGGATGACCATCACCTAAGCATTGGAAGCAAATTTAGTATACAGCTCACCATTCCTGTCGATCAAGAATCTTCCAAGATTTTCAGAACCGAGGGAACAGTGGTATGGAATCGATTGCAGGTCTTCAAGAGCAGAAGGAATGGAATGGGCGTCAAGTTTATCGAGCCTTTGCCAGAGTCCGTGTTATTCAATGCATTAGCTTCCTACTGTAGTAGACTAGCGAAGGAAGTCGAGGGAAAAGAGGTACTAGGAGGAAGGATCCACAAACTGGAATCGGGATTAGAGGAAGCAAAGAGATTGGCAGCATTAGGCCGCTACGTAGAAAAGATCCTCTATGAGTTATCCAATCCAATATTGACACTATCCGGGAGATTAGAAACCATTAAGACGAAGATGCATACGCACAAAAGAATGCTTGAAGAGCATGGTGAAGCTAAGGAAAAGCTTATGGAGATGATAGCAGAGATCGATAATTCCTGTAGAGAGGTTGACCAAATACTTAAGGATTATAAGATTATATTCGAACTAGCACATATAAGAGGAGATGATAGGGAAACTCTTGAAAGAAAGCTTAAGAGAGACAATTGTTAAGCGGGCAAACGGGAAAAAGGCGTTGAGCAGGCAATGCCAGAATCGAAGGCCTTCAAATTCGACTCCAAAAATGCCTGCTTTGTTGTCTTGGAGATTGTCTCCTTCAGCATACCCCCATCCACGGGAATAAGCCTACTGCCGATCAATGCCCCCAGCATAACCATATTCAGGGACAAAGGGTTTCCGGCCCTTGCTGCCAGCTTATCACCTTCCACGGTTATGAGTGAGCAAATATGAGCTCTAATGAGATCAAGTATCCTCTCAACATCAGGATAAGCCCCCTGCCCTATTGCCACGGTAAAGGGAGGAAGGGGCTGGATATTGGTGATAACGACCGTATGCGTATTGCATTTGTTTATGGCCCTCAATGTCTCCAATGGCTCAAAACCGACCAAGATATCGGCCTCGCCCTTTGAGACAATCGGACTGACTGCGTCTCCCATAACGACAGCTGACTCGACAATACCCCCTCTTTGGGCCATCCCATGAATCTCACTTGCCACCACGGGGATTCCACCCGCTAAACAGGCCTCACCGAGCAGCCTTGTGGCAAGGAGATTTCCCTGACCCCCCACACCAACAAAGACTATCCGTTTGGTTTGTATCGTCGACTCCTTACTTCTTTAATGGGAGGATCGCGTTCTCCGGACAGACCTGGGCACACAGGGCGCAGCCAATACACAGGTTTTCGTTTATCATCGTCTTACCATCAGCTATATACATGGCAGGGCAGGCCAAGAGATTAATACAGTCCCGATGCTGTCTGCATTTATCCTGATTCACGTAGAACGGTCTAACCTTTCCGGCCTTCTTAACTGCCCTGGCAAACAAGGGGCAGAGCTCTTGGGATATAATAACCGAGATACCATCAAATTCCTTTGATGCTTGAGCTGCCTCAACGCTCCGTTTGACCTGAAGTGGATTAACCACCTGTACATGCTCTACACCACAACCCCTTACTACTGACTCAATAGAGATCTGTCTGGTATCAACACCCATGGGAGCTGTATCTGCACCAGGGTGAGGTTGATGCCCTGTCATGGCAGTCGTCCCATTGTCAAGGATTACTAGAGTGAATTTGTGGTTATTGTGGACAGCATTTATCAGGGCAGGAATTCCCGCATGGAAAAAGGTCGAATCCCCGATAAAGGAGACGGCTTTCTGATCTGTTACCCTCGATATACCACAGGAGGTACCAACAGAGGCTCCCATGCATATGACGATGTCGGCCATGGACAAGGGAGGAAGCATCCCCAAAGTATAGCAGCCGATATCCGATGGGTACACGGCATCCGGTCCATAAACCTTCTTTATTGCATAGTACATAGCCCTGTGGGGACAACCAGCACAGAGAGCGGGTGGCCTACCTGGAAGATCAGGGATATCAGTTACATCTACCGCCTTTGGCGAGGTATCAGGCACCCCAAAATACGAGGCAATGGTTTTTCGGACAAGGCCAGGATCAAACTCATAGATGCGTGAAAAAAGGCCATCCCCCTTACCATTAATGGGAATACCTATCCCCCTTGATTGGGCTATTGACCTAATCTCCCTTTCCATTATCGGCTCTAGTTCTTCAACCACGAGGACTCTGTCCACACCGGTGAGGAATCTGGCAATCAAATCTTCTGGCATGGGGAAGGAAAAACCGAGCCTGAGGACCTTCACCCTTTCACCAATTCCGAGATCGTTAATGGCATCCTGCACATAGTTCATGCTCACGCCATTGGTAACAATACCCCATCTCCCACGACCGCTGATCCGATTGTACCCCGAGTTCTCAGATAGCTCTAATGCCTGATCATACTTCTCAACCAGGATCTTGTGCAAATTCCTGGAGACAGCGGGAATTGCCACATAGCGAAATGGGTCTTTTTTAAAAGAGCCTTTTAATTGTACCGGCCGAATTGATCCGAATTTGACGATCCCTCTCAGGTGATTCAGCCTCGTTGTAGTCCTCAGTATAACTGGTAACTTCAATTTTTCGGAGAGATCAAATGCGGCAACGGTCATATCCTTCATCTCTCCGGCAGTTGTTGGCTCTAGCATGGGAAGCCCGGAGAGCCTCGCATAGTATCGGTTATCCTGCTCATTCTGGCTCGAAAACAACGATGGATCATCAGCGCTCACAACGACCAGACCCCCATTAACGCCCACATAGGCCAGGGTGACAAGGGAATCAGAGGCAACATTCATCCCCACGTGTTTCATGGTACAGATACTCCTCACGCCCGAAATGGCAGCGCCGGCTGCCACCTCTAATGCTACCTTCTCGTTTGACGAATATTCAAAATAGAATCCTCCCTCCTGAAACATGGCGAAGAAATTATCCGGGATCTCGGAAGATGGAGTCCCTGGATAACAGGTGGCAACCCCAATACCTGCCTCAATAGCACCCCTCGCAATGGCCTCGTTACCCAGCAGGAACATCTCCCTTCCCGGCGAATCTACGAGTAGTTTATGCACGGCTTTACCAGACATTGCGCTCAACGTTAACCATGATTTAGCTATTCTATAACTTCTATCAAAGAATCCCGTCAAGGAAACCGAACACTCTCCCTTCTCCCTCCATAGCGCTCTCTGAGTTTCGGCTTCTCTATCTTGCCAGTGGGATTCCGAGGTACATCACCGAAGAATATCCTTCGAGGCCGCTTATATCTGGGCAGTTGTTCGCAATACTCATTTACCTCATCCCCAGTCAATTCCCTTCCGGGCTTCACTTTGATGACAGCCGCTGTGACCTCACCAAGCCGTTCATCGGGTATCCCTATGACAGCAGCATCCTGGATCTTTTCATTGGCTGCCAGAAAATCCTCAATCTCCACTGGAAAGATATTTTCTCCGCCTGTAATGATAACGTCCTTTTTTCTGTCCACGAGCCACATGAACCCATCCTCATCAATTCTGGCCACATCCCCTGTCAAAAGCCATCCCTTGTTAAGCGCACGAGCTGTTGCCTCAGTGTTCTTGTAGTACTCCTTCATCACCCCTGGGCCCTTTACCATGAGCTCGCCAGTTTGACCTTGAGGCACAGGGTGCCTGTCTTCATCTACTATCTGACATTCCCAATCAAAGCCCGGGATCCCTATAGCCCCCACCTTGCGTATATTTTCTATCCCCAGATGTACGCACCCTGGTCCCGTTGTCTCACTCAGACCATAGTTGGTATCATAGTCATGGTGAGGAAATACCTTTTTCCAGTTCTTTATCAAGCTTGGAGGGACTGGCTGGGCACCGATATGCATCAATCTCCATTGATCCAGCCTGTAATCAGCGAGCTTCACATCTCCACTTTCTATTGCCAAGAGAATGTCCCGGGCCCATGGGACCAGCAGCCAAACAATGGTTATCCTCTCTTCCGATATGGCCTCCAAGATCCACTCAGGCCTTACCCCTTTCAGGATAACCGCCTTGGCCCCGACAATGAAGTTCCCAAACCAATGCATCTTAGCACCAGTATGGTAGAGGGGAGGGATACAGAGGAAATTATCCCCATGCGTCTGGTTGTGATGACGATTTTCAACGATACAGGCGGCCTCAAGGTTTCTATGGATCAAGAGGATCGGTTTTGGCGTGCCTGTAGTACCCGAGGTAAAATAGAGCGCTGCCTCATCCTCAATCCCTATATCGATATCAGGGTTGACAGGAAAGCTCCTTTCCAAAATATTCACATAGCTTTCTGCATAAGCAGGCCTGAGCTCATCTCGCCCCAAAAAGATGTAGTTCCGTATTGTATGGAGGTGGGCCCTTATCTCATTTACCCTCTCTACGAATTCCTCCCCAAAGATCATTGCCTTTGCCTCCGCAATTGCAGCACATAGCCTTATCTCCTGCGCGGAAAACCTAAAATTCAACGGGACTGCCCAAGCCCCCGTCCTCAAGATTCCAAAGTAGGCAGGCAGCCACTCAACGCAGTTCATCATGAGATGAATAACCTTGTCTCCCTTCTTTATGCCCTTCGCGATCAAGGCATTGGCAAATCGGTTGGCCTGGTCATCAAACTCTTCCCATGTTATCTCTACCCTTGTGTTCTTGACCGGGTCCCTCTCGATAAGGGCAACCTCGTCGCCATACATCCTGGCATTCCTCGCTAAGATCTCGCCTATGAGCATCCTCTATCCCTTCCCCGTAGCTGAACACCTGAATACCAAAGATCCCGAGGGCAGTCAAGGTGGGCCCCTGAGCCAAAATCTCCCTTCGGGATAAAAACCCCTTGACTTTTAAGTGAATTACCCCGCCCACAGG
>SMTZ1_10006220_pt1 | contig 12017 bp, 10 predicted proteins | sample DeeMarSWOR136_30_FD_25667 | JGI IMG/M metagenome (IMG submission 25667) | reverse complement strand
AGTCCCCAGGCGTGATCCGACCCTTGATGACACTGAACCCCCCAAACCAAATAAAGACCCCGATCCCCACATAACCCAGGCATTCCATCACGGGAGTGGAAAGAGCCCGTACCTTCACCCGTTTCATGAGATATTTGAAATACCGATTGTTGGCTTCGGAGAACCGCCGGTTCTCGTACTCTTCCATGTTGAAGGCCTTGACGATCCGGTGGCCGTAAATGGTTTCCTGGAGGAATGTACTGATAAAGGCCATCGTTTCGAGGGTTCTCCTGCTGATCTGACGCAGCCTTTTGCCAAATTTGACGAAGGGATACGATGCCAAAGGAAACACCAGGACCGCCAGAGCAGCCATCTGCCAGTCCCGGTAGAAGAGGACTCCTATCAGCCCGATGGCTGTGAACAGATCTTTGATCACCCCGGTCACCGCGTTGGAGACGGCACCCTGAACAGAGTTCACATCATTGGTAATTCGGGCCATCAAGACACCGGTAGGTGTCCGGTCGAAAAAGGAGAGTGACAGCGTTTGCAGATGGGAGTAAAGCCGTTCGCGGATGTCAGCCACGACCCGCTGTCCTACGTAATTGATGAGATAGCTCTGATAAAAATTGGCCGCACCCTTCACGAGCCCCAAGCCGATTACTGCCAACGGTATAATCTTGAGCAGGAATAAGTCTCTCTTGATGAAGATATCATCGAGCACATTCTTCGTGATCAGGGCAAAGACTGCGGTGATGCCCGACACCACTACCATACAGATCATGGCTCCGACAAGTCTGGACCAATAAGGCTTGGCGAACCCGAGGATACGCCTGTACACATTGTCCTTTGTCATGCCATTCCCATCATCTGCACGGCGATCTGAGCCACGCGTTGGGTAGCTCCCCTTCCCCCCAATTTCTGTTTGGCCAGTGCAAACTGGCGCGCAATCTCTTGTCGCCTCGAATCATCCTCTAGAATCTTCCTCGCCTCGTGGGCAATTCCCTGTGGGCTGACGTCAGCTTGAACAAGTTCCGGTACGACCTTCTTTCCCGTTACGATATTGGCCAACCCAATGCACTTGACATTCACCACGATCCGACCAATCAGATATGATATGGGACTCACCTTATATACAATTACCATAGGAACATTGGCGATGACGCCTTCCAAGGTCGCAGTTCCTGAAGCAACCAGTAAGAGATCTGCTGCCTTCATGACCTCAAAAGCTCGACCGTCAACAATGTCAAGGCGAAGTTGGCTTCCCTCGACATACCGGTCAACCAACCGTCGCGCAACACTGTCCGCTAAGGGAAGAACAAATCGGCAGGAGGAAAAGTCGCGCTGCAGAAGCTGCGCGGCGCCCATCAGGGGGGGAAGCAAGGCTTTCACCTCCCGTTCCCTGCTTCCGGGCAGCAGCCCGATGAGGAGAGCGTCGAAGGGTATACCTAGCAGGGTTCGGCTTTCTTCGCGGCTCGCCCGATCATTCACTACATCAAGAATGGGGTGACCCACAAACTCGACGTCCACGCCAGCGCTCCGATAGAGGGGTTCCTCAAACGGTAAGACCACTGCCATCTTGTCCACTCGCTGAGCAATTTTTTTGATTCGTCCCGAATGCCAGGCCCAAACCTGAGGACTGATATAGTAAAGCACGGGAATAGACTGGGCCTTGAGTATCCTAGCTAAACGCAAATTAAAACCAGGATAATCGATCAGGACGGCCAGATTAACACCATGGGTCAAGATGAAGCGCTTCAGCTCCTTCCAGGCTCTCCATATGGTTCGCATTTTCCCCAGGACCTCAGTGATCCCCACCACCGACAATTCGGACGAGGAAAACAGCAAATGCGCTCCGCTGCGCTCCATTTCACTGCCTCCGATGCCGTGAAAATCGACCTGTGAGTATAAGGAGCGTATTGCCCTTACCAATTTTCCCCCATACCGATCCCCTGAGGATTCGCCAGCCACGATCAGGACCTTTTTCCTGGTGCCCATCATCCCAGTCTCTGTACGCCGTTTTTTACGCTCCCGGAGATCAAGAGGCAAACTTCAAGGGCTCTCTGTCCGTCCTCACCGGAAACTACGGGCGGACGTCGATTCCGCACGCTCTGTAAGAACGATTTCAATTGCAACTCAAGCGGATCGTTCTTCTGGACAACCTCTGATACGGAAATCTCTCCCCCAGGCCCTTTTCGCGTAATGAGCAAGCTCTGCTGTAAATAGTCTACTGCCAGGTGAGCATCCCGCTGAAGGATAGTCATTCTGCGCATCTTCTCTTGAGCGACTCTGCTGGCCGACATCTGGGCAACACATCCATTCTGGAACCATATTCGGGCAGAGGCCACATCAACAAACTCAGAGTAAAAGGTTTTCCCTGTGGCCTCAATCTTCTCGACATCGGAATCAACGATACTGAGGACGATATCGATGTCATGAATCATCAGGTCCAAGACCACGTCGACATCGATCCCCCTGCCAGTGAAGGGAGAAACCCGATATGCTTCGATAAAGAAGGGATCCTGGAGGACACCGTCCATGGCCTGCCAAGCGCCGTTGAATCGTTCCAGGTGCCCGATTTGGAATATCACTTCCCTCTCGTGCGCCAGTGCATTGAGTTCTCGCGCCTCACTGACCGATGAGGCAATTGGTTTCTCCAGGAGAACATCGACTCCGCCACGGAGAAAATCCCTGGCTATCTGATAGTGATAGACGGTCGGGACGGCTATACTCACCGCCTCGACTCGATCCACAAGGTCACGGTGTGTGAAGAAGGGCTGACAGCCTATACAATCCGCCACCTCCCGGCATCGGCCTTCATCGATATCCACCAGTCCAACGAGCTCCGCCTCCGGAATCCGGGCGTACTTCTCAGCATGTATTCTCCCCAGATAACCAACGCCCACGACCCCCACTCTGACTTTCTGCTCGCTCCTTAGCGTGTTATCCCCCTCTCAGACAGTTTGATGAAGTCTATCAGGTGTCTCACTTCCTCTAAGGCAACGACCGGATCTTTTTCCACCCGCTTTAACGCCTCTGCCAGGGTAATGTGGGACCGGAAGATCATTCTGTACACCTTTTTCAAGGCCTTGATGGTCTCCTCAGGGAAGTTGCGTCGACGCAAATTTTCAGCATTGATCCCATACAGCTTAGCCCTCATCCCAGAAGCGGTAACATACGGTGGAATGTCTTTTGTGACTGATGTCCCTCCCCCCACAAAGGCATAGCTTCCTATCCTGACGAACTGATGGACGGGTACCATCCCGCCGATGATGGCATAATCTTCGATCTCAACGTGGCCCGCCATGACAGCGAAGCTGGCCATAATAACATTATTTCCAATCTTGCAGTCGTGGGCAAGATGGACGTATGCCATAATGAAGTTTCCGTCTCCCAGGACGGTCTTCCCGTTGCCAAAGGGGGTGCCTCGATTGATGGTCACATACTCTCTGATGATATTATTATTACCGATCACCACGGAGGTTTCCTCCCCCCGATATCTGACGTGCTGAGGCGGAGTACCCAATGATGCGTACTGATATATTTGACAGTTTTTCCCTATCACCGTCAACTTGTCGACAACGACGTGAGGTCCGATGATCGTCCCGTCCCCTATCTTTACCCCCTCACCGATAATCGTATACGGTCCAATTTCAACACCTTCGGCCACCTCCGCGGTCGGATGTATCACTGCAGTATCGTGTATCATTCGGCCTCAACCTCCATGTCTCTCATGGTGGCCATGATCTCAGCCTCGGCTACGAGCCTATGCTCCACAAAGGCCTTCCCTTTGAAAACCCAAACGGCCCCCCGACGCTTCAACACTTCTAACTCCAGACGAAGCTGATCTCCAGGAACGACTGGCTGCCTGAACTTGACCCGGTTTAGGGACATCAAATACACACCCTGGTTTTGAGAGTCCTTTATGGTCCGGTACGCCAGCACTCCAGCGGTCTGCCCCATGGCCTCGATGATGAGCACGCCCGGCATCACTGGTTCTCCCGGAAAGTGCCCTTGAAAGAACGGTTCGTTGATAGTCACATTTTTGATCCCGACAATCCTGGTACCCTCTTGCAGTTCGATGATGCAGTCAATGAAGAGGAAGGGATACCGGTGGGGCAACATGTCCATTATCTCCTTGATCTCGATCATGAACGCCTCCTTATCGCGACTGCTTCCCCTTTGTGTGCTTCTCTAAAGCTGCCACCCGCCGCTGCAACTGCTCTAACTCCTTTTTCAGCTCTGGAAGTCTCTGCAAGACCGCCGTAACCCGCAGCGATCGTTTGTACGGCAGCGAGGGGCTTCCCATGATCTTCTCATTGGGCGGTATGTCCCGCATCACGCCGGACTGGGCACCCACCATGACATTATCCCCAATCTCAATATGATCTGTCAGACCTACCTGTCCTGCCAAAGTCACGTTTCTCCCCAGCTTTGCGCTTCCCGAAATACCGACTTGAGCAACAATGACACTGTGCTCCCCTATCGACACGTTGTGGGCAACTTGAACCAGATTGTCAACTTTCACCCCCCGTTCTATCACCGTCTTGCCAAGCGTAGCCCGGTCCACACAACTGTTGGCTCCTATTTCGACATCGTCTCCGATCTCTACCACTCCAACCTGCGGAATCTTCACGTGCAGCTCTCCGTCCCTGACAAACCCAAACCCGTCAGCGCCGATAACGGCTCCCGCATGCAGGATCACCCGTTTGCCGATGAGGCATCGGGAGTAAATGCTCACGTTGGGGTAGATAATCGTATCGTCACCAATCTCAGCTTCTGGACCGACGTACACGCCGGGATAAATGGTGACCCTCGATCCTATCCGTACCTCATTTCCAATGTACGCGTATGGATAAATCGTGACATCTTTCCCCAAGGATGCTGAGGCATCCACCCACGCCTTCTCGGAAACCCCCTGTGACACATATGGTTTCTGTAAAAAAAGGGCGAGGATCTTGGCTAGGGCGACGCGGGGATTGGCGACTATGAGAAGGGGCAGAGCAACACCTGGCATCTCATGGGATACGAGGGCCGCCGACGCTTTGGTCCTGTGCAGCAAGGGGAGTAATTGGTCGCTATCAACGAATGTGATATCTCCTTCTCTCGCATCCCCAATTGCAGCCACCCCCGTGATCACTGTTGAGCCCTCACCCGTGACAACGCCTCCAACCTTTTGGGCCAAGCTGGTGAGGCTCTGCTCCATAGGCTCTTACTCCTTCTGCGCGTCAAGCGCCTTGATGATTTTATCGGTAAGGTCAATCTCCTTTGGTGCGTAGAGAATAAAGCTCTCGGTCTTCTCTAAGATAACGGTGAACTTTTCCTCCTGGCCCACCTTGCTGACCATCTGTTGAATACTCTTTAGTACCTTGCCCGTCCGCTCCCTCTCCTTCTGCCTGAGCTCGTCGCGGGAGTCCTTCACCAGCCGCTCAAATTCCTTTAGCTCCCTCTGATACTCTCGCTCCTTTTCTCTTCTTGCCGCCTCACTGAGCATGACAGCCTGTTTCTCCAGGGACTCTTTCAAGGCCTTCAATTCACCCTGCTTCCGCTGAATGATTGATGTTACCTTCCGTCCCTCGTCTTCCAGCGCCTTCTTCTCTGCACGGCCAAGGCGACTCTCATTAAGAACCTTCTGGACATCAACATAGCCAATCTTGATCTCTCTCGCATAGGTAATAGTCGAGCAGGTGAGGCAAACCACCAAGAGGAAACAAAGCAACGAAAGCACTCTCTTCATCGGAAGACTCCTTTCCTCATTTAGTACTGCACTCCGAAGCTGACATCCCACACGGTCTGTTTTTCACCTCGTTCCTCATCCAGATCGAGGTTGTACCCCCAATCAATGTTGATAGGACCCACGGGAGAGTACCAGCGGAAGCCAAACCCCACGGCGTGCCGAATTGGCGTAATATCCTCCCAGTCATCAACTCCTTTGCCTGCATCGTAGAATACGTGCGCCTTGAGCCCGATGGCCTTGCTCAACGGATAAATGACCTCCGTGGAGAAGGTAATAAACTTGAGGGCCCCCAGGGGTTCTTGATTCTCATCTATGGGGCCAGCCCATCCATACTCAAACCCTCTCAGCGTCCGGATACCTCCTATGTAAAACTTCTCTACCAATGGTACCTCGTCGTCATTGTACGCTTCGACCATCCCGACACTGCCGCGCAGTCGGAGCACGAAGTCGCCAATTAGCGGATGATACCAGATCGCCTTCACTGCACCCCTATAGAAATAGTTGTCACCACCAGGACCAGCGATACTTCCCTCCAGCCGCAGATCCGACCCCTTCGTCGGATTGAAGACATTGTCAATCGTATTCCTCGTAAGCCTGAGCGTGAGTTCACTGGTCGTACTGGTTCCCTCTTGTTCTTTGATGATGTTGGAGGCATTCGCGTCAACATCAAAGATCTCGACCCGCTGGAGTAGATATATAGCGTCCACTCTAATGTCGTCGGTGATTTCCCTGCCCAGCGATAGATCACCTCCGGTCTGACGCGCCTGGTACGTACTGTACTCACGACGCTCATTGAAGAGGCCAAACCCGGCTGACAGCGGCGTATCCAGAACACGCGGGTCGGTAAATCCCAGTCGGAAATTCCCCATCTTCTCACCCACCTCTACTTTTGCATAAGCTCGGTATCCCCGTCCCAACAAATTCCTCTGAGAGAGCGAAACCACTCCCACCAGCCCAAAGACCGAGCTCCACCCGCCGCCAAACTGCAGGGCTCCCGTTTCGGTCTCTTCCACCCGAATGTCCACGTCAACTACATCCTTCCTTTCGGCGGGGTTCAGGGCGAAATCGGCCTCTTTGAACAATTGGGTCCTCATAACCCGTTGGCGGCTCTTGCGCAATGCCGTGCTGCTGTATAGGTCACCTTCGGCAACCTTTAATTCGCGTCTGATGACCTTGTCGCGAGTTTTCGTATTACCTTTTATTTCTATCCGACCGAAGTAAACTTGCTCACCCTTTTCAACCCTCAAGACCAGATGCACCAGCTTTTCCTCTTCATCCAGCCTCGTCAGCGGTGCAATGTCTACATTCGCGTATCCCTTGTCTGCGTAATAGTCACTCAACCACAGGACGTCCTTCTGTACGACAGACGAACGGTAGATCTTACCCGTGCGAGCCTTCAGCCCCTTCCGCAGTTCCTCTTTGGTGGTCAAAATGTCACCCGCAATATCAAGGCTGCCCAGTTTGTATTGTTCTCCCTCCTCTATCTTGAAGGTGATGATGATATTCTTCTTGTCTTTGCTCAGAGTGATTTCTGGTTCGTTCACCTTCACCTTGACATAGCCGCGATCGAGATAGAGACTCCTTAGTCTGCTTCGATCGACCTCCAAGATATCCATCTCCAAGGTGCCATACTTCGTCACAAACCAGAACCAGCCCTTCTCCTTCGTCTTGATGGCCTTCCTGAGTTTTCTGTCACTGACTGCTTTGTTGCCAACAAACTGGATCTCCGTGATCCGGCCCTTGACACCCTCCTTTACGTCGAAAGAGACGACCGCCCTGTTCCCCGGGATGACGTCCACCGTATAGCCCACTTCGTTGCCGTAATAGTTCTTGGACGTATACAGCTTCTTGATTTGCTCGACGCTCGAAGCCACCTTGTCCATATCCAGCAAGGCATCTCGTTTGATCTCGATGACCTCCTCGATTTCCTCCCTCCCAATCTTGACATTTCCCGAGATAACGATATCCTCCACTGACGGCTTTTCCATCACAACGAACGTCACAGCTACTCCGTCTGGTCTTTCCGAAACATCTACCTGAACGTCGCGAAAGTAACCAAGACCGAACACGGATGTGACATCATCTCGCAGCACTTTCCGAGACACCGCCTCCCCCACCTTGCTCCTGATCTCATTTACGATTACATCCTTGTTCACCCGCTCGTTGCCCAGAATGATGATCTCCCTGATGATGCCCTGTTGAGCCCACGCCGAAGTGACCATCACCAAAAAGACCAATGAGCAGGAAAGGAATAGCAACCTCTTCCGTCTCGGTTTTTTTGCACCCATTCTCGGACCTAGGATTACTAGCAACGTTCGCGGAGTCGCAAATTGCATCTACTTAGCAAATATTGGCTCTCTTGTAAACTCCCCTCACGCAACAGACCGTCCGTCGGCGAGTTGTATCTTATGGGAAAAGCGCCGGGCCAAAGCTTCGTTGTGGGTAACGATGATCATAGTCACCCCCCTGATCCTGTTCAGGGAGAATAGCAGCTCAATGATTTTCTCTCCGGTCTCGCTGTCCAGATTCCCCGTTGGCTCGTCGGCCAAGACCAAGGTTGGCTGTAAGACAAGGGCTCTCGCTACCGCCACGCGTTGTTGCTCTCCACCTGACAGCTCCCCAGGCTTGTGCGACAGGCGCTCCTCCAGCCCCACCTCTGCAAGAATCTGCTCAGCCCACTCCCGGGCCTGCCTCTTGCCTTTCCGCTGAATCAAGGCAGGCAGCATCACGTTCTCGACAGCACTGAACTCGGGTAGCAGATGGTGAAACTGGAAGACAAAACCGATCTCTCGATTCCTGAACTCGGCCAAAGCTGCGTCTCGCCTGGCAAAGATATCAACGCCGTTGTATAAGATTTCCCCCTCGGTGGGACGATCCAATGCGCCCAGGATATGAAGGAGTGTGGTCTTTCCCGCACCAGAGGCTCCAACGACCACGACCATTTCACCTCTCTGTACCGTCAGATCGATGCCCTTCAGCGCCCCAATCTCGCTCTTTCCCGTCTGAAAGACCTTGTCGAGTCCCCGCACCTCGACCAATGGAGGCTCTTCCCGATCAGGTATCATTGCGTCCCTGCAAGAGTCGTCCTACACTGCGTGGTACATTTCCTTGCTTCACGATATGTTCCATGCACACGATGTCTCGGGAGGCAAACAGACAAAATGCTCTGCCCCCACCGTGGATCTCCCGCAAGTTGGCTCCCCCGACATGCTAATCGGTGTAGCACTCATTCATACCGCAGTGCTTCCGCCGGGTCCAGGCTCGACGCTTTCCAGGCTGGATAGAGCGTGGCAATCAAGCTGATTCCCAGAGCCACACAAACCAGGACCAGCACATCCAGCCCATCGACTCGAGAGGGTACCTGGCTGATGTAATACACGTCCTTCGGAAAGACTTTGAACCCGAACAGCCGCTCGACAACGTCGGCGATAGCGTCAATGTTAGCAGCAATAAGCAGCCCACAGACCACTCCGAGGAACGTTCCGACCACTCCGATGATCAACCCTTCAAACACGAAGATCTTCATGACACTGCTGCGTTTCGCCCCCATAGACTTGAGAATGGCAATGTCTCGGTTCTTCTCCATCACCATCATGATCAGAGTGCATATGATGTTGAAGGCAGCGACCCCAACGATTAACGACAAGAGGATAAACATCAACCTCTTCTCTAATCTCAAGGCCGAGAAAAGGTTTTTGTTCATCGCCATCCAGTCGTTAGCCCTGTACGGGAATCCCAGTTCACCTTCTATATTTCGCGCTATACTGCGAGCTTTATAGATATCCTTCACCTTGACATGTAAGGCCGTAGCTACATCTCCAATCCGTAAAAAGCGTTGAGCGCTACGCAGGGAAATGTAGGCTAACGTGGAGTCGTAATCAAACATCCCGGCTTCAAAGATCCCCGTCACCTTGAACCGTTTCACTCGAGGAGTCGTTCCCAAGGGCGTAACCTCTCCCAGCGGAGAAACAACCGTCACTGGATCATTGAGGAATGCGCCCAAGGTTCTTGCCAGCTCTTTGCCAAGGATGATGCCTGGGAGTGTATCGTCGTCATAGTCGGTCAAGTCGGACACGCTGCCCTCTTTAATGGTCTCTGGCAGCGTTGAAACCTTCCCCTCGGATACCGGGTCAATTCCTCTCAGCAACGCACCGGCTACCCCTCCCCTGGTGGACAACATCACCTGGGTAAAAACAAACGGGGCAGCAGCGACCACCCCCGAAACGCCCTCAATTCGTTTCACGATACCGTAGTAATCCTCGATACTGCCACCGTAACGCATGACGAGAATATGGGTATGCGTGCCCAGAATCTTTTCTCTCACCTCGTACTGAAATCCGTTCATCACTGCCAGCACGACAATCAGGGCCATAACGCCCAGCGTCACTCCTAAGATCGAGATGAGGGTGATAACTGAAATGAAAGCCTGTTTTCTTTTTGCCTTCAGATAGCGAAGACTGACAAAGAGTTCATAGGGAAGCTTCAAGGTTTCTTCCTCATGTGAGGGAAAAAGATGACGTCTCTGATTGAAGGGGAATCAGTGAAGATCATCACCAGCCGATCGATCCCGATCCCTTCACCTGCTGTCGGAGGCATCCCGTATTCCAGGGCGGTGAGAAAATCCTCATCTAGGAACGACGGCATTTCGTCATCCGGTTCCGGACCTCTTGCCTCAGCCTGATACTGGAATCGTTTGCGCTGATCCTCTGGATCGTTGAGTTCTGAGAATCCGTTAGCTATTTCTCTTCCCACTATGAATAACTCAAACCGCTCTGTGACTGAAGGATCGTCCGCCTTCCTTTTGGCCAGGGGAGAAACTTCGACCGGGTATTCCGTGATAAATGTCGGCTGGACGAGCTTCGCCTCCACCAGCTCTTCGAACAGCTTCACCAAGAGTTCGCCATGGCTCTCCCTCTCCTCCGCATGAATACCTAATTCCCGCGCTCTGCTGTACGCTTCAGCTCTGTCGGGCAGGGTAGCCATACCTCCATACTCTAAGAGAGCCTCCTTCAAGGTCATCCGGGGCCAGGGGGATGCCAGCTGCAGATCAACCCCCTGATAGCTAATCCTGGTGGATCCTAAGACCCGTTCCGCAACCCTCACTATCATTTCCTCTGTCAGAGCCATCAAGTCTCCATATGTGCTGTAACTCTGATAGAACTCTAGCATGGTGAACTCAGGGTTGTGCTGGGCGGAAATTCCTTCGTTTCGAAAGTTTCTATTCAGCTCGAACACCCGCTCCAACCCGCCCACTACCAACCGCTTGAGGTAGAGCTCGGGCGCTATGCGCAGATACAGCTCCATGTCCAGCGTTTTGTGGTAGGTTTTAAACGGCCGAGCCGTAGCTCCCCCTGGTATCGGCTGCATCATGGGGGTCTCTACTTCCAGAAAGTCTCGCTCAAAAAAGAAGTCCTTTATCTCCTTGATAATTCTGCTTCTCGTGTGAAATGTCTCCTTCACCGTCGGGTTCACGATGAGATCTAGGTAGCGCTGGCGGTAGCGGGTTTCTACATCAGTTAACCCGTGCCACTTTTCCGGCAACGAGCGCAGCGACTTGGCCAGTAATCTCACGTGAGAAACCTCTATGGTCAACTCATCCGTCTTCGTTCGAAAGAGCTTTCCCTGCACCCCCACAAAGTCACCGGTGTCCAGTCCCTTCACGATGCTAAATGGTTCCTTTCCCAGCATATCTTGACGCAAATAAACCTGAAGCCTGCCCGTTCTGTCCTGCACCTGCCAGAACACTGCGCGCCCAAAGCTCCTGATAGCCATGATGCGGCCCGCACATACGAAGCTATCTCCAAGTCCCTGCAGGGCGTCCGACGACCACTCTCCATACTTTTGACGAATCTCAGCGAAGGTGTGTTGCACCTGAAAATCGTTGGGAAAGAGATCGACCCCCGCTTCCTTGAGCTCTCTCAGCTTCTCTTTGCGCTGTTGTAGAAGGACGCTTTCCTCCTTCATGACCAGAAAAACCCAAAAAAATTTAAGAGTTACAGGCTATCGTATTTGGCACGAGAGGTCAATGCCAAAATTGGTCTAGAGTGTCCGGACTTTTCGGCTTTCAGGTATCGGACTCTGGCCCAACTCCCTTTGAGCGTTCGTTCAAATGGTTTGTGCTCAAGAACCTTAGGCGAGCGGAAGAGAAGCGATTTCAACTGCTTGAGCCCGGAGGGCAAGTTTTGAAATCGCCTGGAGCAAGCCGTAGTCCTTCGATCCATAAATTCAGTTACGAATGTATCGCCTCAGGACTCAGTACTGAGGGAGCAAAAAGAAATGATCTCTGCTAGTAAGATACGTCACA
>SMTZ1_10009454_pt1 | contig 12022 bp, 11 predicted proteins | sample DeeMarSWOR136_30_FD_25667 | JGI IMG/M metagenome (IMG submission 25667) | reverse complement strand
CTAACTTAATCAAGATACCCTAGGGCTAGAAGGGGCCGGGTAATCCTCTCTCACTCCCTGGCCCCTTCTGGTAATTCCAGGGACACCATCCTTCGCCTTGTTAAGGATCAGGTTTGCTACAACTAGATATCATTTCCGAGAATACTACCTCGGAGTCTGTTTCCTTCAGGCAGGCGTTTCCCTATTCTTTTTGTGAGATAAGATTGCATTATGCAGTAGAAGTCCGCCGCATGCTGCCAGGACCGGAATAAAACCTAATAAGGCAATGAGCAACGTTAGACCCTGACCGACAACTGTGATAAGTGTCAGCAGGGGAACTATAAGCCAGAAGAGAACGATACTCCATCTTGCGTCTTTTTTAACCCCGGCTTTGCTCAGCACATTCCTCAGTATCAGGGAAAGTGAGAAGAGGCTGACGAGAAATATCAAAAGCCCCAGAATGAAGGCAAGCTCCTTGGTCATGACCCCCGCAGATATGAGGTTGGCAACATCGCCGAACGCAGCAAGATGAGCTGTATTACGAACGAGACTATCAAGCACACGAGTATGCCGCCCCCATCTACCAAAACCTCCTGCCAGGGCAGGAAACCACCGGGCGGTGGGGCGAATCCGATGCCAGACAGCTTATAGGGCCAGAGTAAAGAGATGTGTATGCTTGTTACTCTGCCACCAAACGCCAGGACGAATAGGCCATGACCCATAACCTCGTGAACTACCTCGCCCAAAATCTTTGTTACGAAACCCAGGGAGAGGAAGACCATGAGGAACTTGAATATCATCTATTTCCTCTTGCTTTTCTGAAAGAAGATGCCGCAGGAGGCAAGAACTGCGCCTACGATTGCGAACGGAATAGTGTAAGCGCGCAATGGATAGGTTATCACCGGCAGAAGCCCGGTCGACCGCGATTCATAGAAGTAACTGAACAGGGCAAGTGCTACGAATATGATGGAAAGAACGATGCAAACTACTGCGCTTCTTTTCATCTCGGCGCTACCTCCATCTCCGGGAACCACAAGTCTATACTGGGGTACCCGGCTCAATACTATTTGCCATATACTATCATACCAGCGGGGATGCTTAGACAACAAAAAATCAGACATCCCGAATAACCTTACTTAGTTTAACTGCTATCGTCCGGGCTGGCATTCGGCTTACCTTGTGCTGGCTACTACTCGCACCTTTCAGCTTTCACCAAACCCTACCCTTATGCCAGGTTTCTGTTCAGCTACTCGGGACGGTGCTCATGTTAGAAGATATATAACTCAGTTGTCAATTCCTCGTATGTACTAGGAGGTTAGTACCACGTTCTCGCCAGAATTCCGTGGAACGGTACCAATCAGGCCTATTAAAATTCGCCCCCCTTTTTTACGGAGTTAAGTTCACTCTTGCCATCGATTTCACAAAATTATTCAGTCAATATTTTGTAACAATTTCGCCATTTCTTCGTTATATTTAGGTAAGGTAACGGCAAGATAAATTTAAAATATTAGGGTTGTCCATGGTGGTCGCAGCTATTCTGGCACTGGCTATTGCGGGTACTGTTGGCGCAGCTAGCAATAATCCCGGTACTGGTGCTCAGACTCAGAACCAGGGAGAGGAGTGTCTTTGCGGACAATGTCCTTGCGGCGACTGCGAGCCCATCAATCACGCATATAACTACGACTACTCATACTCATCGCCTGGTCCGCACGGATTCCAGAACGGTAGATAGAGTTCCAAACTCTAGCTATAACTGTGAGATATAGTCAGGGACTCATGCAATAGCCGTTACCACAGAAGTACAGAACCTAAACCTCATTTCGACCGAACAATAAGGGGAGTGATGTAGCTCCCCTTTTTGTTTGTCGTCGAGCGTAAGTATCTCTAATGTTTGGTCTGTAGGATATGTTAAGATGTGCGGAATGGACCTCCCAGTGTGGCGTGATTACAGCGACATCTCGCTCGAGGAATAGCTATGTCTCTAACAAGATTCATCAAGGATGTGATGGAGAGGTTTTTAAGAATCGATAAACTATGGCACCAGTGAAGGAACCCGGTAAATTTGCACTTCCTAACATATAAGAGGGTCAATTGGTAGGCACACGTCCTTTGATTGCCTATATCTTTGTCTGGACGGTGGGTCACTGGCATATGAGCCTGTTTTTCATTCTAGCAGGCGCTTCTACCTATTATGCGTTGCAGAAACGGAGCGGTGCCGAATACATCAAAGAGCGTGTAAAGCGACTTTTTATCCCGTTAATCTTCGGGACACTGGTGCTCATTCCCCCGTTATCCTATCTGGGACTGCTCAACCACCCCAACTTTTTCCACCTGCAAACTGCAGACCTTAGTGGTTACTTTCTGGGAGGACTCACCGTGGGACACCTGTGGTTCATTCTTCATCTTTTAGTGTATTCGTTGATAGCATTACCGCTTTTCCTGTATTTCAACCGTGATTCAGGGCTCCAATGGATTAGACGGATAGCCAGTGTATTAATGAAACCCGCTGTGCTTTTCCTGTTGTTTCCGGCACTGCTGGTACTGATCAGCAAATTCCCCTCGGTACTCGGCGGCAATCCCCTGTTTTATATCACATTCTTCATCCTCGGCTTCATACTGATGTCCGACCGGCGCCTGATGGATAAGGCGGACAGTTATAGACTTATACTGTTGCTCCTGGGGGTCGTGCCCCTGGCAGGTCTTATCATCATGAGCGCCACGAACTCGTGGCCTGCAAATATCCCGGAATGGGCGGATGAAATTATGGATGCGTATAGAAATGCATTCATTCCCTGGTTTTTTATACTCGCACTACTGGCCTATGGAAGACGTCTTCTGAACTTCACCAACAGGTTTCTTAAATACTTCGCCGAAGGAGCCTATCCCATATATATCCTGCACCAGACCATTATCGTTGTAATCGCTTTCTTCGTGGTCCAGTGGGATCTCGGCGCCGGAGCCAAGTATGCAATCATCGTAACGCTCTCTTTTGTGGGGACTATCCTGGCCTACGATATCCTGGTCAGGAGAACTAACGCCACGCGTTTTCTGTTTGGCATGAAGCCTCGACCAAAGAAAGTAAGGGACATCATACCAATCAGGCCTGTTACAAATTAGATATTGTTTCCCTGGAATACACTTGCAAATATTTTTAATTCGCAGTACAAATAATGTTAGTTTTTATGAGCAGGAATCGGCTGAACAGATTGTGGGACGAAACATAAAAGGAGGTATCAACAACAATGGAAAAAGAAACATCGCAGACTCTGCCCGCGTATCCTGTAATTTTGACAATCGACTACCCGGACAGACCCCTTAATCGGTTAACCACGTTCTTCAGGGTCTTCACAGTAATTCCAATCGCTATTATCCTGGCTTTGGTAAGTGGTGCGGGCTTTGGTTGGGACAGAATGCATGACTGGGACTGGCTATTTGCTACGGGAGGTATCTTGTTTCTAGCAACTTTACTTATGATTCTTTTCCGGCAAAAGTACCCCAAGTGGTGGTTTGATTGGAACGTAGCGTTGACTAAGTTCAGCACACGTGTTGGCGCCTATATTGGTCTGCTTACAGACGTGTATCCGTCAACTGACGAAGAACAGTCGGTCCACATTGAGATCCCATATCCAGCCGTCCCCAAAGACCTTAACCGGTGGTTACCATTAGTGAAGTGGTTTCTAGCTATCCCACACTACATCGTCCTGGCTTGCTTGGCGATTGCAGCCATCGTTTGCGTGGTGATAGCCTGGTTTGCCATCTTGTTTACCACTCGCTATCCTAGAGGGCTATTTGATTTCATAGTTGGTGTATCCAGATGGGGGCTGAGGGTAGCTGCATATGCTTTTTTGTTGACAACGGACCGGTATCCACTTTTCAGTCTGGAATAGATTTACATGGGGCCTGGCTTAACGTCTTCGCCTCCGTCTGAACAACGACAGACAAAACAATAAACCAATTACGATGAAGAAAAGATACGGTGGCGTGGGGGCGGCTCCTTCGCCGGTTCCAGCAAACGCTATTGCTGAGGCGGGAGGTGGTGTTAAGGGAGCTGCCGCTCCGGCAGGTATTTCGTAGGCTGGTATCTCGGCAAGAATCTCGTAAGCAGGTATTTCCATATCTAGATAATCCTTGGGCGCCCAACCCAGTGGGTTGTTTCTGCCAGTAGCCTCGGCCCAGACCCATCCTGGCTCACCTTCCAGCTCGAAGAAAATCGTGGCCTTGTTATAGTTAGGTAGATATACCAGTACCGCAGTGTGCCCTGAGAGAAGCGTTATGGCCGAGCGAAATCCGGCAGCTTCATACATAACCGCCAGTAATACCGACATATCTTCACAGTCACCCTCCCCAGTTCCATCCTCCACGATAGTTGCCGCCAGCTCGTCGGCATTCTGGGCAAACTCTTCACCTCCAGTTTGGTCTATGTCAGGGGTATATTCCACCCTGTCACGAACAAAATCAAACACTGCCTCTGCCCTCTGTAGCAGGTCTGGATATTTGGCGGCAATCTGCTCACCCAGGCTATAGGCTAGGTCGGCCTCTTCCCCCAGGCTTTCGAAGGCTATAACCGGACGAAATCCTGTGTCAGTTATCTGATAAAAACCATCTTCACCACAGGCTGTGGTCCTGCATATCTCCCAATCATCGAAGATATGGCCACCTCTCGTGTAGAAACCTTGGGACGGAAATGCCCAGGCGTAATCGGCAGTGGCAACCGCGGCTAGTAAGACAACTATTAAAGCTAGTAAAACCCAGGCTCTGTTCATAACGGTCCGGTCAGCGCCGCGTGGAGTATTAATCCGAAGAAGACCAGATAACCAAAGATATGTAGCCCGGCAGCCACTGGGCTTTCGTTAATACGGCCAAACGGTATTTTAGGCGTTAGCTTGTCCACGATGTAGAATAGGGCTACTCCCAGGAGCAAGCTTATGGCGAAGCTCAGAGCCAGTACCCCCCACGTCCTGAAATCGAAAATGTACCACATTATTGGAGCTGTAACCGCAGTGAAGGCGGTAAGAGCGCCGTGGATAACGAGACCAATCAGGATGAAGAAGCCGGATATGAACAACCCGATAGCCACCGGGCTCTCGCCTATGCGCTCGCGATAAGGGACCTGGCGGATAAGGGCATCCAGTGCTCTGACTCCCAGCCACGCCAGAAGAGCAGAGATAAAGACCAGCAACACCACCTTAGCTAACCATATCAAGACAATCACCCAGAAATGGACGCCTAAACCTAACTCTGGCATATCAGTGCCTCCTTATTGTCCATATTCGATTATAGTGTAGCATTTTCCTGTCTCGAGTGTGAATTTCAGGGACACCATCCTTCACCTTGTGAAGGATCAGGCTTACTACAAATCATGTATTATGTTCCCGGAATACCCGGCCCATTCGGAGTATAATAGGTTGAAAAACCGAAGCACGCGTATATATAATTTTCACAGCATAATAATTGAAAAGGGGGTGCATAAGCATGCCAGTTGTCCGTACGCCAGATGAATGTTTTTCCAAATTGCCTGATTTCCCTTTTGCCCCACACTATATCGAGGTTAACGGATTGCGCATACATTATGTGGATGAAGGCAAAGGGGAGACCATACTCTGTTTGCATGGCGAGCCCTCATGGTCATTTCTATACCGTAAAATGATTGCCGCCATGTCAAAGAAGCACCGTGTTATAGCTATGGACTTCGTCGGCTTTGGCCGCTCTGATAAGTTCACCGAGCGCGAGGCGTATACCTTTAAGATGCATCTGGACACGCTGATGGGCTTCACAAAGGCGATGAATCTTGAGCAGATAACTGTCGTGGTGCAGGATTGGGGCGGGTTGATCGGTCTAGCTGCGGTCGCTCATATGCCGGAACGTTTTGCCAGGCTGGTTATCATGAATACCGGCCTGCCCACAGGTAAGGGCAAACCCAGCGAAGCTTTCCTGGCCTGGCGTAGTTATGCCGAGACTCATCCTGATATGGAAGTCGGGCAATCGATACTTGGTGGTATGGCCCACCCCGAGAGGATTACCAAGGAAATCGTCGCTGCTTATGAAGCACCGTTTCCAGACGTCAAATATAAAACTGGGGCTGCCGTGTGGCCACTCCTCGTACCCATTAGCCCTGATGACCCCGCTTCCGCCGAAATGCGGCACGCTCGGGAGGTCCTGTCGGGATGGGACAAGCCAGCCCTGGTCATGTTTTCGGATAAAGACCCTATTACAGGTGGCGGTGAAAAATTCTTTCGCTCTCTCATACCAACAGCCAACGACCAGCCGGAGGTTATCATCAAGGACGCCGGTCACTTTCTTCAGGAAGAGAAAGGCGAGGAAATAGCCCGGCACATACTGGACTTCATAAGAAGAACGCCTATCGCCTAGTATTTCGGCAGGCCTTGTAGGCTATGCGAGTTCCGGGGAAACCATATCAATCGGGCCTCCCTGTCAGCTTTCCTTTGTCACGCTAAGTTGTTTGCGGTCTATCTGGCCCGACCTGGTCCTGGGCAGGCTATCAACAAACTTTATTTGCTTGGGCACTTTATACTCAGATAAGCTCTGGCGGCAAAAATCGCGTATTTCGTCCACCGTAGCGATTTGCCCTTCCTTAAGCACTATAAAAGCTGTGGGTATCTGACCTTTGTAATCATCAAGGACACCGACACAGGCTGTTTCGGCTACCGTGGGGTGCTTCAGGAGAACTTCTTCAACTGCCGCGGGGAGGATTTTAACTCCCCCCGAGGGCACTATGATAGATGATGTCTTTTCTATGAACTCCAGGTAGCCGTCCTCATCCAACTTGACCAGGTCGCCGGTATGAAACCAGCCATCTTTGAGGACCTGGGCGGTGAGTTCAGGCGATTTGTAATATTCCTTCATCATCCAGGGGGCTCTGGCAACAGCTTCCCCAATGGTGCCGCGGGGTACTTCCTTGCCGTTTTTATCCAGCACTTTAAGCTCAGCCAGGGGCTTCCCTGCCGTACCTAATTTGCGGTCGCGAATAGCACCTATAGTGACGATTATCAACTCCGTGAGCCCATATATTTCACACGCGGTTAAGTGAAACTTTTTCTCAAGCATCTCCAGAAAAAAGGCTGAGGATTTTGCCCCGGCACAAAGTATCTCCCTTAACGAACTAAGGTCATAGCTCTTCATCGTCTCTTCGTCTATCATGGCCATGGCGTTAAAGCTAACCGGGACGCCGATAAGCATGGTTGCTTTTTCCCGCTCTATGGTATCCAGGATACTCTTGGAACTGAAATGAGGGAGGATTGCTATGGTGGCTCCCCTCCAAATGGGCATGAGAACAACCAACCCAAATCCTAGAAGGTAGTTAAAAGGGAGCAAACCTAGAACAACATCGTTTCTCTCCAGTTCAAATTTCTCCACCACTATGGGCAAGATTGACAGGAACGACGCGTGAGTATGCACCACGCCCTTGTTCTTCCCTAGCACACCCAGGGTGCAAAAAATGATAGCTTCATCCTCGCCCTGTATATCGATAGGTGGTGATGCAGGGGAACTGCTGGCTACCATCTTATTGTAAGGGTCTGTACCAACTTCAAGGACCTGTTTCAGCAGGGGGACATTGGGCAAAATTGAAGACAGCATGGGAGAGAATCTCTCTTCGGTAATCAGGACTTTGGAATCAGTTTCACGGAGTAAGGGCTCAAGTTCGGGCGCCTTGGCTCCGCTATCGAGGAGCACGCTAACGGCTCCAGCTTTAAGCGCTCCAAAACAATTGATGACCCAATCAGGGTTACGAGATATTAGAAGGGCTACGTGGTCGCCCTTCTTTATTCCCAGTCTGATAAGGGCGTTGGCTATCCTGTTGGAAGTCTCATCCAGTTCGCGGTAACTAACTTTGCGAGAGCCAAGGACGATGGCTGTTTGCTGTGGCACCTCGCTGGCGGTTTTTTTCAGCATCTGCTTGAGATTCTCAAGATTCATTGTCTCCCCCCAGACTTTATGAATTTGGAATAGGATTATGAGCTACTTTCTTATTTCCTGTCAATAGAATTCCAGGGATGCTATACCAGTCAAGCCTTCTATAAATAAGGTATTATGCCCCCAGAATACTCAGAACCCGCTTCAAAACGACGTAAGTAATCTCGTCCGCCCCTGGCTGGGGAAGCCGACTTTTTGAAAACTCGGGTGATTGCTTTATACTATTCGTGGTTGATATGGTGATGAGAGTATAGGCGACTCGGGATGGTTTACCGTGGGCGACAGAGATTTAGAACTGCTGGAATTTCACAAGATACGGGAGATACTAGCTGGTTTTACGTCGTTTTCTGCCAGCCGCGAGCTGGCTCTCGACCTCACTCCCCTCTTGGATGAAGAAGAGGTCCGCCTGCGACTCAGGCAATCGGCCGAGGCACGCCGTTTGCTTTCACTCAGTCCAGATACACATATCGGCGAAGTTATTGATATCCGGGAAGTGGTGAAGATGGCGGCACGCGGCAAGATCCTGGACCCTAAATCTCTGCTGGAGATTCACAAGACGTTGAACGCTGCCCACAGGCTAAAAAGCCACCTGATGAACCTGCCGAGTGAAATCCCGTTGCTCAGCGGCCTGGCTCGGGACATTGTGGCACTGGACCGGCTTCAAAAGGATATTGGTGGCTGCTTGAGTCCGACCGGCGACCTGCTGGACACTGCCTCACCTAAACTGGCGTCGGTGAGACATAGAATGCGAGAGGTACGTCAGGAACTGCTCGCTCAACTGCAAGCCATAATCGCCTCACCTAGAGGACGGAGAATAATTCAGGAACCTATTGTTACCGAACGGGAAGGCCGGTATGTAATTCTCGTCAAGGTGGAATGTCGCCGACAGATAAAGGGCATTGTCCACGATGTATCCAATACCGAGGCCACGGTATTTATTGAGCCATGGGCAACTATAGAAGTGCAGAATGAATTGCGCGAGCTAGTTGCGGAGGAGAAGGACGAAACAGAAAGGATACTGAGAACGCTCAGTGCTGAAGTTGGGGCAGTTGAAAGCGAAATTTCCCGTAATATAGAACTGATTGCTGACATCGACCTGGCGCTGGCTAAGGCCAGATATGCCAAGGAGGCTAAAGCTACCGAGCCCATTATCGTGGCTGCTGCTAGGAGTGCTAAGGCAGAGGGACATGAACCGGGCGGAGTGCTCAGGCTGGTCGAGGCCAGACATCCGCTGCTGGGAAGGAAGGCAGTGCCGCTGTCGGTTGAGATTGGCCGGGGCTTCTCTGTCTTGGTCATTACCGGGCCGAATACCGGTGGTAAGACGGTCGCTCTCAAGACGCTAGGGCTTCTCAGCGTGATGGCGCAGGCTGGCCTGCCCATTCCGGCTCAGGCGGAAAGCCGCATCCCCGTTTTTGACAGCGTATATGCCGACATTGGTGATGAGCAGAGCATCGAGCAGACCCTTTCCACCTTCAGCTGGCACATAGGCAACATCGTGCGCATCATCAACAACGCCACGGCGAAGAGCCTGGTACTGTTAGACGAACTGGGCACCAACACCGACCCGGGCGAAGGCTCGGCTCTGGGCCGCGCTATCCTGCTTCATTTCTTACCACAAGGGACGATGACCGTGGCTACCACTCACTACACCGAATTAAAGGCGCTGGCTCATGCCACCGACGGCATGGAAAATGCGGCTCTGGATGTGGACCCTGTTACGATGACGCCCACCTATCACCTGACGGTGGGTATCCCGGGCGGTAGCAATGCTCTGGCTACAGCATCTCGCCTGGGGCTGCCTGAGGAGATTGTGGCCCGTGCTCGACACATGCTTTCTGAAGGCGCTCAGGAGATCGAAGCGTTGCTCATCCATCTGGTTACCGAGCAGAAGAATGTTGAGTCGCTCCAACACAGACTTGAAGAGGAACTGAACGAAGCGGAACAGAGCGATGCAGACTTGAAAAACAGGCTTCGCCAGTTGGAAGAAGAGAGACGAAGAATCATCAAGCAGACACGCGACCAGATAGTCCGCGAGGCTGCCGGACTACAGATGAAAATTCGTGAAGCGGCGGCGGAGTTGCGCAAGGAAAAATCTAAGGAGAGAATCGAGCAGGCTAAAAAGGCGCTAACAGAAACGCAGGAGCAGCTGGATGCCGGGGTATGGCAGGCCAGACCGGCGGTTGAGATAGAAGGAACAGAAGCCGAGGCAGGCCCAATCATCGCTGGTGATGCCGTCTGGCTGAAAGAAGCTGGCGTGCCAGCAACGGTACTATCAGTGTCTGAGGACCGGGGACTCGTCGAAGTCCAGGCCGGAAAAGTGAAGATGACCCTCAGGCTGGACAGCGTCGAGAAGAGGATACCATCAACCGGCGCGGTGAAAATAAGTGGTGCCCTGATAGAGAAGGAGATGCGCAAGCCCAGGGTCTCTCTGGAGCTTGACCTGCGGGGAAAGAGGGCCGAGGAGGTTGAGCCGTTGCTGGACGATTACCTTAACGACGCATCTTTGGGCGGCTTAAGCCGGGTTCGCATCATTCACGGTATCGGCACGGGCACCGTGCGTCAGATTGTCAGGGAGATTCTGGCCTCTCACCCGCTCGTCACGGCTTTCCAGGCCGGGGAGCAAGGCGAGGGCGGCGACGGCGTTACCATAGTCAGCATGTAGCCAGAGTATTTCGTTTGAGCCATTAATATTATGTTTGTATCAAGGAGGTTCCGTCTGTGCAGGTCGAAGGCACTCGGCTTTCTGGACGAGTTGGCTGCGACCGAAGGCAAAGCGATATCGTTATACTTCCTGCAGGGGACGCCTCAAGCTAGGGTTGAAAATCTGCTGGGAAAAGTGTTTGCCGCAACTGCCATACCGTCAGATGTGGCTAAGGCTACCGCCGGGTCGGAGATGGGAGGGGCGTTTTTCTGGAGCCCGCCGCAAATGTACTTAATCCTGCCCCCATTCCCGATTGCCGAAGAATATATCACCAACGGCTATGATGTCGGGCCGTTGCGTTATCTTCTCAGGCAGGACTTCCTTATCGCTCTGGTCTTGGTTCGTCTGGGAGCATACAGCATTGGCATCTGCCGGGGTACAGAGCTCATAGATAGCAAGACGGGAACGGGCCTGGTGCACGCCCGCCACAAGAAGGGCGGCTCCTCGCAGGCACGCTTTGCCCGACACCGGGAAAAGCAGATAGAACAGTTTCTGGCTCGGGTTTGCGGTCATGTGCGGGAGCATACCGAGCCCCATGCCCGGTCACTCGACTATCTGGTCTATGGCGGAGCAAGAACTACCATACTCTCACTGCGTAAACAATGCCCGTTCCTGAGTCAATTTGAGGACCGTATCCTGCGAATGCTGCTGGATATACCCGAGCCCCGCCAGGCGGTACTGGAAAAAGCCATCGGCACCGTTTGGTCAACCGATGTTATCGAATGGTGCGAAGATGACTCTTAACTAATTCCAGGGATACCATACCAATTAGGCTTACCAAAGATTAGGTATTATGTCCCCAGAATACCGAAGGATGTGTTAAGATGGGTGATTTCAACGACATCTTGCTCGAGGAATGGCCATGTCTCTAACAAGATTTATCAAGGATTTGCTGAGGAAGCCTGAAGCAATCCCAACCCCTGGTGCTATATTCTACAATGCGACAGTGGCAAAAGTTCTGCGAAAGCCGGAAACAAAGGTAGCTAATGACATAGTGGAAAAGATGGGAAAGGGGACTATTCTTGATTTAGGTTCGGGAACAGGCTATTTGGCGATAGAGATTGCCAGGAGGTCACCCGGCCTCCAAGTCTATGGCATCGATCTCAGCAGGCAAATGGTTAGGATTGCCAGACGCCATACCGAAGGCGTTGATAATGCTCGATTTGTGTTCGGCAATGCGGCTAAACTCCCTTTCAAGGATAATTCAATAGACCTTGTGGTTAGTACGGGTGCTTCGCATCATTGGAAGACACCACGCTTGGTGTTCGATGAATGCTATCGTGTTCTAAAAACCGGCGGGGAAGCCTGGATATACGATGGGTGTCCTGAGGTTTTCAACAACACGGCTGATAGAAGAAAAGTGAGGGAGGAATATGGGTTCCTGGTTGGCCGACTTGGATATAGAGTCTC
>SMTZ1_10007880_pt1 | contig 12022 bp, 12 predicted proteins | sample DeeMarSWOR136_30_FD_25667 | JGI IMG/M metagenome (IMG submission 25667) | reverse complement strand
AGGAGGATCTCCGTGAATCCGTCCTTCACGGTCTCCCTGTAGGCCTTCCGCTCGATCTCTTCGAGGTCAATCTCGTCGCTCAACGTACCGAACATCCTCTTCATTCGCTGAACAGGGTAAAGTACTTTGTAGTATTTAAACACTTTGCAAGACAAAGTATGATTTGGTAACATCAATACTACGAAAAAATTCTCAAGAATCTTAGTCCTCCCTGACCATCATCAGAAGTAACAGTCCAACGATGCTAATGGCCGCGCTCGCGATGAACATGATGGATGGGCCGAAGGAGTTCCAGATGAAGCCGCATACCAAGGATCCTGTGATGAGACCTAGGTCCTCGAAGGAGCCGTACATCCCCATCGCCATGCCCGTGATCTCCCTCGGCGCTACCTTGGAGAGCATGGCAAGGTTGAGGGAGACCGTCGAGAGACAGGCCGAGATCCCGAGGGTGACAAGGGTCAGCTGCAGAGGACCCTCCACGAAGATGTAACATAGGTATATCGCAGAGGCGGCCGCAAGGGCTATGGCTATGAGTCGTTTCTGGCCAAGCCTGTCGGAGAGCCTCCCCATAGTCGGGGTAGCCAGGAGCTGCACCCCGGAGGAGAGGGTCAGCATCACCCCGATCTGGACGTCGCTCATCCCAAAAAGCTCCGAGGCGTAGATAGGGAGGAAAGACCTGACGGCGGTGACCCCGAAGAATATGGAGACCGCGAGGAGAAACGTGAGCCTGACGGCTGAGACGGATAGGACCTTACTCAGCCCCTGGAGTACGCCTATATCGTTGTTCCCCTTCTTGACGGAGATCGACCGGTCCAGGTGCCTGAAGGAGAGGGCTGAGACCGCCGCCCCAGCCAGGAGTACGACCGTTGACCCGTAGAAGGCGTAGACATAGCCCATGATCTCGGAAATGTATGTGCCCAAGAGAGGGCCTATCATGCTGCCGAGTGTGAAGAAGGTGAACCAGAGGCCCATGTAGAAGCCCCTCGACTCCTCAGGCACGTTGTCGGCAATGAGCGCCCTTGTGGTGGGGCCGACGGCGACGGCGAAGGCCCCGACGGCGAACTGGAAGACGAAGAAGTAGGGGATGAAGCCCTCGACGGTGTAGAGGGGGAAGACGAGGCTCATGCAGACGAGGGCGACTAAGAGCAGCCTGCGCCTATCGATCCTATCTGCGAGGGAGCCCCAGACGACCTCGAACAGCATTAGACCGACAGCGTGGGCTGTGGCCAGGAATCCCCAGTCGACTATGTCGACTCCGAGGGACCTGACGTAGAGGGGGAGGACGGGGCCGCTGACGGAGAGGGACCACGCCGTGTTCCTGAAGATGAGCAGCAGGTAAATGGGCAGCAGGCGCCTGAAGGTCGAGGACAATTTACTTCTCCCACGGGTTTCGATATGAATCCCCGAAGGTAGATTTAACATGTTTCCTCTTGAGGAGCCCTATCGGTCACCTGGCGCCCGCCCCGCCGCCTCCAAAGCCCCCGCCCCCGCCGAATCCGCCGCCGCCCCCGCCGAAGCCGCTTACCCTGCCACGGGATGGGGCGCTGGCGACGACCAGGGGGTGGAAGAAGACCGGCATCATCCTGACGTGGCTCATCTCCGGAATGTCGACGTCGAGCTCCCTCATCGCTGCAACGACCCTGTCACCCACACCCAGGGCGGTCCCATAGACGAGCCACTCCCCCCACATCCCGATGTCCTCGGGCGTATACTTCCGGATCTGGGAGAGATCTGAAAGGTGGCTCCTAAAGGCGTCCCACTCGAGCTTCTCCCTGTAGGAGTCGCCCTTCCAGACGCCGAACAGCGTCGGAGGGAACAGGAGGGCGATCCCTGCCTGGAGGAGGGTGGCGAAGGATGTCAGCAGGCTCGGAACCGTCTGGCTGGCTGCGAAGGAAGCCGCTGCCGCCAGAGCCATGGAGATCACCCATACGACGACGGCGAGCAGCAGTAGCGGAACAACCCTCCTCCTCCCGCTGGTTATGAACTGAGAGGCTAGCTGCCTGTCGACGTAGGTTGTCAGGTCTATCAACGCATTGCGTACAGTGAGAGCGCCGGAGGCGGTCAGGTCCTCGCCGTCCTTGATCATCTTGGTGTAGTCCTCAAGCCGGTCGGTGTCGAAGACGCCATCCTCGGCCAGCAGCTGTAGGAAGCCCATCACCCTCCTCTCGTACCTGTCCTCCACCTCATCGTCCAGCAGCTCTATCCGGAGGCCGCCAGGCTTCGTCTCGATCCTTATCTTCTTCCTCCGGTGGAGGTCGAGGATGGTGGCGTAGAAACCGTCGTCGTCGTAGTCAAGTACGCCCTCGACGAAGATCTGGTTGACGAGCCAGGGCTTCCGCTCCGCGTTGGGCACGTAGCTGAGGTACCTGGGGACGGTGTACTCCTTCTCCCTGCCGTAGACGTGGTAGACCGCATATATGAGGAAGGGCATGAGAAGTGCCAGCCCCCTGACCCCGTAGCTCATGAGGAAGGAGGCCTGGTAGAGGAGGGACGTGTTCCTGTTGGCTGTCACGGTCCTGGACCTGACGCCCTCCACCCGGGTGGGGAACCCGTCCATGGCCTCGAGGGCGCCGAGGTCTATGAGCATCTCCATCTCTATGAGCTCGTCCTCACCCGAGGAGCCCGTGACCACGATGCGGTCGCCCTCCTCCGATACCTCGTACGAGATGGGGTGGGGGTAGAGGGCGTCGATGTAATCCGCTTCCTCAAGGATGATGATGACGCTCCTGTAGGGGATGTGCTCGTCGGCCAGTTTCAGGTTGAGGTGCGCGTCCTCGTCGTCGTACTCTAGAGGAGGGTGGATGTCGAAGGTATACCGGACCGTGTACCGTCCGGGATCGTAGTAGTTGGGCTTGAAGGAGCCGACCTCGTTACTATAGGCCAAGCTCCTTATGGTGTTGATCGAGGTCCAGTCGTCCTGATAGGGCTCGTTGACGCTGACCCAGCCCGTGTTGTCCTTGTAGTAGCCTATCGCCCCGGGGGCGGCATCTATCTCTAGGGGCTCTACGTATGGTCGGTTCAGGGCATCCGACGAGAGGGGCACCTCCCAGAACCTGTATAGCATCCTGAACTCCTTCACCCTTATTTCGTAGGTGTACTCCTCGACCAAGGTTCCGTCAGGGTAAAAGGTCGCCCTGTACTCATCTACGTAGATGTCGCCGCCCCCGGGAGTGAAGGAAAGGCCCCAGATCAGGGATACGGCTGCGACGCCGATTATGAGGGTGAGCCCGACCAGGGTGAGGATCTGCCTTCTCTCACTCAACTCTCCGCTATCCCCGTTACATCAGGTCTCTCCTCTATCTCCTCCTCGAACTGGAGGTAGTCGAGCTTCTTTACGTCGGCGATGCCAGCCACAACGTTAGAGGGTATCGAGTCGACCATCGTATTGAGGGTCTGGACGATATTGTTGTAGGTGTACCTATGGCGGGCGATCTCATCCTCGACACTGACGATGGCGTCCATGAGCTTCCTGACCGTCTCGTTGGCCTTAAGATCAGGATACGCCTCTGCGATGGCCAGTATATCGCCGGTGATTCCCCTAGACTCCCTGTCAATCTCCGTGAGACCTCCAGCCCCAGCCCCCATCACCCTCGCCCTCATACTGGCGACACTCTCGAAGACCTCCCTCTCGTGGCGTACATAGCCCCTGACGGCGCCAAGTAGCTGCTCTATCATGTCCAGCCTCTTCTTTAAAGCAACCCTTATCTGGCCAAGGTTGGCCTCGGCCGCGTTGCTATACCTGAAGAGCCTGTTGTAGAGGTATGCGAAGTAGACTGCCACCAGCGCTATTAACGCCAGCGGCGCAGCTATCCAGAAGATGCTGTTGAGGTTCAATTCAGTCAATTAACGTATCTCCAACGCGACTTTTAAAGATACGATAATCGTGCTCCCTCAAGTCATGTATGAGGCTTAAAAACTTGGTGAGAAGGTTGAAAGGTCGTAGTCGAGACCTCGGTTTAGACCTCTGGACGATCGCTGTGAGCTAGCCCTGAAAAATTAGATATGGGGCTTCCGGAGGTATTGGCTTCTGGGCTAGCTTGGGTATGGGAGGATTGGCGATCTGGAGAGGCGACCGCTGCTTCTCCGTCCGACCTCATCAACCACTTCACCGATCAATTAAGTGGGCTAAGTTGAATATCAGGACCCCGGCGGAACATACCTGGAACAGCCATTCCATGGACCGGTCATGGATAATAAAATTCCATACCATGAAACGTTATCACCATGAAAAGGAGCTGAAAAAACACGTATCAGGGGAAAATACTGTAATCCACACCTACTCATAAAATGCGGCGGATATACGGTTTTTAACGTAATCCGAACATAATGATCAGCCAAGATAATGGCTCTGAACGGTTCTTCCTCTAGGTGGTCACGAAGGAGAAAGGTGTTCCCCTCCACCTTCCTCTAACGCTCTTGAAGATGGGTACGGAGACAAGGAGGAGCAAGGCAGACACCGCCACCACTATCTGAGTAGCGAGGGAGGAGTGGCTGGGGAGCATGAAGGACGCGAAGAGAATTGTGACAAGCGGCGGTACCACTGCCCCCGCGAACTTGGAGAGGACCTTGGCGTCGAAGAGCATCGTGTTGGTCCAGAGGCCTGTGAGGCGCGCGATGACCGCTGCCACGTAGACATTGTTGGAGAAGGAGGCAAGCAGGGCGAGGGGCAGGATGTTCATCTGGCCATTCGCCACCGCTATGGAGACGACGTAGCCTGCGGAGACGACGGTCGTCAGGAGGAAGTAGAGGACGAGCTTGGCCTTGATCACCTGATAGATAGTAACAGGCTGGGCGTTGAGGAACTCGTTGGACTCGAGGTTGGTGACCCACGAGTATACGGTTACCCCCAAGAAGCCGACGAAGCCTCCGTAGGAGACGGCGTTGAAGCATAGGGGTATCCCTATCCCCTCCCCGAAGATCCAGACTATGGCGTATATGGAGACCAGGGGGGCTATGTAGCCCGTGACTACCGGTGCCAGGGTCCCGCTCCTCCTGAGCTCCACCCATTCCTTCGCCAGCAGCGTCCCGAGGCCGCCAAGGTCGGAGAACATCCTCAGAGCCGGTCCGAGCATCTCGCTGTGGGTTCTCTGGGGCGTCTCGAACCTCTCCTTCATCATGAGGACGGCGCCCACAGAGAGCACGGTGGCGACGATGGCCGAGGAGAGGAGGTAGAGGGGGTGGTAGGCGTCCCAGTACCCAAGTGGGAGCAGGAGCCAACTGGCCTCGATAGCCTCGAAGGGCCAGATGAGGGATGCGAGGAAGAGGATGAGGAGGCCGAGGCAGGCCGCGGCGTCCCTAGAACTGACAGCCACCGCAGAGACGAGAAAGCTGACCCCCATCCCCGTCATGAAGGTAAGGAAAACGGTTATGCCGAGCCTGGCGACTGATAGGATGGTGACTCCGGCGAAGGGGGCTCCGACTGCGATCCCCGCCATGAGAGGTATGATGGAGTAGAGGATGTAGTAGACGGCGTCCTTTAGGAAGAATATGGCCATCATCCTCCTGAAGCCGACGGGGTATATTTGGGGCATCTGGAGTAGCATGTTCACCTGACCGAGGCGACGTGTCATGGCGTGCTCCCCTATGTAGCCCATGGCGCCTACGAAGATGCCGTAGGAGAAGGCGGCTGCGTGGAGGATGAGTAGGATTCTGGGGACGTCTATGTTCGTTAGGATGATGGGGGAGACGAGGGCAATGAATGCCGAGAAGAGGAAGATTACTAGAGGAAAGAGGTGGGAGCCCACGGCGCCCTGGAAGGACTTGTGAAGCCTCCACTCCTCCAACATCATCGACTTGAATATGTACAGGTCGGTGTCAAGGGGCAAGGCCTCAGGCAGCCTCCACCATCCGCATGAAGGCGTCCTCAAGGTTCCCGCCAACGGGCGCCATCACCTCGTCGAGCGCCCCCTCGCCAACTATACGGCCCTCGTCGATGACTGCGACCCTTGTGCAGAGCTTCTCGGCTATCTCCAAGATGTGGGTGCACATGAAGACCGTCCTACCCTCCTCGATGAGAAGCCTGAGGTACTCCCTAAGCCGGCGTTGGTAGATTGGGTCGAGGTTTATGAAGGGCTCGTCCAAGAGCAGCACCCTCGGCTCGTGGATGAAGGCGGCTGCCAGCATCACCTTCTGGCGTTGGCCCTTTGAGAGGTCCCTGCAGAGGACACCCTCCTTCTCCTCCATCTCGAAAAAATCAAGCCACCTATCGACCTTCGCCTCCGGGTCCTCCACCTCCCTGATCTTACAGACCAGCTCCATCGTCTCACGGGCAGTTAGGAAGGTGGGGGGCGTCTCAGCCTCGGGAACGATGCCAATAGCCCTCTTAATAGCCAAGGGTTCATCCCAGGGAATGCCGGCGGTAATCCCGCTCCCCGAGTCGGCCTCGAGCTGGCCAGTCATGATCCTGAGGAGGGTGGTCTTCCCGGCTCCATTGGGACCGAAGAGGCCATAGAACTCCCCCTCGCCCACCGATAGAGTGACACATGAGAGGGCCTCGACGTCCCCGAAGCTCTTGGATGCGTTGACAACACTGATGACAGACATGGTGAACCCCTACTAAACTCGATGAGAGGGTATGGAAAGGATTGATAGATCGTCCAAATTGGACTGGTACGGTTTTCTATTCCTTATATCGATTCTGTATCGTTATCATCATAACTTCGATCCACTAGATGGGGCTATTGGGTTAGGAACACACAAAGGTCCATTGTACTGAGTATAGAGGATTGGGATTGTTAAAATCCTATCAGCGACGGGCTCGACGACTCGACATGTTGCTCATTATCATCACGGCGGTCGAATGAGAGCACCTTCCTCGCCTCTGGAACCCCGGGCAGCTGCAGCTCACCTTACCGTCCTTGGTCTTTACGACGCTATAGGTTCCGTGATCCCCGATCACGTTGTACCTCCGCTCCGTAAGCCTCTCTACCCTACCAGCCTTGATGAGCCTCATGGCCTTGTCAACCATCACCTCAAGGTGCAACTGGCCTCACAACGTGTAGTCATTGACAGGGACACGTTAAAAGCCATTTCATCAATATTAACAGCAGGGCACGGGAACCCAGCCAGCGAGGCATTACCCCATGGCATCACCCAGAATATTCGACCAAGCCGCCCGAGATTACGACGAGCTCCGCCCCGGCTACCCTGAGGAGCTTATTAAGGACATCATCCACATCTCCGGTATCCCCGACGTGGGGAGGATCCTGGAGGTGGGATGCGGCACTGGTCAGGCCACTGTCCCCTTCGCCCGGATGGGCTACAAGATGCTCTGCCTCGACGTTGGGAGCAACCTCCTCGCCCTGGCTGAGGAGAGGTGCAAGTCATACTCTGGAGCCGATTTCCTCAACGCCTCTTTCGAGGAATGGGAGCCGGGATGCGAGACCTTTGACCTTCTTATCTCGGCCACGGCCTTCCACTGGATCCCACCTGAGATCGGCTTCCCAAAGGCCGCTAGGGTGCTGGTGGATTCAGGGCATATCGCCCTCTTCTGGAACATGCACCCCAGGCCCTTCACGGGCTTCTTCGAGGAGGTGCAGGAGGTCTACAGGCGGGTCGTCCCTGAGTGGGGGGACCCCAGGGATGAGCCGTCGACGGAGGATATGATACGGGAGCGGCGGGATCAGATCGATGGGAGCGGACTCTTCGGGAAGGTCACTGTGAAGAGGTATCCCTGGTCTAGAATTTATGACAGGGACCAGTACCTCAGGCTTCTCAATACCTACTCTGATCACGGGGGTTTGGCGGAGCCTAAGAGGAGAAAGCTTTTCGAGGGCATAGGCGCCGTCATCGAGGATAGGTACGGGGGAGAGATAACGAGGCCCTACCTATCGGTCCTCTACATCGCCCGAAAGAAAGGCACCACGGCACCATCGAGAATATGAACCTTTCTTTATGGGCCACGATCAATCTCCAACGTCATGGGATTAGCAGGTAGTCGACAATGATGTCGCTGGCGGTCCCCTCGAGGTTGTTCAATTCGCAGTATGACATACCCGTTGTAAGCTGTACCTCCAGGTCGTGCTGGGGCTCGATGAAGATAGTTCCCCTGTCCACGGTCTCAAATGCGACGATGGCGTGCCCCTTTGACCCCTCGAAATAGACGTGGACATAGTAGCACCTGAAGCCCATCTCTATGGCGTTCTCCTTGAACTTGGCCGCGAAGCGGGTGCAGTCGAAGTCATCTGAGTACTCAAGGGTGTCCGTGTCATCGAAGTTGACGAATGCCACGGCCTCCGAGTATGTTGGGTCCCTCACAGTGTAGCTGCTGCCAGCGCCGTCCTTGAGCCCTTGGACGTAGCCCTCATCGTATCCCTCGACGAAACCCTGTTGGTACCGGAGGAACCATAACCCGATGTTGAGCCCGAGGCTCACCACGAGGAGGCAGGCCAGGATGAGGGCGCCCCCCGACGAGCCCCTGGAGACGCTTCTGCTCATAGGTCCTCATGAAATCCAGAGGAAGTTTAAACTTAGTTCAGCCCTAAAACAGATTATTATGCTGTGGAACCATAACTTAATATTGTTAAACACAGGTCTCTTGTAGCCCCGGGTGGTTTGGAAGTGGAGAAGTACTACGAGACCAACAGGAGGCGCTGGGACGAGCTGGTGGACCTGCACGCGAGGTCCGAGGAGTACGACCTTGAGGGCTTCCTAGCCGGTAAAAGCAGCCTCCACAGCGTCGAACTGGAAGGCCTGGGAGACGTGGCGGGGAAGAGCCTCCTTCACCTCCAGTGCCACTTCGGCCTCGACACCATAAGCTGGGCGAGGATGGGGGCCAGGGTCACGGGCGTGGACTTCAGCGATTCCGCCATAGAGCTCGCGAGGAGTATCGCTGAGAAGGTAAGAGTCGACGCCAAATTCATAAATAGCAACATCTACGACCTGCCGGACCACCTATCAGGAGAGTTCGACATCGTCTATACCAGCTATGGGGCGCTCTGCTGGCTCCACGACATGAATGAATGGGCGTACATAGTCTCCAGCTACCTGAGGTCAGGAGGCACCTTCTTCATGGCAGAGTTCCACCCCCTCATGTGGGTCTTCGACGACGAAGACCCCTCTGGGCTGAATGTAAAATTTGGTTACTGGGCCGGGGAAGAGCCTGAGTACAACGAGTCGAGCGGTTCCTACGCGGCACCGGACGCCGAGACGGTGAATAGGGTGACCTACAATTGGGCTCATCCTATGAGCGAGGTGATTAATGCTCTAATCGGCGCAGGGCTTACCATCCGGGAGATAGGAGAGTATCCCTTCAGCGTCGACAGCCACCAATTGGCCTTTATGGTGGTGGGCGACGACGGTTACGCCAGGCTACCTGGCTACGATGTCCCCCTCATGTACAGCGTTAAGGCCACCAAGTGAACTCGGAGCCAGTGAGCCACCTTCCGCAGCACATCATCTTCTCCCGAAAACCTCGTTAATTACCTTTTCCTGATACCTTTCCTGATTCCTTTCCCCAATACCTTCTCTCCATAGCATAGGGAAATGTGGTACAAATCTTCAGAACAGATTTAAGGTTGTTAGATTTACAAGGAAGGAAGTACAATGTCCAGAAATATTAAGCGGTTCATCGATAACCTACGCGGTCTCCTCTCGAAGCCCAAGGCGGAAGACTCCACTCAGGGGTTCCATGCTGATACATCTGACCATGAGGACTACAGGATCTACCCCGAGGACGAAGGCCTGAAGGACGAAGAGGCGGAGGTTTAATCTACCCCCTTTTCTGTTGTTTTATGTTTATAATTAGAATACACTCTATGAGCTTATAGTTTGCACAAAAGATGTTGACCTCCTATAATCGATGGTGCAAGTTCAATAGTCGACTTGTGGAGAAGTTAAATCACTGGTTCAGTCCAAGTTACTTCGTGGAGGTGATTTGACCTGAAAGCGAAATATAGGGTCTACCGGTTCGACATCTCGATGACGAAGGACTTGGTCAGGTTGGAGAGTTTCCTCAACAACCTGGAGGGCGAGGTGGCGGCCATAATTCCGAACGTGACGCCTTTCCCTGCAACCTATGTTGATTTCCTGATAATCGTGGAAAAACTGATTCAATCGGAGTAGCTTAGTACTCATTTACCGGCGTTCCTACGATCATCCATCAAGAGGATCAGGCAGTCGCTTAACTGTTGAATAGGATAGAGGGAACGCCATCGAGCATAAAGCAGTCGACTGAACAGAAAATCCCTTGAAACATACGCAGGCGTTACGATCGTATCCGATTGTCAGGGTAAAGAGGGAGGGCTGTGAGCCGGAGACTCGTCCAGCGATAGTTTCGGATGAATGAGACCTGATTACCTACCGGTACTTCCTCCCATCCGCCTTTCTAAGATCTTCTTCGAAGCCTCCGATGTCGGATCATATACCTCGGGGTATTCGTACCAGCCGTGACCCTCCCTCATGATCTCGTACCTCGGGGGGTCGTCGTCCATCTCCTGCCATAGCCTTCTCCGCAATTCCTCGCATACCCCGGGCTCCTCGCCAGCGATGTTCTCCATCTGCTTCGGGTCGCCCTGGACGTCGTACAGCTTTTCCTGGATATTGTCGAGATCAGTCATATATATAGGCGTACTCTCCGTCGCGGTACCAGAGCCAGGGGTAGAAGATGCACGTTGCGTGGTCCCTGGTCTTGGGCCTAGCCCCGGTCGCCCAGCTCCATGTGTCCTCTCCGTCGAGGTCCCACGGGGGCATGACACTGGCCATGTTCATTAGGGTGACGGGGATGTCGTGGTGGGCGACATAGGCGTCGCACTCGGTGCCAGCGGCCTCACCGTCCGGGCTCCTTATGATGTAGACCAGGTCCATGAGCTCGGGGTACATGTGGTCTGGGAGCTTGTGAATAACGCCGTGGTCCATGATGTTGTGGCCGTGGTCGGACACCAGGGCGACGACTGTGTCGTCCCAGAGGCCTGTTTCCTTGACCTTGTCCAGTAGCACCCCGATGTACTTGTCGCAGAGGGTGACCTCACCGGCGTACTGGGCTAGGGTGTACTCCAGCTCCCCCTCCCTGAACTCGTAGGCTCCGCCGTGGGTGTTGATGACCCGCCTACCCTTGTATGAGGAGGTGTCGAAATAGAGTTCCAGGATGTCCCTGGGGGCGTTCCAGGGCTCGTGGGGGTCGAACTCGTCGACGACGAGGAGGAAGGGGCCTTCGCGCCCGTGCTGCTCCACCCAGTCCGCAGCGCCGCCTAGGGTCCTGGCGGGGAACCAGTCGGCCTCCGTCCGCCATCCACGCATGTTGGCCAGGCACTGCTCCATGGTGTGGCCGACGCAGCCGTAGGATAGCTCGCAGGGGAGGTTGGCCACATCCTCAACATCTCCCCCGAGGGGGACCCTGTACCTGTCGGCCTCCTGCCCCCTGATCCACTCCCAGGTCTTGAACCCCCTGTGGAAGTTCATGGAGGGCTTGAACATGTGTAGGGTCGAGACGAAGAGGGCCGTCGTGTAGCCGCTGTGGCGGAAGACCTCGGCCATCGTCACCTGCTCCCGTGGGATGGGCTGCCAGCCGGGTATGAGGACGTTGTCCCCCTTCGGCGTCACGTAGCCCCTGCAGGGGAAGGTCCTCATGCCGGTGTGCATCGCCCTCCTGACGGGTATCGTCGGGAGAGCCTCTGGATAGGCGTTCGTGAACCTGACGCCATCCAGGGCGAGGGAGTCGATGTTAGGGGTCTTAATCCAGTCGTTGCCGAAGCAGCCGACATGGTCCTTTCTTAGGCTGTCAAGCATGATCAGGATTACATTCGTCAAACAAACGACACCGGCACTACTATGTTAAGTATAGATAAAGGCTTTACACGCCGACCTGCTGCGATTGCGTGTTACTAATACATATCACTAATCCATATCACTAATATTTAGAATTGAAAGTTACAAGTCAGATCATCCTTGGGCAAGTGCATCAAAAAGAACGGCTGGATAATGACCAGATATAAGGAGACGAGGAACGGTAAGACAATCATCAAGCTGAAGAAGGTCCGGCGTGCCTAACTAGACCCCATCGCGAAAGAGGGTCAACTCTGTACGA
>SMTZ1_10006416_pt1 | contig 12024 bp, 13 predicted proteins | sample DeeMarSWOR136_30_FD_25667 | JGI IMG/M metagenome (IMG submission 25667) | reverse complement strand
TCACGTCGGCTTTGAAGTTGTTTTCTCGAATTCTGTTGGCAAGATGTAAGAGTTCCTCGTAGATTTGTTCCCACGAGGGGATTTCAAACTCTAATTTTGAATTCAAACTGTTTTCTCTCCAACAGAAGCGAAAATAGTGGAATGGTGAAGTGATTTAAGCCTTGCCGCTTTAGCGTGTGAACAGAGTTTATTTTGTGCTCACGATTTTTGGGCGCATGAATTTGGCGCAACTGGAACATTTTCGTCGGGAAAGTGTTCGAACCTTTGGATAGCCCATAGATTCTAAGTGGGCTTTTGACAGGGATTCTCTCCATTGGTTCTTGCAGAAGGGGCATTCTAGTAGAGCAGACACTTCTTCAACGACTGTAACTCTTTCTCTTCTTCCAACCAAGATTACAATGCCTCCGACTAGCAACACGAAACCCAAGATTGTGTAATGTATTAGTTGCAGCCCAATTCCTAAGGATATATCAGGGTAACTCATCCAAAGAGAGTCAGTAAAGGCTGAAATTGAACTGTACGTTCCTTCATTCAACGTCTTCCATAACACGATAAGTAACATCAGTGCTCCTATAATACAGAGCGCTAAAGCAATAGTGTAACCCGGCTTTTTCTTTAATATTGTTCTACGCATATAGCATCAGCAATAGTTTGCCGAGATTTGTTTATTTATTTTGTGAACAAGTAACAGTAATCTAATTTTTGAAACGTCTTAACACCCAGTGATTTCAGTCATTCTTTCAACTGCTTTACGTGCCTTTTTCATAATTGATTTAGGCAAAGTTACTGTGGGCTCTTCATTTTTTAGCGCCAAGTAAATCTTTTCCAACGTGTTAAGTTTCATGGCGTTGCAGATAGCGCCTGAATACGCAGGTATGTATTCTTTTTCAGGATGTTCTCTCTTCATTCGGTCGATGAGTCCGTTTTCAGTTGCAATTACAAATTGCTTTTTCGGCGATTCTATAGCATGAGTATACATTTGGCTTGTGCTTCCAATAAAGTCGGCGATGCGCTGCACTTCTGGATTGCATTCCGGATGCACCAGCACTTCCGCGTCTGGATGTTGTTCTCTCACGAGGAGTATGTCTCCCTCTGAAAACAGTTTGTGAACATAACAAAATCCGTTTTTGGGTATAGGAATAATCTCTTTGTTAGTGTGTTGCTGAACGTACCATGCCAAGTTGTTGTCTGGACCAAATATAACTCGTTCTTCGTCAAGACTGTTTACAATCCGAACAGCGTTTGATGATGTGCAACACACATCGCACATTGCCTTAGCCTCTGCCCGAGTATTAACATACAGCACTACTGCGGCGTCGGGATGTTTTTTCCTTGCTAATTTAACTTCTTCAGCTGGAAGCATTGTTGCCATGGGACAGAACGCATTCTTGTCAGGAATCACAACTTTCTTGTCTGGGTTCAGTATGACTGCGCTTTCAGCCATGAAGTTCACTGCTGAAAAAATTAGAAGTTCCGCATCCTTTTCTTGCTGGGCTTTTCGACAAAGTCCAATGCTGTCTGCAATGTAATCAGCGATTTCCTGTATCTCTGAGCGTTGATAGTTGTGGGCAAGTAAGAGTGCACGTTTTTCATTTTTCAGCTTAATGATTTTCTCTGCGAGCTGTTTCTGTTGTTTATTCATGTGGTTCCACTTCGAAGTATCAAAGTTCAAATGCCCATGGAAATAATAAACGTTACTATTTGGAAACTCCGTTTACTCTTAACCTTATTTAGAGAAGAGTTTAAGAGATGGAGATGTTAAACCTAGATGGTCACACTTCACGCCAGTTCCTGCAATGCTCTCAAGCGCTTCACTATGTTGGGATGTGTGGAAAGAACCTCTGCTATTCTGTCAAACGTGGTCACTTTTCGTCTGAGAGTGCTTTCAACAAGTCTCTGATCAGACGTGAATGCGCTCGCTTGAGAAATAGCCGCTGAATCTAATTCAGCACGATCTGGGTCTGCAATGAAGAGACTCTTGAACGAGCTGAAGTTGCTAACGTCTTTGCGAACTTTCTTCATTCTCTTCGATGAGTGCGCTATTTTTGCCAAGCCTTCAGAGAGTTTGCGTGGTCCGTCTTCAACAATGCTGGCGCTGTGGCGGTCAGCATAGTACTCGCGCAGTCGGCTTAGGTAAAGGGTGAATATGTAGAGAATCCAGTATACGACCATGCTTGCTATACCTATGATTACAGCAGCTTCGCCGCCTCTTTCATCTCTGCGTCCAAACATGGAAGAGAGAAGCATGGAGTAGCCGATGAAGTAGAATATTGCTGGTAAAATGGAGATGAACATCATCACTTGGACGTCTCTATGCTTCAGGTGACCAAGTTCATGTCCAATCACTGCTTCAACTTCTTCGTCTTCCAATGTTTTCAACAGTTCATTTGTCACTGCTACTCTGGTTCCAGCGATTGGTGAACCATAAGCGAAGGCGTTGGGTACAGGGATGTTAGCCAACATGACTTTTGGCATTTTGATGCCGCTTTTTCGGCTCAATTCCTCTACCATTCCATACAGTTTTGAGTTCTCGGATCTTGACACTTTTTTCACACGGTACATGGCGTCTATGAGGTAGGGGGCGAACAGCCATTGGGCGATGTTGAAGAGTACGACGAAGGTGATTAGTGTTAGGAGACTGAATGCGCCGGTTAGGCTGAGTAGGACTGTGAAGAATAGTGTTGAGAGACCTATTATAATTGCTAGTGTTCCTAATATGGAGAATCGTAGTTTCCATAAACTCATTTACTTGTTCCTCAGAAATCTGATGAAAAGAAACAACTTATAAACTTTTAGTACCAGACAGAAAAAATTACATATTTCAGTAAACTAAATCAATTTTTCCTTCAGCCATGCATAGCACACTGCCACATTGCAGAGAATAGAGGCATCAAGATGTTTTAATACAATTATGAAAAGTAATAGAGACGGGTAAGCGACTTGTATGAAAAAGGCTTATCAAAAAATGTGCTCTTTCAAAAACTCAAGACTAAACTTCAGCAAGACTCAACCTATAGATCTGGAAAAATTCTTGGTTCTATGTGCACTGAACCACACTCTCTTGCCAAACAAGTTTACACGGAATGTTTAGAAAAGAACCTAGGCGACCCATACCTTTTCCCCGCCACAGCAGAACTAGAGCAAGAAGTTATACAAATGTTCGGTTCGCTACTTTGCAACCCTAATGCACATGGACAAGTTGTCTCAGGTGGAACTGAAGCAAACATTCTTGCTTTATGGACAGCTCGAAACCTTGCCAAAAGAAAAACCCCAGAAGTCATCGCTTCTGTTTCGTCACATTTCTCCATCGATAAGGCAGCAGACTTGCTAGGTCTAAAACTAGTCAAAATAGGACTCAGCAGCCAGTTTCAAGTTGACATCAAAGCTGTAGAAGAGGCAATCAGTGCAAACACGGTTGCAATTATAGGAAACGCAGGCACAACCGACCTGGGAGCGGTTGATCCTATATGTGAACTTTCAGAAATTGCTCTAGCCAATGACATCTATCTCCACGTAGACGCTGCGTTCGGAGGCTTCGTACTTCCGTTCCTTAAGAATCTAAGGATCAAAGCTCCAGCTTTCGATTTTAGATTTTCAGGAGTTCACTCAATTACCATTGATCCACATAAAATGGGATTTGCACCCATCCCAGCCGGAGGGATACTGTTCAGAGAGTCGTCGATTGTGAAGCCTATATGCATGAAAGTCTCTTACCTAGCTGGGGGAGAGACAAACCTAACAACTCTAGTGGGAACTCGGTCAGGAGCTTCTGCAATAGCTGTGTGGGCGTTACTAATGCATCTTGGCAGATCGGGTTATGAAGCTGTGGTTAAACGTTGCATGAAGCTAACATGGATGCTTGCCGAAGGAGTTCAACAAATTGATGGAGTAAGTCTTGTAACTCAACCCATCATAAATATTGTTGGAATAAAATCAGATGTTACAGATGTCCAGTTCATAACTAAAGAACTGAGAAAGAAAGGTTGGGCAATCTCCCTCTTCCCACATCACATTCGCATAGTAGTTATGCCACACACAAAGCCTTCCCACATTAAAGCTTTCCTTGACGACCTAAGGGAAATAACCAAGTCATGTTAAATAATACCTAAACGAAGGATTTATCTCAAAAAATGTTAAAGATAACTGGATTACACCGATAAATTATCGCGACTAAATGGTGCTGTGACGTTGTTGAAACTCTTGGTCAGCGTAACGAACAAGAAAGAAGCCTTAGAAGCAATTAAAGGCGGAGCACACATAATTGACGTTAAAAATCCGAAAGAAGGCTCATTGGGCGCCAATTTCCCCAGAATCATTGGACAAGTCAAAAAAATCGTGCCGAACAACATAGAAATGAGCGCAACAATAGGCGACCTACCGAACCTTCCTGGAACAGCCTCCTTAGCCGCTTTGGGCGCTGCTGTGTCGGGAGCTGACTATGTTAAAGCGGGCCTTTTTGGCGTGAAAAAAATGGAAGAAGCTGTGAGTCTGATGAAAGAGGTTTGTAGGGCTGTTAAAGATTATAATGCCGTCTTGAAGGTAATTGCTTCAGGTTACGCTGATTTTCAAGAAGTTAACTGTCTAAATCCTCTAAAGCTTCCTAGCATTGCACGTAAGACAGAAGCAGACGGTGTGTTAATAGACATGAAAGTTAAAAGTCAGAAAAAACTGTTTGACTACTTAAGTGACGACACACTGAGAAACTTTGTTGAGGAATCGCATAAATACGGTTTAATAGCGGCTCTGGCAGGTGGTTTAGACAAAGAAGATATACCGAGGCTCCTTGATCTAAGAGCGGACGTAGTTGGGATTAGAAGGGCTGTCCTTGCTCATAAAGATCGAGTGAGTGGTTTGGTTCAGAGCGTATCGGTAATGGAGTTTACTAAAATAATTAACGAATATGAAAGTAGATGACTAGGATATAATTTGTGTACAAAGGGTTTTCTCACTCTTCAAAATCGCTTTAATCCTTTCAGGATGTTTACCGTTAACCACGTAACAATCTAGCTTTGTTTTCAAAAGGATTCTAGGTAAGAATCGGTCAACACTTGTTCGCTTATTCCAATCTAACAGCTCATTAACCGACACTTTCTCTATCATTCTAGCGTTCGGGTTCTTTTTAGGGTCTTCTGTGAAAATCCCGTCTACATCAGTGACTAAAATCAGTTTTTTCGCAAGTAACAGACCGGCAATGTAGGCGGCTATGGAATCGGAAGTCACATCCCATGAAGGCTTCAACGGGTCTTTTTTAAACATTAAGTTGGAAGGTAGAATTATGGGTAAAATTCCAGTAGAAGAAAGCCGCTGATCCTCTTCCAACACATAAGTGATCTGTGAGTTCGGAGTAATATTCGAGAGGAACAGCCCAAACTGGTCCATGCTGAGGATAGCCATTTTATGCGCAACGGTATCTGACAGGTCAAAATTACGGTAAAACTCTCTTACAACGTCAGCAAATTTGCCTCCTCCAGGCACCACAAGCATTCTATAAGATTTTGTAAGTTCCCCCAATTCTTCACATAAAGCAATTAAACTCACAGAGTCTTCAGCTAAGCTTCCCCCAACTTTTATGATTTCTACCATCTTACGATCTTACCCTCCAGTTTATTTGCCACCATCAAAGCAATACCAACCGAAGTGGAGACAACGGCAGCATCGACACCAACTAGCTCCCCCAAGTCTATAATTTCTTTGAAACCTGTTTTCTGAGCTGCTTTTCCAGCTAAAAAGTTTCTACCTAAACCCGTGACTACAACAGGAACATTTTCTTTCATACAAGACTTCATCCGGCTATTGACTTGCCTCAACCCATCAGCAATCTGCTTAATCTGTGCCTCATAAATGTAGTCAGCCATCTCAACTATTTCCTCTTCGTTCAGCATTTCAATGTCAGCACAAATTACGCGCGCTAATCTAGCCATAGCTTCTATCTTTGTTGTTCCTCGACCATCCGCGGTTTCTACAGAGTAGTCCTTCTCGTTAATGTTGTCTAAGATTAGATGTACGTCACCAGACAAAGCAAATAACTCAGATGAAACCCGTGCGATTCCGCCTTTAACAGGGATGGAATTTACAATAGTAGCGACATTCGTACGCAAGGCTCCTGTGTAAACTAACTCTCCATTCAAAAGCTTCTCGAGATCGGTTTTACCAGCTGCAACAACTTTTCCATTGATCACTGGAATGATGCTTGTTGTGGTGCTTCCAACATCAATTATAAAACAATCTTTAATCAACTGGGACCCCATCCATCCTGTGGCTGGCCAATTGGCAGCTGCGACTTTAAGAGGTTCTTGCCTAGCTTCCTCAATTGATTTCAAGTTTGATTCTGCATCCAAGACGAAAACTGGCGTATTAGGAAAAACCTGTTCCACACTATCGAGGATATGATTGACTCCTTTCCTTTTTGTCTGATACGCATCGGATAATTCAGCTGTCATGGCAACTCCAACGCCATCTAACTTAGTGGAACCTGTCAACTGGTTTTTCAGCTTTTCAAGAACAGCTGGAAGCTTTTCTTTGTCCTTTTTCCAGATTGGAAAATATTTTATTGCAGTTTTAAGTTCTCTAACCGTGCCTTTCCTAGTTTTTATCACAGCTGCTTTAGTGTTTACTCCTCCTATGTCCCAACCTAGAATATTCACTTTTTCAATCCTCTTGCAGCATATTTATGAGATGTTTAGTAGCTTCATACAACTTTGTTTTAGCGCTTTTTAATTTGGCGGAATGGGCAATGAGGAGTGCATATGCTGTTTCATCCCCTTCAATTGAGAGCGGAGGTGAGATCATTTCCTCTATCTCACATATTTTATGGAGGATTTTGCTTGGCACTGTAGGAACTGTTACTTTTGAAAAAAAGGCGTATCCCGAGCTTTGCACATTCTCAGGAAGTTCATGTTTTAGCACGGCGTTGGCTATCGCTTGGGTCACGTTGAAATTTACGACCTTTCTCAGGCCGATATAGGATGTTGTAAGTCTGGGGTTAACCTCCATAACCACAGGTTCATCATTTGTTAGAACCATGTCTACCCCAACGTAGCCTCTAAGCCCCTTAAACAATTCTACCGTTCTCTGCGCCGTTTCTAAAGCATCCTCTAGTAGAGGATGGTGAAGAGGAACTGTTCCACCAGTATAACCTGAATTAGAGTTGGGGGGCGATAAAGTAACTATTTGTTCATTTAACGTTAGCGAGGATGCTTTCTTTCCGGTTGAGATTAAACTAACGCTGGAAGCTGTGCCATTAATGAGTTTCTGGGCTAAGAAATAATTGCCTAACGATTCTTCCATCAGCTTGGCAAGAGCTTCTTTTATTTGGTGTTCATTCTTTACAACGTTTAATCCTTGGCAACCTACACCATCTAGTGGTTTAAAGATAAGCGGAAAACCTAATTCATTCACGATCTGTTTAATTTTTTTAATACCTTCACAAGAGTCAATCATCAATGTGTCAGGTACTTGTATTCCGATTCTTTTCAACTCATTGTAAAGCGTATATTTGTTGGAGACTTTCGCAATTGCGGTAGCCGCACAATTAAGGGAGATGCTGCCAGCCGCTTCAACTCGCTTTACTAGTCTTTGTAATATTTGATTTGACTCTGGTGCAATTATATAAACGGCGTCAACCGATTTGGAGAGCGATGTTAAAGTTTTTTCTAACTCTTCTTTATGAGAAGTGATGATTATTTTGTCGGCGTCAAGCGATGGGCTGAGAGGTGAGAGTTTAGAGTCAATTAGAGTTGTTACACGGTGCCCAGCGGCTTTAAAGTCTGAGATTGAAGTTCTCAGCATTCCATATCCTTCGCTTAGGATGTTTGGCGACGTTTTTTTACCGTGGTATCCTCCTGCTGTGATATGTTCATAAATGAGAAGTTTCAAATTTTTACCTCTGCATTATATAATATTTAGAGTGGGGTTCCATGAAAATTATTCCTGTCCTCGACGTTTTAAATGGTGTAGTGGTTCATGGTGTTGGGGGTGAAAGAGAAAAGTATTATCCTGTAAAAAGCGTTTTGTGTGCATCTTCTGATCCAGTGAACGTAGCTTCGACATTTAGGTCACTTGGGTTTGACGAGCTTTATGTGGCGGATTTAGATGCAATATTAAACAATCAAGCAAATTTTTCCCTCTATAAACAGGTTAAGGCGGTAACTGATGTAAAATTAATGGTTGACGCGGGCATAAACGATCTGGAAAAGGCGCAAAAGGTGTTAGAAAAAGAGGTTTCAAAGATAATAATAGGTACTGAAACCTTAGAAAAACTATCTTTTGTTAAAGAAGCAGTCAAGCTTTTTGGTAAGAACCGAGTTATCGTTAGCCTCGACTTGAAAGGAGGGAAAGTCGTAAGCAGTGACTCTTACATAAGAGAAAAGGATCCAGTGGAACTCGCAAAGACCTTTCAACGGATGAATGTTGCCCAAATTATTGTTTTAGACTTAGCAAGGGTTGGAATGAATAAAGGACTTGGTCTGGAAATAGTGAAAGAGATTCTTGAACAAACCAAAGTTGAAGTGTTAACTGGTGGAGGCGTACGAGACATTACAGACTTGGAGAAGCTAGGAAGTATGGGAGTGACTGGTGTGCTAGTAGCTACTGCTCTACATAACGGAAGGCTTACAATAAAAAAATTGAAACAGTCAGGTTTTATCTAATACTCAAACAGTTACTTCATGGCGCGCGCAATTTAATGGTGTGTATCGCTTGTTTATGCACGCATTGATTTATACAATAAAGAAAAAACAACTTTTTGGTGGCAAGTTAATGATTGAGTTATTACGTGTAGGTTTCAACCTGGTAATAATCGTCTTTTCTTTGGGACTGTCTTACTACGGATACCGCCTTCTAAAATTCTTTAAAGGAGCCATGTTTGAATCTTCATTCAAAATCCTTGCACCCTTACCCCTGATAGTGGTAGTTTTCCAAACCTTCGACATACTACAATTTCTTTTGCTCAGGACTTCAAATGTCGAAACAACCTACCTTGTTAGCCAACTGCTCCACTTGGTGTCAGAAGTCATGTTCATTGCTCTACTATTTTACGTTCTCAACCTCTTCTACAAAAAATGGACCACAATGTCACAAAAATAATGCGAAATACGCACACGCTTTTGCATCCAAGGAGTTTTCAGTTTCAGATCAACTGCGAGATTGGTTAGGTCAAAATTTAACCTTTTCTCTCTACTCTTTATTTTACTTTACTTAGCTACACGCACCTCTCTACTCTACTCTCTACGCTCACTCGACATAAATACATAGAAGCGCGCGCAAGTCACTGTACTGTGATTTCCATTACAGTGAGAGTTCTGTCTAGCAACTCTGTAGATCCAGTTCCTTCTCTTTGGAACTGCACGTTGATCGTGTGTAATCCAGCGTTCAGTGGATCCGTTAGAAATTCGATGTGTCCAGACGTTTTGTAGGTTCCGCTGGCAGAACTTGGTCCAATCGAAAGTATGCACAAGCTACTGTTGTAGTTGTTGTCTACAGCTATTCTTATCCAAATTGATGAAGGACGTTCCAGTGTGTAGGAGCTTGATAATTGCGCAAAGATTCTTGAGTTTTGCTGAACATTGATTGTAATTTTCATTGCAGAGTCAAAGTCAGACATGTTATACCACTGCGTCGCGTTATAACTACTGATATCGACTTGCGTGGCGTTCCTGTTTTGAAGTATATGTAATATTGAGTTCGTTCCATTCACTCCAGCTATGCCAGGTAGTCCTTGCTCACCCTGTGGACCAATATCTCCAGTGTCTCCTTTCTCTCCTTGAGGACCTGCTAGTCCTTGTTCGCCTTGTGGTCCTGGCTTAACAAACATCTGAGCCGTCAGAGCTGCGCTTATAACACTTGCCAAGAGCCCAATTACCAGTGCTAAGATCAAAATGTCTCTCGTGTATTTGCTCTGTTTCTTACTCTCTTCTTTCAACTTTACAACACCAATTCTTCTGGAATAGGATAGCACATAAAAAAGCTATGAATCTAAAATCTATATTAATGTGTGCGTTTGCAATCTTTATCTTCTTCTCTCATGTGTGTGCGCGTATAGAGAGAGTATGAGCATGAGAAGAAGAAGTTGATAGAAAAGAGAATTGGTGAAATTGGGTGTGTGTTTGTGTGAGGGGTTAAAATTTAACCCCCAACCCACATGGGGCTTACTCTTTGCCTTCCAGCTCCTTAACTCTAGACCTTCTTACCTCAAAGTAGACGGTTGTAGCTATGAAGACAATCGCTGTAATTGTTGAAGCCACCATCATTATCTTGAGGTTATTCAAATCGATTTCCAAAGAATAATAGTTCTTTTGCAGGGTTGAGTAGCTTTGATTTAGCGAACTAAATTGGTGGTTCAGCTGATTCTGCTTTCACCACTACAAATGAGAAGACTAGGAAGACAAGCAGGAGCGGAACATTTTCTTTCCTCATTTTTCACCTTCTCCTCCTTAGGCAATATTGTATCCAAAGTTGCATTAATAATTCAGGTACATACACATTCTATTATTTCTGTTACAGGTTTGCAGACTTTTGAGATGTTTGTTATTCATCATAGGTGTAACAAATTGAAAGTTATACATACCCAAAATGCTAGATCGTCAAGATGAAGAAATGCTCCTTTATTCGGCTTTAAAATGAGGTTGCCCGTCCACTTCTATGTAGATATAACCAAGATATCGATCACACTTGGGACAATAGACCTGTTGCATTCTCAAATGCCATGTATTCACTTCTATCTCAAAAAATGCATGACAGAACCGACAATATCCAGGTAATCGCTTTGATGCGTACATCCGCGTCATCTCGTTTGAGCACAGCCAGCATCATTGCTATTGCTAGTTTATGCGACTTATAAGCAATAGTGCATGCACGCCGGCCCGCACAAAGGTGCGACTTCCGCGCATTCCTATTAGTGATTTATTGATTCACGCCCTTATTACGTTTCTTTCTTCTCTATTCTAAAGAGATTGCCCACTCTTGTAACTTTGAACTTTACACCTAGAATCTTCTGAGTTAACCAGATATTTGTGTCCAGATGCCCAGTCATGGAACGAACAATATAGATGGAGTTGCCTTCAGCCAACGCAACGTAAGGAACCAGCATATCAGCTAAATGAACGTCCACCGTAGCTTCAGCCTTTAACTCTTTGAAAAGGTTTTCAGCAGCTTCGTGACCCACTGCTTCGCTTGATTTGCGAAGTTCGCCAATAGCATCTGCTCCCAATAGAGTACTAGTGTTGCTTTTTGCCCATAACACTATTGAACTTCCTTTCTGGATGGGGTTAGACGTGTCATTAACCACTTCGATGTTGGCTTCGAAACCGCGAGCTTTAAGATGTTCTTTAGCTGCTTTGGCTTGGCGTTCTGCAACCTTTCGATCTGCTAGGAAAGTACACACGGAAACTCCGCGCAGTTCTTCTATAGCTCCACGTTCTTCAAGACGTAGTGGATTTAGTTTCTGGCATGGTTGAACTTCTATGGAAATTTCTCCCATGCCTTTCGGGTAGTAACCATATTTTTGAATGGATAGTTTTGTCTCCAAACCCATTCGTTTAAGCATAGGAAGAAGAACATATTTCAGATAGTTTATTCCAGGCGCATAGCGAACGTCAGTGCCGCCCTTAACCACATGGATACGTACGATGTGTTTAGCAGAGACACAGAGAGGCAGAATAGTCAGCAGTCTAGTGTGGCGCCTTTTATTTCCGCATTACAGAGTCTAGCAGCAGTAAGTATAGCTTCAAGATGTTGAGGACGTAGACCGGGCTGACGGCGTTTTTTACGGATATTATATATGTGTAATGGTTCACCTAGGATGCCAGCTAGAGCTACGGATAGGCGTAGGATGGTTCCGCTACCGCTTTTTTGGCTACCGTCAACCTCCAGCACTCTTAAACCTCTAGAATTGACCAGTCTCTGCTCTAGTTTAAAGGTTCTTCTACGTTAAAATAAGACGTAAAGGACAAAACAAATGAAGGAGCATAATGAAATAGTTATGCGTGGAGGCATGTTTATTGAGCGAAAAAAAGTTAAGTCAAGAAG
>SMTZ1_10006208_pt1 | contig 12026 bp, 12 predicted proteins | sample DeeMarSWOR136_30_FD_25667 | JGI IMG/M metagenome (IMG submission 25667) | reverse complement strand
GTTGAGATGATAATATTTTCTCCACTTGAAAATGGCGTAATAATTGAACCAATATTAATACATATTGTCATGCCTAACAAATAAGTTCCTGCTCTAATTTTTAAAAAATGACAAAGTCGAACCACAATAGGTGCTAAAATTAAAACAACTACAACATCGCTAATAATAGCAGCTAAAAGTGTTGTTATAATACAAAGCAACCAGAAAAATATTCTTTGATCACCGTTGGACAACTTAAAAAGCTTTACTGCTACAAATTCTAATATATTAGAGTCTTGGGCAATTTTAGTTATAATACTCATACTTAATATGATAATTATTGCTTCCCACTCAATACTACCGATAAAATGAGTGAGATCTAAACCTTTTACTATGCCTGTTAATGAAGCAGCAATAAAACAACATAATAGAGATACGGCTACAAAATCTAAACCTGCTTTAGTATAACTTAAAATAATAAGAACAAATAAAATGAAAATGATAACAAGAAGTATAAAATCCATTATGTTTTTAAGATTAATTTGTAGAAATCAATTAATAAAATTTAATAAATAGCTTTTAATAAATCTATTTAAAATAAGTTTAGTTTACTTTAATGAGGAAAAGATTAAAAATAACAATCAATTTATTGATATCCTTTTTCTTGTTTTCTATTTAGGATAGTAACTTAAGAATCCTTTATTTTGATAAAAAAAGATTTAAAAGAATTGTAAAGAGGTTTAAATCATTTATAAGGCTAAAATTTGATATTAAATAATCAAAAATGTTTTCTTCAGTAAAAAATGTTAAACATTGATGAAATCCTTCTTCTTCCTTTAAAATATCAACTATATCTTTTATAAGATTTAATATATGTTTTTGAATAACGTTTATGTCAGAATTCATTGGATTGATGTTCATTATGTTAAAACCAGTAGTTCTCTCAAACGTTATTTTACTTATTTCAGGATTATTGTGCATAATTTCAAGATTCTCATATTTTCCAAGATTATCTTCAATTTTATAATAAATTCTATTCTTCTTTCTATGGTTTAAATGGCCTTCGATGATATTAATTACTAAATTAAGTATTTGTTGACATATTTGTAGCATATTATAAAAATCAGCTAATGTTGTGACTTTTTCAGCTTCTTTCCATTGAGTATAATACTCATCAATTACTTCTTCAAATGGTTTATATAATTCAACATTACCTGTCCATTTACCTTTCCAGCTATGCTTATTGTTGGCATACAATTGAATAAATGTATTTCGAATAACATCCAAACGAGCTCTCAACATATCTGCACTTACTTCTTTTGAATCAGCACCTATAAAGAGTAAGTTGGTCTCTTTATCTTGGATATAAACCCATCTAAGACCTCCCATTTCAATAGCTTCAATTCCTTGTTTAAATTCCACAATAGTAAATTGATTCAATGCTGTTAAAAGTCCAGATACGAGATCTTCATTTACTGGAAAATCCATATAAGGCTTATAAACAAGAGTTATGCCGCTATCCGACTCCATAATCCATACGTTAATACTATAACACCAACCAGTTCATTGAAAATCCTATTTCTACCTTTTGAATTGTTTCACTTAATCCTATAATTTAATTTTAAAAAATAATTCACTTCTAATTATATTATGGATTTAAAATTTATAAATTAATAAATAAGAAATCTTGAAAAAAGGAGTTGATTCCTTTTTCCACCAAATATAACATTAATTTTTGTCTTTTGTTATAATAAATCATTTAAAGAATGTGTTTTCAACCATTTTTCTAAATTTCTTAACATTTGAGTAATTTTGTTCCTTAATGTAAGCTCTGCTGCGCCTTTTCCAATTAAATTAAGAAAATCACTCCCCAATTTAAAACTGCTAATAAAAACACCTAACTTTGTTCTATTCGGGGATAATTTCTTGATTCTCAAACGTCCTTCTAATTCCTTTACATCTTTATTATTCCTAACATTTAATTCAATTAATCGTCCTTTTTCCTGTTCCTCACCTTTATCTTGTAGAACTAATTCACCTTCCATTTCAACAGGGATGCTAATAATTTCATCAATAACTTTGCTATATAATACATTTGGCGCAATGAATTTTGCTTCCATCTTTTTTGCTGGATTTATAGTTTCCCAAAATTCTGCTTTATAAAAAGCTTTTATTAGATGATCTCTATTACAGTTGTCTAATTCTTGAACTTTAGAGATAATATTTACTGTCATATTTAATTTAACTGTATGTTTTTCTTGTTAATAAAATAAAAAAGGCTTTCAACTATTTATTTTTTCTTTCTGAAATTACTATAAGCCATTACATTTCTGTTTCTTAATAACTAAGCCTCAGACTTCCTCAATTCATTCATATTTAAGTATTTAAATCATTAAAAGAAATTTCTCATTAATTTTCATCATTGGCTTTGAACTAAATTTTAAGTTAATCTGAATAGCTTACTCTCTTCAATATTATTCTCTTCTTTACAATGAGGGCAAATCCATACTTCATCATTCTTTTTTACAGAATTTATGCATTCGTCGCAAATTGCGATGTCACATATACAATAATGAGTTGTTTCCATTGAATCTTCGCAACTTTCACCGCAATTATAACAAATAGGAGGAGCTCTTTCAGACATTTTTAATAATAATTATTTTTTTTATATAATTCTTTATTATACTTTTAATTTTAAGTAGTATATTATTTTAATTATTAATTAAAAGTTATTCACAATCATGAATATATTAAGATCCAGAATTCAATTACTATCTCTAATCAGTATTTTTTTTATTTATAAAGCCATTGACGCAGGAATTAGAGATAATATAAATGAAGTTGCCTTATGGGTTCTTATTACTGTTATTTATATCATTTCTTTACTTATTTTATATTTTGTTATGAAGAAATCGCAAAAACACCAAAATATATAGATATTATTTCTTTTTCTTTAAAAAATCTGGAATCATCCCATCTATCCCAAGACTCTTTAGAATTGTATCTCTTACATTCATCTGAATTGTTAAATCAGACATCTGTTTCATAGTGTCTTCTAAAGCTTTTGAAAATTGTTCACTCATTTCCTTTATTGTCTGCGAAGTTAATTCTAATGATTCTCGAATAGTGATATTAGTTTCATGTAATTCCTTTGTTAATTTTTCCATGCTTTTTCGCATTTCAGAGAGTTCTTCTTTTAACTCTTTTATTCCCGCCATATCCTTTCAAACTATTCGTCTTATGCTAAATAAATATTGTATCATTATTAAAATTGGTAATTAATTTCAATATTCTTTTGGGATTATTAATCATAAAAAAAAAATATTTATTACATTATTAGTTTATTTATCTAAAAAGGTTTGAATGACTAAAAACATGTCGGAATGGAAAGATAGATTAAATAACATAGAAAATAAAACACAATTTTGTACCGGATGAGGTATAATAGATGGTATAATTAAATGTGTCAAAAACATGAAAAAAAAATATAATAACAAAAAATTAACAAAACAAAAATTAAAAAATCTCAAGGATTAGGTCAATAAATGATAGGATCTAATTCTAAGAATTCCGCTAAGAATTTGAGATCTAAACTACACTCTTTTCAATTTTCTCTTTTATATGAAATCTATAATCCTATAAACGTAGTTATAAAAAATTAACATTTTAGATTGTAATATTATTTACTATAAACCTCATTCTTTTATCTCTTCTTTATTATATTCAGATTAGTAATAAAAAAGGAAACTAAAATGTCTGAAGAAGAATTACTTGATCTTGAATTTGATGATGAATGCTACAATACAAGTTGATCATTCATAAATATGTGGTATCAAAGAACTCAACGACTTCAAAGATTAAAGGAAATAAATCAAAAAAAAGAATAATTAAAAAAATCTCAAGAAATTAAATTAAAAATGTTAGGATTTAATTTTATGTTCCGCAAGAACTAGAGATAGATACAAAAAAATATTTTTACTTAATCTCATTTTTTTGAACGATTGTTTGATCCTTCTCTAATTTTATAAATATTTAGAAATTGTTAAAAGAAATAATCTGATCCTTTTTAGTATCGTATATTATTTACTGACTGATTGTAATGAATAAACATTTACAACAAATTAATCAAATTGCTCAATTATTAGCAAAGAATGTTCCAGAAATTGATTTAGTTATATTATATGGGAGTTTTGCTCGCGGTTTAGGTAATGAACTCTCAGATTATGATATAATTATAATTTGTGATTCAAAGAGAGTTGTTTGGGAGTTTATGCTTAATGAAAGACCTATTCAAGTATGGTCTATGACATGGGAGTATGCTGAAGAGCTTGTAAAAGGCGAAATTGGCTGTTGGAGTACTAGTGCTGGATCTCTTGCAAATGGCATTATTGTTTGGGAGAAAAGTCTTGATTATCAACAAAAACTCGAAAAAATTCTCTCTAAAATCAATCAAGGAGGAAATGCTATAATAAAAGAAACAATAAATTTCGATGATCTTTTTAGTAAACTTTGGTTGATTGAAAAAAATATTAAAAATAATAAGGTAGAAAATATCAGATTACTTATTTGGGATATAGCTATTGGAATATGTCATAGATTAGCAGGCATAAACAATCAGTACTATCTTAACAATTGGGGGAAACAACTAAGAGAAATAGATAAATTTACTATCAAACCTAATAATTTTTCTGAAAGATTTAAGAAACTAGTAACTGCTAAACCAAAGGAAGCTCTAAAAGTTGCAGAAGAGTTATTAGATGATCTACATCTGTTATATAAGAATTGGTTGGCACATAATATGGATAGATCTGAAGTAACCTATAATGACATTATAGCAGAATGGAGCTCCGCAGTTGAAGGTTATTATTCAATAAAATCAGCTGCTAAAAAAAATGATTTAATTGCTGGAATCTACGCTACAACAGATCTTACAGAATTCTTTATTTGGGCATATATGGCTATTCAAAATAAAAGATGGGATAGAAATAGCCTTTATCCAATAGATGAATACATCAAGAAACTTCCTTCTGCTATTAAAAGGGATATGGAGATATCATTATTATCAAATAATTTAGATGAATTAACAAATGCGGCAGAGAGCATTCTTGAAAATTTTAGACAGCAATTAATAGCTAAGGACGCTAAGTTGCCTATTGCTAAATCTTTGGAGGAAGGATTACAGTTTCTTCGGGTTGAAGATATATAACATTAAAGCTTCTCATTAATTTTTTTATTAACTGATATTTGTTGGTGCCTTTGATCCTTCCCCTACTTTTCTATAAATAAATCCTTTCTCTTCAACAACTTTTTTCTTAAAGATATTCCTACCATCAATAATAATGGGGGTCCTTACTTTTTTTCTTAAATCATCCAAATCAATATTATAATATTCATTATGATTTGTAGCAAAAATAAGAACATCTGCTCCAGAGATAGCTTTATTAAGATCATTTGTTAATTCGGTTGCGTTATAATCTCTTTCTTTAACATATGGATCATGAGCAATATATGTTATGTTATGAGAATGGTATCTACTCTTCAATATGCTTACAATATTTTCAGTGGGAGTATTACGTGTGTCATCTGTATTTGCCTTATAGGATACACCTAATAGTGCTACTTTTATATTATCTACTAATTTATGGGCATCTTTAAATACATCTTCCATTAACTCGACAACATGCTTAGGCATATAATCATTAAGATTTCTGGAATTGGAGATTAATTGAATTTTTAACTTATTATTCTTTTCAGTATATTTTTCAAACCCATATAATAATAACCAAGGATCTTTCGTTAAGCAATGACCTCCTACCCCGCTACCAGGAAGGTGCATCATTCTATCATGGCGTTGGTTGACCAATTCAATTATCTCAAAAATATTGCGATTAAAGTCCTCACATATTAAAGCTGCTTCATTTGAAAATGCAATATTTACATCACGGTAAGCATTCTCTATACATTTTGTTAATTCTGCTGTAAGGGTATCCGTCACTTGGAGTTCTTTCTTAACCACTTTTCCGTATAAGAATTTCGCTCTTTCATTAGCCTCAGGACATCCTCCTCCAATAACACGAGGAAAATCTGTAATGTACTCAATCAATTTACCTGGCATAACTCTTTCGAAGGAAAAAACTAGATAGAAATCTTTACTTCTCTTTAATCCACTCCCTCCTTCTAATATGGGTTGAATTATATTATCAGTTGTACCTGGAGCTACTGTAGATTCAATTATAACTGTTACACCTTTTTTCAAATGTTTTGAAATTTTTTGCGAGACTTCTCTTAACGATTCATATCTTGGGATTTTTGAATCGAGATCTACCGGGGTTTGCACGTCAATAAGAATAAAATCCGCTTTATCCACATCATCATATTTATCAGTGACCTTGAATTTTCCATTTTTTACTACTTTCGCGATTAGCTCATCTAACCCAGGCTCCTCTCCCTCAAACGGATTCTTTCCTTGATTAAGCCAATCGATTTTCCAGCCAGATCTTTGTGATCTACGTTGAATTCCGGTTACGTAAAAATCTTCCACATCGGCTAATAACGCTGACATTGGAATGCCGACATAACCCATTCCAATAACAACTATATTTGTTCTCATTGTATTTTTCCAAATAATCTTAAAGTATTGTCTTTTCAAATAATTCATTATAGAAAAAATTTTAGAAAAAAAAGAAAACTACTTTTTTTTAGATATGTAGGATGTGCCTTTTACTGCTTTAAAAATACTTGCAATTATAGCTCCTCCAATAAATCCTCCTACATGAGCAAAGTGAGCTGTTTGACCCACGCCAAAAGGATCAAAAAGCGAGTAAAATGCATAAGTCATTTCAGCTATAAAGTACATTACAATAAAAACTCCTGCGCTGACTTTTCGCATACCAATTCCTGATAGAATATTAAATTTATTCTCCGAATAAAGAATCGCATATACTGCCATTAACCCAAAAATTGCTCCAGAAGCTCCCAAAGAGGGAATATCTGCTAATATTGGGCCCCACACTGGAATAATTACTATACTTAAAGCATAAAGTAAACTACCACATAATCCTGAAATAAAATACGTAAATATGTATAAGAGGTGACCCATCGCATGTTCACAATTATCAGTGATTACAATAAAAAACCACATGTTCATAACGATATGTACAATATCTCCATGCATAAACATAGATGTTATTAAGGTCCACAATTTCTTTCCTGCGAAAAATTCAGAGGGAACAAAAGCAGCTTCAATATGCATGTGTCCCCTTGGATCCATGATTTGCCAGATAAATACAATTATATTTGCAATTAATATAATAACAGAAAAATATTGCTTGAAAAAAGAAATTTTGTCAGGCTCGGCTTCATATACCATTTCTATTAACTCCCATTGTTAATCTGATTAAAAATTTAATAATTAAAGATATTTTACTCAACTTATTTAAAAATTTTTTCCATATAACTAAAAAATTACATAGGAATCAAAAAATAAGTCTTTTCTTTTTCAATATTCCATAGGATTAAAAAAGAATAATAAGTGGACCTGAGGGATAATCCTAATTTTGCTGTTCCAAAATTTCTTGAATTCTTTTGAGTAGCTCCTTACCAGAAAAAGGTTTTGTAATATAAGCATCAGCACCGAGTTTTTTTCCCTTTTGAACATCTTCATTAAAACTTTTAACTGTAAATAGCACTACAAGAATGTCCTTATATTTCTCATTGTTTTTGACCTCCTCCAGAACACTATATCCACTTCGGCCAGGCATCATAATGTCAAGTAATATTAGGGCTATTTTATCATAACTTTCCTCAATGATTTTCATTGCTTCTTTTGCGTTACTGCTTGTAATTGTATCAAAATCCCCCAATTTCAAAAATTTCTCGGTAAGATTCACAATATCTGGCTCATCATCCACAATTAGAATGGTATTCTTTCCAGCCATAATTACTCTCGTAAAAAAATTTCTTGTCTTGATTACGAATAAAAAATTTATTGTGTTATATATTAACTTCTCTCATTTATATATTTAAATAATTTTTATATATGTGATCACGTGTGACAAGAAAAAACCGATTGCCTTTATTTCCAGATGATTATATTAATAGTAAAGCAGAGGAATATGACAGTTCAAAATGGATGGAACGTAATCAGAAACGAGCTACAGTATTAAGCCTCCATTATCTTTATGATAATAAATTAAATGATAAGAAAGATAATGCGAATAAAATAGGAGATACATTTTTAATATTGGATTTGGGATGTGGAACTGGGTTCTCATCTGAGATTTTGGTTGAAAATGGTTATAGGGTAATTGGTATTGATGTTTTACTGGATATGCTTTCAATAGCTCAAGAAAAGAAAAGAACCTCTAATCTCTATAAGATTCTAGAATATATCTTGGCAGATATAAATTTTTTACCGATCAGAGGAGAAATGGTAGATCATATCATATCAATTTCCTCCTATAATTTCATAACTTATCGAATGGAAAATTATGGTGAAAGAGTTAAACGTCTAAATGATACAGCAAAATACTTACACAAAATTTTAAAAGAAAGGGGAAGAATTATTATTGAATTTTATCCAAAAAATGATAAGGAATTAAAAATTTTTAGTAATTCATTTATAAATAATGGATTTAACGGCTATATGGTCAAAAACAAGCCCTCTCAAAAATCGGGGCAAACTTTTTTGTTATTAAAGAAAATATCTGAAAAAAATGGGGACATGCAAATTCTGTGGGAAAGTTGATAGTAAAATCTCCACAGTCTTACAAGTTTGTCGAGATTGTATTCTACAAGGAGATTGGAACATTATTAAGCCTCACATTTTATCAGTTCACTGTCAAGTTCGGAAACTTGAGGGCTTACCAGAGAAATCCCCAAAAGCTGTAAAACCTAATATAAAATTAAAATGTAATTTATGCGTTAATGAATGTTCGCTTTCTGATAATGACATAAGCTATTGTGGGTTAAGAAATATTCAGAGAGAAAATTCGGGGGATTTGCCATATCCAAGAAAATCAAGGGGATATATTCATTGCTATTTAGACCCAAATCCCACAAATTGTTGCAATGCATGGTTTTGTCCTGCGGGAACTTCCGCTGGATATCCAGAATATTCAGATTTTAATGGACCAGAATATGGAACATATAATTATGCTGCTTTTTTATATGGGTGCACATTCAATTGTTTATTCTGTCAGAACGCATCACATAAGCATTTTTCAAAAAGAAATTTGGTAAATATTGACACATTAGCTAATCAAATTATTAAGAATAACAAGATTACATGTCTATGCTATTTTGGAGGGACTCCTGAAGCTCAATTGCCTTTTTCAATCAATCTAGCCGAAAAAATACTTGAAAAGCGAAAAATAAGGGTCTGTTGGGAGTGGAATGGTAGTGGTAATAAGGAGTGGGTAAAAAAATGTATGGAAATAGCAATTCAATCTGGTGGAAATATTAAATTTGATTTAAAAACATTTAACGAGAAATTAAACTTAGCTCTATGTGGAGTCAGTAATAATAGGACTCTTGAAAACTTTAAATTTTTAGCAGAGAACTACTTTGGAACTCGAAATGAAGATATGCCAGAAATGAGTGCATGTACTTTAATGGTTCCTGGATATACCAACCATGAGGAGGTTGAGCTGATTGCTAAATTTGTCAGTTCCATCAATAAAAAAATACCTTATAGTCTGTTAATTTTTCATGGAGATTATCAAATGAGAGATTTAGGAATTACACCACGTAAGCAAGCCTTAAAAAGTCTTGATGTCGCAAAAAAGTATTTGCAACATGTGAATTTAGGAAATAAATTCCTTTTAGGTTTTAATTAAATTTAAGGTAAATTTCAGGAACAAAATTATATTTTTTTAATTTCATCAGAAATAAAGTCTATTAATAGGATGATTTTTTTCTATTGGTTTTATCTTAAAGGTTATTCTTGAATTAAATCTAATCATTGCATCAACAATCGCAGTAGCTGGAAAAATATAGGTTGATTTTTTTAGAGCGCCATAAATAATAAAATCAGCACCCATAGCCTGGGCTAAAGTAACTCCAGTAGTTTCACATGCTTTTTTAAAATTGCCTGTTAACAAATTATTTTCTTTACACCATTTACCTATTACACCCACAGGAGCAGTTCCTGTGGGAAGTCCAAATTCTTTTTTTAATCTATAAATTCCTTTTGAAGCAACTCCAATTGATGGGACCTCGAATACATTTGTCAAGAGTAAAATCTTATTTATACCAGCCTTTTTAGCTTTATTAATTAATCCATCGTTTTCATTTTTACCAATTAAGATATTTAACATACCGTTAATTCTTGGATTTCTTGGATTTAAAGATTGAATTAATGCAGATTTGATGTTATACAATCTTATAGCAGTAAGTTCATCCTTAGTAACTGTATAATTTATTGATGTGTAAATTATTTTGTTATTCAATCCTATTTCATCTATATAGTTTAATAATTTTATTCTAAGATTAGAAGAAGGGGCATTAAATAGAAATGATTCATTAGTTAAGCCCGATATAAAATCAATATAATTCTTTAGAGCTTGTTCATATGTACCAACTACATCTAACATGCATGGATTTCCGGTTTTATCTGAAAGTTCTTTTTGTAAATAAATTAGTTCTTCTGCTTTCTTCTTATCAAAAATCCCCAATTTTTCATCTGATACTATTTTATCACCTTTATGAAAAATACTACCTATTAAAACAGTAGGATATTCACCTACTTTGCCACCAATTTTAATTCCTCCAAGATCGCAAACTTGCTGTTCTTTTTTGAAATTTAACATTATTACCTATTGATTCTAAATGTCTTATTTAATATTACATGTTCTTCAATATTTTAATTTTTATCTGAGAATACAAGATTAAGCAATTAAGTGCTTAAAAATTGCAGTCTGTAATTTTTCGTGGAGCTTATCAGTTAAGAGATTTAGGAATTACTCCCCGCAAACAAGCCTTAAAAAGTCTTGATGTAGCGAAACGGTATCTGGAACGGGTGAATTTAGGAAATAAGTTCTTGTTGGGGCTTGCTTGAAATTCCTCAAATATCCTTTTGAGTATTAGATACAAAAATTTATTTAACAGCAATAATTATCGAAATTACATTACTATTAAATTTGGTGACTTAATACATTCAGAAAGCTAGAATTAGGCTCTCCTCGACTCAACTTGAATCCTTACAATCTGTATGTGATCAAGTTCTTCAAGTTTGCAATAGTCAGGGCATTAGAAAAAATGGACCTATCCCCCTCCCTACTAAAAGATTACGCGTGCCAGTAAGAAAAGCACCAAGTGGGCAAGGAACATCAACTTGGGCTAAATTTGAGATGCGAATACATAAACGTCTTTTCGAAATAATCGCTAATGAGCGAAGTATGCATCTCATTATGAAAATTCAGATTCCTGAGTCGGTACTCGTGGAAATAGAGTTAATGTAATGAAATTCAATTTATTTAAAATCGTATTCTTTTTATCAGTTTATAATCCTCCAACTTGCTCCGAATTGGTTCATTTACAAATTTTATGTAGAATATCTAGTATTTAATTAATCAGATTTAAATCAATAGATTGATATAATAGCATTATATGAATAAATGAATGCTTTTCAAATTAGTTTAGGAGAAAATTATAATGGCAGATTATCATACTAAGACTTTCTTCGGTCAAAAAACAAGCTTAATAATAAATAGTCCAGCAAGGATGGTTCCTTATATCTTCTTAAGTTGCATAAATAGAAAAGATAACGGAAAGTGGGAAATTATTGCGAAAGGAGAAGGAAAAACCGTCAAAATGTCAATTGAAGAAATTATATGTATCTTGGAAGTGCTTAATAGAAGGAGTGCTAATTGGAGAGGTTATCATGTATTTAAAGATAGAAAAACAGAGATTTATGTAGGTTGGGAGGATGAATCTCGTCAAGTAGTACGGATTAGTATAGGAGATTATGAAAAGACACTAAGATTCCCAAATTTGAATTTCTTAACCTTATTGCTTGAACATATATTAAGTGAAAAAATTGAATTTGC
>SMTZ1_10006206_pt1 | contig 12027 bp, 10 predicted proteins | sample DeeMarSWOR136_30_FD_25667 | JGI IMG/M metagenome (IMG submission 25667) | reverse complement strand
TAAATATTTTTCATGACCTGCAAGATCGATGAAGTTTATTATTTTTGATGAACGGACAAGGATTTCAGCTTCTCCTGGTGGAGATGGAGGTATGTAGTTTACAATCTCTCCTCCTTCATCAAAACCTAGAATTCTTGTAGAGATTGAAGATGTTCTCCCGGATATGAGTTCGTGTTTATGCCTGAATAACAGGGTTCTTGCTGATCCATTACCGTCGTCAAGTTCCCCGCTTATTAAAACTCCTGCAAGAGTGGATTTCCCAGAATCTACATTTCCAATTTGAGCAATATTAATATCTATTGGAAAGCTTTCTTCATGAAAACGTCTAATTAGGATTTCAGCGATTTTTCCCTTACGTCCTTCCCCTACCCTGATAACAGTTGGATGTGCGTTTATTTTTTCAGCTACTAGTTTAAGAACTTCGAGACTTTTCTCAAGCTCTTCCCCAGATATTCCTAAAGGTTCCCCATTGTCAGTAATACCCAGGACGTAAACAGCTTCACCTTCCCCTTCGTTTATCCTGTAATTCATTTGGGTAGCAAGGCGTTCAATTCTTTCCTCACTAATGTAGCGTACAGGAGTTAACTTGAGTTTGTATTCCAAGTTTCCTGTCTCTTTTTCTTTTACGCCTATGCTGTTTTCAAGATCGCTGAATCCCAATCTTAAAGCCTACCAAAACATAAATATCTAAAAAAAGAGCAATATCCTTTTAAAAGATACTGTTTAATAAAAAGAAGGATAATATCATTTTAAGAGTACTATTTACTTTCAAAAAGATAAAAAGTTTAAGGGTATATCATGGGGTATACTCATGCCTGATGAAATGAATTCCGAGATCGTTTGGGACAGTTATAAAAAAGTAAAAAAACGCGTTGCTAAACTTCGGGAGGAGAAGGATTATCTTGTGTTCTATCAATCTCTTAAAATTGCTAAAGAACGAGAAGAAAAGCTGTTAGGCCAAGAAGAAGATTTCGTGAAAGTCCTAGAAAAGGCAAGAGAAGAAAACTTGGTAGAAGAACGTGATGAAAATTTCAAAAAGATTTTTGAAACGGTAAAAGAACGTGATGAAAACGTTATAAACCTCATGATGGAAAAAATACCACGTGTAAACCAAGAAACGGGGGAGTTTGAGGATAAAAGATATAGAATAATTGATTTAAAAACCTATTCTGCCTTTTTTAAGGGACTAGCCTTTGCAAGAGAAAGGGAAAAACAACAAGCAAACTATATAGAAATAAAAATCAAGGAAAAAAAGCATGAAGTGCATTTTAAATCAAAAACAAAAGAAGAGCCCTTTTAGTCCTTGATAAGATTTGCTATAGAATTAAGCACAAGGTTAGGTTTTGTTTCATTTATTAAATGTTCTTCATTCTTACCTGTTCCTGTTTTAACAAAAACCGTAAAAATTCCCGCGTCTTTACCTGCTTTTATATCGGTTGTTATTCTATCACCGATACAAACTGCTTCTTCAGGTTTTACGCCTGTTTTTTCTAAGCCTAAACGGATTAAGAATGGGTTTGGCTTTCCAATAACCGTTAAAGCCTTTTTCCCAGAACATATTTCAACAGCTGAAACTAAAGCTCCTGCTCCTGGTATAGGGAATTTTTCAGTGACTAAAAAAGGATCATTGTTAGTGGCAAGGAGTTCTGCATCATTATAAAGATGTTTTAAAGCGGTGGATAATTTTGAATAATTAAAATCTCTATCCAATCCCACAACAACAAAATCAACAGCGTTATTATCCTCTTCATCAACTACGTTTAAATCCACATTTAAAAGCTCTTCTTTTAAACCAGATTCACCGATCACGAAGACACGATTAGCTCTTTTTTCTTTAAGATAAAGAGCGGCTCCATAAGCGCTTGTAAGTATTTCATCAAGCCTAAACTTTTCACCAAACAATTTTTGAAGCTTTTCAACATAAGAAGTACGACTTTTAGTAGAATTATTTGTAAGTAAAAAACAAAACAAAGCATGTTCACGTAAAAACTTTATAACTCTACTAGCACCATGAATAGGCTGATTACCCATCCATAAAACACCATCACCATCAAGAAAAAATAACTTTTTATCTCGAAGAGGCTCAATCAACTCCAATAAAAACATTCTCCAAAATGTTTTGTAGCTTAATAAATATATAATAACGATAATCTATTTATATTCTGATTTTTAAAATAAGTGGCGTGATTAATCTCCCCTTTTTTTCACAATTTAAACAAAATAGACAACTAGAGATTATCATTATTGTCTCCATAATCGTACACAGCATACTTCTTTTATTCGATCTTTTCATGACCCATATTCTCAACAAGGAAACTTTATCTGGTATAACTTTTGGATTCATGACAGATAAAGCTCCAGATATAGAAGTTTATAAGGCTCGTTCAAAGACGATTTTAAATGGAGGGATTTTGTATCGTGATGTTTATACTGAGAATCCACCTTTAATCCAATATTTATTAGTTTTACCTTACGCTGCTGGTGGGAGCATTCTCGCTTATCAAATCTACTTTTCAGCCTTTAACATACTCTCAGCCATCTTAATCTATAAATTCCCTTTAACCGAAGATAAAAAATTAGAGTTTTATGCTAGTTTACTCTTTATTACAAACCCTCTAACTCCCATTGTAGCCATACTCAAAGTTACTGATGAAACTGTTTGTGTGTTTTTCTTTTTACTTCCTATCTATTTTCTTTTAAAAAATAGATTACGATTAGCAAGCCTATTTTTAGCTATAGGTTTTCTTGTAAAATTTTTCCCAATATTACTGTTACCTATACTTCTAAAAGAGGAAAAGAAATGGTTTGAAAGACTGATTTTACTTGGAATAACTTCCGTTACAATTATCTTAATATATTTACCCTTTTACCTCATCGCTCCAGACGAAGTAATGCACCCAATAAGAAGGTATTTTATAGATCAAAAAGTTGAAGGTAGTGGTCTCTATTCAATCATAGTTCACGATGCCAATATTAGTTTGCCAGAAATCACAAAAAGGCTATTATTTATCCCAATAGTCCTTGCATACGGTTTCGTCTTTAAACGAAACTACAATCCTCTTAAGTCAATAACTATTATAATAATTATCTTTCTCATAGTATATACAAAAGTACATTTTGAATATTACCTATATGCGATCGCTCCAATATCTTTCTATGTCTTGGAACCATCAATTAAAATGGCATCTTACTATATTTACGGACTAACAGCATTAAAAACCCATGAATGGCGAAATCACTTACCGCTAGCTGTAACACATGAAATCATTCTTTTATTAATTAGTATATTTCTAATCATAATAATTGTCTATACAAAAGAGGAAAAAGAGGTAAAGATAGATAATAGTAAGATGATTGAATTTTATCGATATATAGCCCTAATTTTAGTTATATTTTTCATGTTCCAATGGGTATTATTGAGGTTATGTGAGTACTACTAAACTTCACCTTATTTTAAGTGTTTAAAACAGCTTCTTATAGCTCTTTTTCAGAATGAAGTTAACGAAGGAGATAATACTACTTAATAAGAACGTAATAAAACGGTATATTGAAAGCTACAACACCTATACTATCCGAAATAGTAAACCATAATTCTTTACTTTTGGTTATATTTGATTAAACTGATTACTAAAGAATTATTGACGTTCATATGATTGATTCAGAGATTTCTCTGTTGAACTGTTATATTTAACGTTTTTGTACCAAAGTATCTAATATCGAATAGTATTTAAAAAACGCATAAAATAATGGAATATCCAAAGACAAAACACCGATAGCGAATACAATATAGAAAACACTCTTCGGATATAGGTAAAAGTGATTCCAAAGACATAAGTATGCAAAGATTATTGCTCCAGGAATGATCCAAGAAGCTATTAGTAGTTTATCAAAAAATTTGTTTATCTTGATTTGAGTACTATATCTAGCTACTAAAATGCCTAACCATGGCATTAAATGCTCAAAGTAGGGGGGATTAGCAGAAATGCTCACTGAAATATAAAAAGCAGACCAGAGAAAGGCTAAGTATACAAATGTGATATTTTCAAAAGTTTTTCCTTTACTAAGGATTTTTTTCGTGACTACTAAAAGTAATATTAAAACAATTAAGAAAGCTATTTTCCCCAATTCAAATATCCAATTAGATCCTGGATAATAATAGGAATAAACATGGGCTATAAATCCATATATACTGATACGAGGTTTTGGATCATGGATAAAATCTAATGTATATGAAAAGTAATTATTCCAAGCCATAAGAATGAACGGAAAAATAACGACAAAGCAAAAACCTCCAACGATTAAAAAGTAAAATACTACCCTATAATGTAAAAAATTATTATTTGAGTTTCCTTTTTCACTATTTTTCCAAAGATAGATAAGATATGGAACTAGGATCAAAGCAGTAATATATTTGAACATTATACCCACGCCTAGTATTAACGCCGATAATTTCCACCTCCCTTTCTCTAGAAAATAAAATGAAAGAAGGGCGAAAAAAAGGGGAACAGCATCGTATCGTATAATAATCATTGAACAAAAAATGTCTAAGGGATTTATAGCAAAGAACAAAGCTGCAATAATAGCTTCACGCTGTGAAAATAAATTCTTAGCTATTAAGTAAATAATAAGAATATCTAACATGCAAAAAATAAAAATGAAAGCTCTCACTCCATTCTGACTAGGATCCTGATCAATTATTTTAAACCAAATAGCTAAAGAATAAGACCAAAAAGGTGGCTTTGATTCCCAAAAATCACGATAAGGCACTTCTCCCTCAAGTATAGCGCTAGATCGCTTAACATAAAGTTTAACATCGCCTCGGTAACGACCCATTGAGGAAGGAGGGAAAAGTACAAAAAGCACACGTAACAGGAATCCTATCAAGAAAATAATGATAAAGTATCTATGTATCTTTAAAGTTTTTTTAAAACCGTTCAAAACAGTTGAAAAATCGAGTTTCTTAGGTACGCTGGTTCTTTCTCCTATTATTTCCTGCGATTTCACCATATTGCTTTCAATCCAGCAATAATATAGAAAAATTAGTTTAAAACAAGTATTAAATTTATCTCTTTTAGCTATATTTTGTTGTTTTATTATTTCTTATCCTTTAATTCTTTTGAAAATAGTAAAAATATCAAGGGTATAAGAGCTGCTAAATAGATTATCACTCCCCCTAAAACAAAATTGGGCATTTCTTTAAAATATTCATATTCCAACCTGTAAACTAGGAATATTACCCAACTCGCTAAATAAAATGTGATCATATGTTTTAAAAAGGGAATTTTATCTGTTTTTAATAAAATTATTAAAATGGGAAAAAAGACAGCAGGAATAACAAAATATTGCAGAAGTACGTGTTTGTTTAAAAGAATGAATGTAAGATAAAATGTAATAGTAAAAACTTCAAGGCAAAACATACCCCTTTTCTTTAAAGAAAATTTACAAGAGAAAATGAACAAAGCTGTTATAATAGTGAGAAATATTGCTTGAATGAGGAATGGGATGTTGTATTCTAAAGATGTAATTCCTGAAATTTCACTTACTATTTTCCAAACGCTAAAGCCTCGTGCACCACTTTCTGTGTGTTCTAAAACGGTATTATCAAAATATTTTTCACCTGCTAGATAAATAAAGGGAGAAAGGATTACTAAAACAGTAGTTAATGTGATTGTCATATATTTTATTAATGACTTTTTTGATTTCATATTGAGAAGAAAGGGGGGTAAAAAGAGGGCTGAAAAGTAGGTATACATAATAGCTATTCCCATTATGATAGCGCTTTTTATTTCTTCTCCATTTTTAAGGGTGAATAAGGAAATCATGAGTAGGGTCGCAGGTAGTATATAATGACGGCCATAATATGCCGAGTTAGCAAATATAATAGGGTTTAAAGCAATCATTAAAAGAAAAATATGTAAAAAAAACTTGTTTGATACTCTATCTTTAAGATAGAAATATCCGATAGCTATGCAGATAAGGTCGAATAAAGAGAAAAATATCTTGATCGATAACACAGAAGAACTACCCGTTATAAAGAACCAGAAAGCTATTGTGAGAAGTAATAGGGGAGGTTTTGGATCAATAAAATCACGGTAAGGAACCTTACCATCAAGGAGGTTGTCTGCCCTTTCTTTATAAAGAGCTGCATCACCTCTATAAGATTCGCCCCCAAAGGCAAAAATTACTATAAGTCGGATAAACAAAGCTAAAACAAGAATAATCAAGAAAAAAAACCAAGGAGAAGCAAAAAAGTTCTGCATAAAACCTCTTTTAACTTTTGCTTGGTTTTCCATCAATAAAACACCACTCAATCAGAAATAAAGTAACACTAGAGAGAATGAGAGTATTATATAAGCTAGAACAAAAGTCTTTTTATCAAGTATTTGGTTTAAATTTTCTTGCTTTTTTATTCTTTCAAAGGGAAAAATAGCAACCCTATTTTGAGATTTTAAAACGATTAGTAATAAATGAATAACTATTATTGTTACTATTATCCATGCTATGATCCCCCCAAACAAATAGGGAAGTTTCCCCCCATAATAGTCAGATTTAATCCTGTGAAGAAACATTAATGTAGGAGGAAGTATGAGTAAAAGTTCATTTAAAAGCCTCTTATTAATTACTACGAAGGGAGAAGCAAAAAGTATGAGATATAGGTAGTATGAAGCGTGGATTTTTGTGAAAGTAATGAAAAAAATGCAAAGTATTAAAGTAATTGCTAACCAAAAATTAAACGTTTTCTCAATAATAAAATAATACGCCATCAAACATGTTATTATGAAGAGGATAGTAAAAGGAAGGATAGGTATGGAATAATTGTGTGTGTTTGTAAATAATGCTAAAATTCCTATTCCTTCCGCTTTCGAATATCCTCTTAACACTTTAAAAACCTCTTCTCCAGCAAAAAAGTAGAAAGGGAAAAGAATCAGCAACGCAATTCCAATGCTTATTACTCCTCTCAAGATCTTTTCTCTAACATCACCTTCAGCAAAAATTAAGAGTGGAAATAAGAGAGCAATAACGGGTTTAGTCATAATGCCAAAACCTAGAATAACTGCTGATACATAGTATTTTCCACGCATTATGAAGAAAGTTGTAAGAATGAAAATTAAAGCGACTATACATTCATCTTGAACCCTAACGGTGGAGGTAATGATTACAAGGGGATTGAAAGCATAAAATATTGCACAGTTTCTAGCAAAAAATTCTCCACGATTCAAGAGTGTTTTATAGATCATGATTGCAGTTATAATATCTATTATAGAAAAATAGATTTCAAAAGCTATTATATTCCCTCCACCAAAAACTGCAGGAGGTAATAAAAAATAACTTGCAAGAGGAAGGCTTCTACAAGGGAGAAGAGTATCGCGATACAATACACCTCCTTCAAGAATAGTATCTGTCCTATCGATCCAAAGATCATAATCTGTTGCTCGGAAACCTTTAGAAAAATCAGATGGTAAAAATAAGGTATCATAAATAATGAAAGGGATGTGTACTAAAAAACAGAAAAAAGCAAGACGAACTTCAAATCTAGACCAAAGCTGAAAAAACCTATTACCTTTATTTTCTGAAATGATTGTCACAAAGCAGGAATTATAAAAACATAAAATTAAACTTTTGCTTTTTTGAATAAATTAAAATGGCTTAAAGTGATTAAAACGGAAACATAATTAAAACCAAAAAAATTCGAAGTAAAATAGATTATTAAAAATCTAAATAAAAATTACAAAGAATAAACATTGTAATATGTGCAAAATATTCTAACTAGAACTCATATTAATATGAGCAAAATACCAACACTAAAAAACTAATTTTCTTACTAAGAACAAAACATTTCTCCTATAAAGAGAAGTGAAAAACCCTTGAAACTAAATTGTGATAATTCGGAATCTTGGTGTGAAAAAGGCAAGCTTTTTGGAGTAATAGGCGAATTTGAGGAAGGTTTAAAATGTTATGATAAAGCTTTGGAGATAAACCCAGAAAACGACGAAGCTTGGTATGGCAAGGGCGCGGTTCTTGTAAATTTGGGGAAGGTTGAGGAAGCTTTAAAATTTTTTGAAGAAGCTTTGGAGATAAACCCAGAAAACGACGAAGCTTGGTATGGCAAGGGCGCAGCTCTTGGGAGACTTGGCTTTGTAGAGGAGGCTTTTGTTTGCTATGATAAAGCCTTAGAGATAAATCCAGAAAACGACGAAGCTTGGTATGGCAAGGGCGCAGCTCTTGTGAATGTTAAAAAATTTGAGGAAGCTTTAAAATTTTTTGAAAAAGCTTTAGAGATAAACCCAGATAATGAGGAGATTTGGCTTATCAAGGGATTGGCTTTTGAGGGTTTGGGTAGAAAAAAGGATGAACTAAATTGCTATGATAAAGCCTTAGAGATAAACCCTGAAAATTCAAGGATTTGGATTGAGAAAGGTATAGTTCTTTTACATGCTGGTAAGATTGAGAAAGGCTTAATTTGTTTTGATAAAGCTTTGGAAATAGATTCAAAAGATGTTGGGATTTGGCTTATCAAGGGATTGTTTCTTGATAAATTTGATAGAGAAGAAGAAGCTTCAAAATGTTTTGAAAAAGCTTTTGAAATAGAGCCCGAGCTCGCAGAGCTCAAGAAGAGGATTTTAATAGCTTTAGACTTTTGATATTATTGATTTGAGTTCTTGGAGCATGGACTGCGTTTTCTCTGTTTCGTCTGTTATTTCATTGATTTTTTCTTTATATTCTACTTCTTGAACTTCGCCAATTTCTTTTTTCACATAAAGGGTTTCAAGTTCTTCTTTAAGGGATTGATTTTTAGTTTCTAATTTTGTGATCCAGACATCTAATTGCATTTTTTCTTTTGCATAATTTTCCTCAAGATCTTGTAGCTTTTCTTCATATTCTTCTTTTACTTTATGGTATGTTTTTTCACTAGCTTTTCCTTTTTTATGAATATCTTCTAATTTAGAGATTTTATCCCTTAGATCATTAATCTCTGCTATTATTGCTTCAACAGGTAATGTTATTTCACCTTCTTCTGCTTTCTTCCTATCCAAGTTAAGATTAACCACTTGTTCTTTTAATTCTTCAATCTTCTTTTTGGCTTCTTCTGCAGACATTAATCCAACTTTAACCCTTTCACTAACATCATCTATCTTGTCAAGAATCTCCCTTTTTTTCTCCTCAAAAGTTTTTAATAAAGCTCTGTTCATTAAAATAATTTCAATCTCTTCAGGAATATCTTCCTTCACAGGAGAAGGTTCAACACTTTCAGAGATAGCAGGCGCATATTTCGGTTCTTCTGAGAGTAATGGTTCGGAAAAAGCAGGTTTACCCGTAGGAGTTTTGCGTACAGGTGAACCGCAAAACTTGCAAAAATTTGCTCCTTTTACCAAAGGGTTACCGCAATTCCAACAATTTTCAGAATCCATAAAACAGGTCTCCTGAAAAAAGAAAGAAGGTTTTAAATCAAAAACTTCAGCTTTCTTTTTATATTTATACGAGTTAATCATGCTTATTTATCTTTTCAATTTTTTGGGTGTCAAGTTGTTTTATTGGATGAGTTTTATCGATTTTCGTGCATCAAGGATGGATATTAAGAATTCATCATCTTGGGGATTGTTATTGGTTTTTCTTTTTATGAGGAGAGCGTATCCAAAATCTGGTTTCCTTCTTAGAAGTCGATCTAGGTAGTATCTGTATCTCCATGAGCCTGTTGAAGCAACGCGTAACTTCTTATTTACATAAATTCTATGGTTATGGCCAAAAATGCACCATTTATCTTTAAGTCGTGACTCTAATTTAATCATGTTGATTTTCCAGTCTTTTGTGGCTTCAAGATAGTTCTTTAATCTAGGACAATATTTATCTAGGGCTATAGGGCAATTTTTATCTGCAACATGACCATGACCTAGCATCACTAATTGTCCAGCTATTTTATAGAAACCATTGAGGTAAGGGCTTAGTTCGATACAGTTTGATTCTTCTATTAAGGGATGGGGATATTTCCACCACTTATCGTGGTTACCTCGGATCATGATAAAACTTTTTTGATTTGTTTCTTGTTCAATTCTTTTAACAAAGTACGCAAGATCTTTTTCTTTACCGACCATATCTCCTAACATGAAAACTGTTTTTTCAGATCGTGTAGAAAACCATTCAATAAGTTCGTTTATCATTGCAGCTTTTGAACGGTAATGTAGATCAGAAACTAGGAGAACCTCATCAAACTCTTTTTTAAAAATGTCCATTTTTTCCATGATACCAAGTCTACTCCAATTTTTTTAAAAACAGAAAGAAATAAATTTTCCCTATTTTTTTATTTTTGCTTTCTAAAAAATGTGTTATATCCAGTCTCCTGTTTCTAGTTTTTGGGGCAAATAGGTAGAGGTTAAGTAGTCAAAGCCAAAGCCTTCAAACGCTTGTATTTCTGCTTTTTGTCCGCTTTTTAGCATGCCTTCTAAGTCTTCTATCCATGAATAGTTTTTCTTTATGAAATCTTCTTCTAGGAGTTGTTTGGTTCTTTCGGTATCCTGTTTTGACATGGGTATTCGTGCTTCTTCAGGGATATCATAATAGTCTAAGTCACGGTTTAAAACACCTAATAGTTTGAGAGTTGGCGTTGCGAGGAAGGGACTTTCATAACTTAAACGTTTGGATCCTCTAAGGTAAACGCTGAATATGTAATGTCCGTATGGGTCACTATCTACTAGGGCAAAAGCGGGTATTTTAAGTTCTTTAACTAGTCGCCTTAGGAAGGCTCTATTGGCTATACTTGGAGCTCCTCTTCCTGAAATTACTATACATGGTATATGATTCCAATATTTAGCTTCTGCTAACCTTAGCCTTGCTGCATCTTTTTCAACTACAAAAATTAGTTCTGCATCGCTTTCAACGATTTCAATCTCGTCAAGGAGGGGGCTTATAGCCCAACCGCCTTTTCCAAGTTTTGTAAGGTCTATTTTATCTCCTGAATCTTTTATTACGACACGGCCTATGCATGCTCCAGCTGCGGCAGCTATTACATTAGTGCTGTTTCTTGTTGTTTTTAGGGCTGCCGCTATATCTTCTATAAGTTTGTCACTATATTTTTGGTCGAAGTTGAAAAGTTTTGGATCTTGGTAGTATACACCTCTTTTAGTAGTATGGGTTTTTTGCGTTAGAAGATCGTGGATTATTTTTAGGACTTTCATGGTTCGGGTTGCGTCTGCTACACTTGTTAGGGTGTGGAATGATCTTTTGAGGGTTTTTTCACCAAGGAGTAAGAGGTTTGCTTCTTCGTCGAAAATTATGTTGTCTGCGGTTCTTGCAGGAATTTCAAGGACAGGTCGTCCATTTTCTTCTATTTGGTGCCAGAGTTCCCTCACCCATTCATGAATATGTTTATGAGCCTCTTCTGGAGAAAATTCGGTAACGAGCAAGGTTCCCTCCTTTTTCTTAAAGGTTTTTTCTTTTTTTGATCTCAACTCTTTTTTTAGTTTTCTAACTTCTGAAAGAACTCTCTTATGAGATCTTTTTTCTGAGGACTTTAAATTAGGTTTTTTTTCTGGTTTAGATTCTTTTTCTGTATATTCGTTTAGTTTTTTCTGTTTTTTTTTCTCTGTTTTTTTTAGAGACATTTCTATCACTATCCAATCAATTTTTTAAAATATTCAAGATGAATCAATAAAATGAAAAGTTGAAGATCATTATTTGCAAAAATAACCTTCTGTTAACCTATTTTTAAACTCTTTTAATGAGGGATTAAGTAACTGCACCTTCCCCGATTTTTGGGGTAGTTTTTTCTAATTTTTCTTGTGGTTTTTCTTCATCTTTTTTTTGTTCTTCTTTTTGGGTTTGAGTTTGGATCTCTTCGGGGAGTTTTGTTAAGCCTTTTATAGCTTTAAGCATTTTTGATTCAACTGTTGTTACGGTTACTTGTTTGTATTTTGGCGATGTGTCGGTTTTTAGGATGGCTACTAAGTCTTCTGAAAACTGTCTTACACGTTCTGCAAGTTTTCCAGCTCTTTCTCTAAACTTTTTCTCTCTTTCCCGCCTTGATATGAGTAT
>SMTZ1_10011960_pt1 | contig 12028 bp, 10 predicted proteins | sample DeeMarSWOR136_30_FD_25667 | JGI IMG/M metagenome (IMG submission 25667) | reverse complement strand
ATCGAAGTATGATTGATTTCCAATTTAAGATAATTGTGGTTGGAGATCCAACTGTTGGAAAAACAAGTTTAGTCTTGAGATATACTAATAATGCATTTAGGAGATCATATGTATCTACAATGGGAGTTCATGTTTCTAATAAAATTTTTAAAGCTGAAGATTCTACAATTATTCAACTTGTTTTATGGGATGTGGGAGGTCAAGAAAGATTTAAAGTTATGAGAAAACAGTTTTACCAAGGATCTGATGCGGTATTTTTAGTTTTTGATTTAACTAATCCTGAATCTTTTAGTAATATCCCAGTATGGATTTCGGATATTAAGAAACAAACCGATTTGAGTGAAGAAGATATTATCGGTTATGTCATTGGTAATAAAAAAGATTTGGAGAATGAAAAGAAAATAAATAGTGAGGATGCTCAAATATTAGCCCAAAAGTTTAATTTAGGATATCTTGAAACTTCCGCTCTATCAGGAGAAAATGTGAATTATGCCTTCACAACTCTCGCAAAAATACTTTACAAATCTAGATCGCAATAGAGACTAATTTCATCGTGAAAGACTTGTTTCACGAACATTAAAAAGTGGTTATTTTAAGGAGAAGTTAGTTCTATGTCCTTCGCACCATAGAATAGTCCTGTTTTTGCTTTAATCTTTTTTCGTATTGCTCTCGTTTTAGTTTTGCTTTCCTTAGCATATTCTCATACTTTTTCACCATTTTTGCAATTTTTTGCTCTAATTTTCCTATTTCAATACTCGCTGGAACTAGTCCTTTAGTATAACCAGATTGCTTTAGTTTCACACGACAATATGCAACGATATTCTTAGCATTACTTTTAACAATATCCTTTTCGATTCCCCCCAATTCTTTACCATTTAGAATTAGAGCTCTCCTTCCACCTTTTTTAAGAGGACTAATTAATCGCAGAAGTTCATCTTCTATTTTTATGGGTTTACCGTCTGAACCAAGTTTCACCCACTTTGCTCCTAAAGATAAATTTTGCAAATTTATTTGATTCTCAAAACCTTTAATATTAATAAAACTATTCTTTTCAAGATTTATTTTTCTTAAATTTATAAGATTCCTTAATCCTTTGATTTCTGTTACTTTATTATTGTATAAATTCAATTCTTTTAATTTAGTTAGATTATCTAAACCTTTAATCTCATCAATTTGATTATTACTGAGATTCAAGACTTGTAATTCAGTCAGGGTTTCAAGGTTTTTAATTTCAGAGATATCTTTAATCCCTTTCCCTGAAAGTTCAAGAGTTAGAAGATTATTCTTTATTATAGGTTGAAACTCCTCTTTTTTATATATTACGGACATGATTATTATTTTATTAGGTAAGATTAGTTTGTATAAATAAAAGCAATATGGATCATCTTCATAATAAGCAAATATCATTTTTATTGCTTTCTTAAGTGAGTTTTCTTCAAAAAAAGACAGATTAATTAGACTAGTAAGGATAAATACTATTTTATATTCTATTATTTATATTCTATGATCAAACGCATTAAATTTTAAAAAACTACTTTAGTATATCCACTTTTTCCTGAATTATGTCCCAAGAGATTATTAAGGCAATCGTGTATACTTCACTCGATGAAACCCTCGGTCCGAATCCTCTTTTATGGATTCCACTTGATTTATCAGAAAAAATACGTATGGGTGTAAGTATTAAAACTATCACTATGCTTACTACAGATCAAGGAATAGTTCCAAATTCTTTAGTAATAATGCCTTTTCCTGCCTTTAAATTAAAAGGTATTATCAAATACATTGAGAGAGAAGATAACTCTCGAAGAGGGGGTGTTGCATTATCTTCAATTGCTCTATTATTCAATGAGACTGATGATCCTATTTTTTATAAGTATATGGATTATCTTGAACCAATGTTTACTGAATGCGCTGAAAATCTTATTGCTTTAGAAAAAGGGGAAGCAAAAAGTGATGAAATTTTTATTGAAATTCATCATTTCCGGCAAAAATTAACCCAATTATTAGAAGATTTATATCAAAAAGAAGTCTCGAATTCTGAATTGGAAGCTTTTCCTACAGAAGAAATTAAAGAAGAATTATTAGAGTATAATTTCAAAATAGTAGTATGCGGTGATCCTGGAGTAGGAAAAACTAGTACAGTTTTACGCCTTACAGACAATGCTTTTATGCGAACTTATGTCCCTACCCTTGGTGTAAGCATCTCCGAAAGACTTATGAAATTAGGGGATAAACACGTTAATCTAATCTTATGGGATATTGCAGGACAGTCTAAATTCGAGGTAATGAGAAGACATTTCTATAAAGGAACCGATGCCGTGATTCTAATATTTGATCTTACCAAACGTAAATCATTTGAAAGTGTTCCTAAGTGGATTAATGATATAAGAAGGTATGAACAACGAATAACTGGATTAATTTTAGGAAATAAGGAAGATCTATTAGATGAGCGAAAGGTATCCTCAGAAGAAGCCTTAACGATAGCCGAAGCGTTAAATCTTGAATATATTGAAACATCTGCATTAACGGGTAAAAATGTAGAGCAAAGTTTTTATAAAGTAGCAGAGACTTTATTTAAATCAAAATAACTGTAAAAATTTGATAAAAGATGGATTTTGAAGAAACTATATATAAAAGGAGAACCATTAGAAGATTTAAGCAAGAGCCAATCTCTTTAGATACGTTGAAAAAATTAGTAGATTTTGCTCGTGTTGCTCCAATGGCAAGAAATGTTCAAGCACTCGAGTTTATAATCGTTGAAGATATTGAAATGAGAAAAAAATTATTTCCATTAGTAAGTTGGGCTGGATCACTTCCTCAAGACCAAAGAACTCCTGAAAGTGGAAGAGAGCCCACTGCTTATATTATCGTTTTAGTAAATACCAAAATTAAAAGATCATTCGTAGATTTTGATGTGGGTGCCGCTGTTGAGAATATATTACTTGGTGCAGCAAGTTTCGGAATTGGAACTTGCTGGATGGCTGCGATTAACTATAAGAAAATAAGAGAAGTATTTGAGATTCCTGAGCATTATGATCTAAAGCAAGTTATAAGCTTAGGCTACCCTGATGAAGAATCAGTAATGGAAGCTTACAAAGATTCATTCAAATACTGGAAAGACTCTGATGGGAAAATGCATGTTCCTAAAAGAGATTTAGATGATATAATTCTCAAAATATACTGAAAAAAAAATATTTTTAAGCTCCTCTTTTAAAGAGAGAATAATCTATTATGAATCTATTAATTCAGTATTGGTCTCTTTAGATTTATAATACAATTCTTTGATTGAAACAATCCAAGAAAACATCGAATATTTGGAAAAAAAAAATAAAAAAAGAAGTATTGTTGAAAATATTAAATTCAAACAGTTTAAAATTAAAATGTCATATATAAATTTTTATTCAAATTGGGCTTCTTTTTAATTACCTAATTATTTCAAAAAATTAAAATGGCCGATAAGTTGTTATGCGGGAATTCTAGTTATCCTATTGTATTGTATTTTTACCTTTACTTCGATAGCTCTATTTCCACCTCCATTTAGTGCATTAGATAATTGGCTAAGTGATTTAGGAAATTCCAGCTATAATCCAAATGGAGCAATTCTTTATAACCTTGGTTGTATCTTAACAGGAATAATCTTATTTCCTTTTTTCATCGGGTTGATTAAGTGGTATACCGATGAATTTTGGTATAAAAATTTTATTCGGATAATTCAATGTATAGGTTGCTTTTCAGGGTTTGCATTGATTATGATTGGAATATATTCTGAAGATTTTATAGCTCCACATGTATTTTGGTCTGAAGTTTTCTTTAATGTTAATCTCACAGTCTTAATGTTATCATCTTTAACTTTATATTTCCATCCAGATTTTATTAAATGGATTTCTATATATGGAATAATAGTAGCTGTGATTAATCTATTATTCGTATTCTTCTTAGGTACTCCAATTTTAGAGTGGTTTACCGTTTTTTCTGCTCTTGGTTATGTAGGATTAATTGTCTTCAATATGTATCAGAAATTTCGATAATAAAGATAAATTATTTTTGTTTTACATTTATTCTAAGATCTTCCCATTTGGTAATATAAAATCATATTCTGCATAAAAACCTCCTAAATCCTTAACTGCACCCTCAAGTACTTCATGTGAAATATCATATTGAGATTTTTGACTTTTTAAGTAATTAACTAAGACACCATTTTGGGTATATACCTTTTCTATTTTTATAGATGTCTCAGTTAATTGCCGAAGTGCTGGTTTAGTATTATCTGCAACATCTGGGATTATTTTCAAATTGTAAAAAGGTATACTTTCAAACATATCTCTGGGATTTAAACCTGGTTCAATATCCAAAATTTCAGCACTTACATCAAAAATTGTAGCTCCTTTTCTTGAAACCTTTCCATTTATTTTATTTTTTTTGATTTTAGATAAACTAATTTCAGCTATTTTCTTAGGAATTCCCCATATTTCTCTCCCTGCCGCTAATGCTACATCATCATCCACATATATGCTATAAATGAATACTCCAGGTTTATTTTGATATGTACAACTAATTATAAGGATAGCTTCATTATAAGGACCGATTGAAGTGTCAGGATACTCCAATATAAGAAGAGTGTCAAGACTACCTTCGATAGGCTTTAATTCCTTGGGTAAATAGAATTTTTTGTTGTCAGGTACACACTGAAATACTAATGCGAGAGCGCGTGCCTTTTTATATTCGATTGGAGGAGGAGGATACAAACCACACTGGCGTGGCATGGAATATTCTACATTTTGATTGTTTTTTATCATTTTATAACACCTTTCAATTATTTTTAAAGCGGTACTACAATATGAGTTTGTGTTCTGTCGATACCTTCTATTTTATGAATTTTGGCTAAAATAGTTTTGGCGATGGTCTCTACATCTTTACCCTCTACTTTTGTAATGATATCAATACCTCCTGTTACGGGATACGTTTCTTTTACTTCTGATATTTTTTCTAATTCGTTGACAACTGGTACTACAAAGCCAGCTTTAACTTTCATTAATACAAAACATAACGTCATATTATTAATTCGCCTTTTTATATTTATTATATCTATTGTTTAAATTATCATGAATATTTAAAAGGTTTACAGTTATTATGTAAAGATTCCTTGTTCATTAAAAAATCCTTGTAAATAAACAGCTAATTTAGTTTTTAATAAAAAATAGAGATTTAAGCTATAAATTAATATAAAAAAAAGGAAAATAAAAATTCTATATTGAAATTGAAGTTAATACCGCAGGATGATCTGCTGCTGTACCGCCGAAATAGGTTACTTCAATATAACTACTTAAAGTTGTCAAATCAGGTGATATGAACACATGATCTATTCTTTCAGCTGGAAGTCGAGTCACCCAATCATTTGGAACATCACCAATTAGAGTTGAATTTGCGATTTGCCAACAATCATCTAAAGGGTGCACTATAGTAATATTGTACTGTTCAGTGTAAGGTTGAAAATTAAAATCTCCCATCAAAATAACATTTGTTTTTGCCCCAATTCTTTCTAATAATTGTTCTTGCTGAATTATTTGAGATCTATCAAATGGAGGGATGGTTGGGTCTATAAAATTCCCAAGATGAGTAACAAATACATTGTAGGTAATAGCTCCAATTGTTATTTCAGCTTCAATAGTTGCTGTTTGTTCTCCTTCACTTTCCATATAAAATGTTTTAGCGTTCTTAATAGGATATCTTGATAAGAGAGCAATACCAAAAGTACCAGTGACTGTCTTTGGACCAAAGTATGAATAGTATCTTAATCGATTATTGGTATAACTCACGATATCTGCATTTCCACTAGATATTTTACAAGTATCAGACTCTTGTAACCCTATTATTGAAGCATTAGCCTTTTTTATAATTTCATATTGTCCTTCAAAATTTTTATCACCATTTTCATCGAAACCTTGCTGAATATTATAAGATAAAATCCGTATTGGATTGTCTATATCATCTTCTTTTTCTATCACTTCAAGCAATGCTACACCTAAAATAGTCCCAATACACATAATCAATATTAATCCAGAAACCTTTAACTTGGCTTTGAACTTATTCCTCGACTGTTTTGAAAATAACATTGAATCCTTTCTGACTAATAATATTGGTAAAATCATTACCAATCCAACAACTAGAAATACAAACCAGATCATATCTCTGAAGAAGGGTCCAACATAAGGTACATAATCCCAAACTATAGTAAATACAGCAGAAAAAATCATTAGCAAAAGATATATTGATGATATAAAAAAACTTCCTCCAATCTTTCGAACAGAGGGATTACTCCTAAATAATTCTCGTGTTAACAATGTAAAGTCTATTAATATTATTGGTGAAAGGATAAGCATAATATAGAGTGGAATATGATGTAAGAAAGTAGTAGTAGGTGCATATACTGGGTATGAAGATATAAATAAGAAAGGTATTTGATGGATTCCGATGGTTAACACGAGCATTAGGACAAAAAGACCATTCCAGAGCAAAATCCCCCTAAATGTAATTTTATTGATTATATCAGGCTTAAAGGCAATAAGAAAAACTAAAGCTGTTATTGCAGTAATTGTAACTATTGAAATTGCAGTATAATTACCTTCAGTCCATCTTGAAATTACAACTGGACTACTAAAAGCGAAATAAATTAGCACCAAAATACTTGTTATACCAAAACTCAAGCCGAGAATTTTCCATTTACTTCCCTTTTTCTCTTGAATGTCTGAAGAATTAGGAGAATTAATTTGTTCTCCAAAAATTTTTATTATTCGATCAGGATTTACAAAATTTATCAGCATAATCCCTGCAACTGCAGCAAGAATCCAACTAATCCATAAAAACCAGAAATGGTATGTCAGATCAAGTGTAGAACCTAAAGTTCTGAAAAGAATTGACATTCCTAATCCTATGCTTAATTCAACTCCTAATAATAAACTGTTTTTTTCTTCGTTTCCTTTTGATTTTGACTGGAGATAAGCAGGGAAGAATAACATAAAGCAAAAAACACCAATACCAGTCAATATCATTTTAATTTGGGTATTAAATAGTGGTTCTAAAATCCTACAGATTACCATTATTTCTCCGATAATTACGATTCCCCTATCTGGGAATTCTTTTTTAAATATTGGCATAGTTAATATAATTGGACTTAATAAGAAAAGGGCAGAAGCTATATTCTCATTCAGTTCAACTTCAATAAGGTTCAAAGCATAAATTGACTCAATAAAACCTGATATCAACTGGAAAAAGAATAAAAACAGTATACTAATAAGAATTAATTCTGAATAATACTTTTTGAAATATTTATTATAGATTTCCATATAATTACTTTAAAATCTACTTATATATAAATTTTAAATTGATATAAAACAAATGAAATTGCATTCATTAACAGAAATTAATAATAAAAAAAATAGAAAAAAAAATTTAGACTGGTTTTAATTCAGGATGTTTTTCAATTTCTTTTCTCATGTTTTCTAGACGTTCACCATGTAAACCATACCAGCTCATCATGATAACTCCAATAGTAAGAGCTATTGCAGGGAATATCCATATTATAGCTTTTAATCCAAATTCAATTAATGATTGATTACCTGTTACAGGTATATATTCTTTATCCCAACCAATATTTCCAAACATTATAATAACTGTTGCTATAACCAAGATAATTGAAATTCGGTGAATAAAAGCGTTAATTCCATAATAACTGGCAGATCGCTTTACACCAAATTTAAGTGCATCCTCATCTATAATATCTGCATGTATAATGTCAACAAGATAAAAAGCACCTGCTAATGGAAATCCTTGTATTGCTGTAATAATAATAAATAAACCCTTAAATTCTGCCCCTGATATCAAAAAGAAAGGAAATAGAGTTCCAATCCAAACTGTCATCGATATAATTAGTTCATTTCTCATCCCAATTCTAAGACCAATTTTTCTATGTAAAGGCATACAAATTGCTGCAACTAAAAATGCACTTAATAATGCTATACTGATTAAAGGTCCTTCTTTATCTATTTCAAGAACATGTTCGGCATATATTGGCAGAATTAGAGGTAAAATAGTGTAACAATACCATAGCATTGTGTTAGCTATTACAAATTTGACAAAAGTCTTATTTTTTAGTGTAAATTTCAGTGATTGTATGAATGATGGTCTCCTTTCAAAGTCTTCAACTCTTTCTACTTTCTCCTTTACACCATATTTAAGAAACGGTATTGATATTGCTATAGTTATGATCGCAGCAATGATTGACATTATAAAGTAATTAACTTTGATATCTGGAATCTCTGGATCGCTACCAGGTACTAAATTGGGAACAATTATTCCAGGAAGAAGGGATGCTAAAATCAAAGCAATCACTAAGGTAATTTTGATAAAAAGATTTGTAGCAGCTCTCTTTTCTTCTGTTGGAAACATTTCGGGAAATAAGGCATTTACATTTACATCGAATAAAGTGTAAAAGAACTCAAATACAATTATAGTAATTAAGAAATAAGTAAATTCAACTAATTTATCATTAGTATCGAAGGGAACAGTAAATAACAGTACCATCATTATACAGAGGGGGATTATAGAAATCATGAGATAAAATTTTCTTTTTCCCCATTTTCCTCTATGCTTTGTCCTTTCTGATAATGCTCCTAATAAAGGATCATTTACAGCATTCCAAATTCCCCATAAAATATAAGCTGTGAGCATCATTAGAGTCGGTATTTTAACAACCGTGAAATAGAAAGTAAAGATTAAAAATTGGAATATCTGGTAAGTAAACTGGTCTGGAAACGAACTTAAACCAAATAGAAACTTTTCTTTAGTTGTAAGAGGTTCTTCACTCATTTTATATCCTACTATTTTTTTTTATATAAATAGTAAATAAATGTAATTAATCTTTTTTCTATTTAAAACTATAGGTATGGTATTTTCTAGAGAAAATCTATTTTAATAAAAGGAAAGGGTAGAAATACTTGGTTTACTATTATTTTTTGAGACCCAGAAAACAAATATATTATTACATAATGATTTTTTAATAGAGGGATATAACTAATAATTATAGTTTATAGAGGTAGATATAAATGGCAGATATGAATGTTGAAGTTATGTATTTTGAAAAAGGCGGTCCTCATAATACGGAAAAAGCCTTAGAAATTGCTAAAAAATATGCTGATCAATTTGATATTAAGGATATTGTGATGGCAAGTACAACAGGTACAACAGCAGAAAAATCTCTTCAATTTTTTAACCCAAATGAATGTAATTTGGTAGTCATAACGCATTCTTATTATTTTATGGGTGTAAATAAAAGACAAGAATTTCCGGAAGAAAAAATAGCTGATTTAAAAAATAAAGGATTGAAATTTTTTATTGGTACTCATGCTTTTGCTGGTCCAGAAAGGAGTATGAGAATGTCATTAAAACAATGGGGTCCTATTGAATTATTAGCTAAATATCTTCGTACAAATTTTAGTCAAGGGATGAAAGTATGTATGGAAATTGCTGTTATGGCTGTTGATGCTGGTTTAATAGATAATATTGAAAAAGACATTATTTGCATTGGAGGAACTGGACGAGGTGCAGATACAGTATGTATTATTAAACCTGCACCTACTAGTTTATTTGATGCATTAAGAGTAAAAATGATTTTATGTAAACCATTATGAATACTGCAAAGAACACGGAAAATGAAATAAAAATATAATTTAAATTATTTTTAATTTTTTACCAACTTTTTCTATAGCACTTAATGCCATGTCTAAGTCTTCTTTTGTTAACAACGCATTCATCTGAACTCTAATTCTCGAAAGTTCTCGTGCGACCATAGGAAATACAATTGGAGTTCCATATATATTCTCTTCTTCAAAGAGAACTCTGGCTAATTCTTGAGCTTTACCTGGATCACCGATTATTAATGGAATGATTGGTGTTTCTGAATTTCCTGTATTATACCCCATACTTTGTACTTCCTTTTTAAAGTAATTTGTATTATCCCAGACTCTCTGTACGTGTTGTGGCTCACTTTCTACCACTTCAATAGATGCTATATTAGCAGCGACCACACCTGGTGGATGTGCTGTACTAAGGAGATAGGTTCTACTTTTATTCGCACAAAACTCTATTAAATCTTTTGAACCAGCAACAGTACCACCAAAAACACCAAAACCTTTACTCATTGATCCTCCCTCTACATGAACTTTTCCCTGCAAATTAAAATGAGCTACAATTCCTCTTCCTTCACCTAAAACGCCTTCACCATGGCAGTCATCAACAAAAATCATAGCTCCGAAATCTTCTGCTACCTTTGCAATTCCTGGTAAGGGTGCCATATCCCCATCCATTGAAAACACACCATCGGTTATTATACAAATCCGTCTTGCTCCCTCCTTTTCTGCTTCTTTCAGTTGCTTTTCTAAATCATCAACATCATTGTGCTTATAAATTATTCTTTTTGCTCCAGACAAACGTACACCATCGATAATAGATCCATGATTTAATTCATCCGACACTACAATATCAGGTTTTCCTACTAACATAGGGATTAATCCTGAATTAACTGCGAACCCCGTTTGACATAAAAGAGAGGCTTCTACTTCTTTAAATTTGGCAAATTTTTCTTGAAACTCTCTTGTTAAATCAAAACTTCCTGCTATAACTGGAACTGCTCCAGCACCAGCACCATATTTTTTTGTAGCATCTATAGCAGCTTGTATAATTTTCGGATGAGTTGCGAGACCAAGATAATTATTGGTATTTAACATTAGTACGTCTTTACCATCAACAGTAGAATGGGGTTTAGATCCGTCTTCTAAATATCTAATAATCCACTCTAAGTTATTTTTTCTTAATTCAATCATATCCTCTTTAAGAAATGCAACAGGATCTCTTTTCATTATATCACCTTAAATTTTTTGCAACAAGTTAGGAATTTATAGTTATTGGTATTCTGAAAACTATATTAGTTTTCTCATTATAACGAGAGGGTAAAAAGTGGGAAAATTATGAATAAACCTTTTTTTATGGAGTAAATTATGAATTATACTATTAACTTAATATGCTAAAATCTGATAAAAATGAGAAGAATTCTGGTTATAGGCGCAGCGGGACAAATAGGGAGTGAATTAGTACCTTTTCTAAGGAAAAAATATGGAAATGAAAATGTTATCGCAACTGGAAGAAAAACTCCACTTCCAGAAGTTATTAAAAATTCAGGTCCAGTAATTTATTTAGACGTTTTAGAGAGGAATAATTTATCAGAAGTTTTATCTAAATATGAAATCGATGCTGTTTTTCACATGGCATCAATCCTTTCAGCAAAAGGAGAAAAAATTCCTCAAACTGCGTGGGATATTAATATTAACGGATTAATCAATGTTTTAGAGGTTGGACGAAGTTATGGGGTTGATAGAATAATTTGGCCAAGTTCTATTGCAGCATTTGGTCCTACAACTCCGAGAGATAATACCCCTAATACTACTGTATTGCAGCCAACTACAATGTATGGAATAACCAAAGTAGCAGGAGAGTTGCTAGCTGAATATTATTATAAGAAATATAATTTGGATGTTAGATCAATGAGATTACCAGGAATTATTAGTAGTGAAACGTTACCTGGGGGCGGAACTACTGATTATGCTGTGGAAATCTTTTATGAAGCTATTAAGAACAAGAAATATACTTGTTTTCTAAAAGAAGATACAGTACTACCTATGATGTATCAACCTGATTGCCTTAAATGCATGGTTGATTTGTTAGAGGCAAAAAATTCTAGATTAAAAAGACGGGTTTATAATATTACTGGTATGAGTTTTTCAGCTGGTGAACTCGCAACGGAAATTAAGAAACATATTCCGGAGTTTGAAATTGAATATAAGCCAGATTTTAGGCAAGAGATTGCAGATTCATGGCCTAAAACTATTGATGATTCCCTAGCTCGTGAAGAATGGGATTGGAATCCTACATATGACTTATCCTCGATGACTAAAGATATGATTGAAATACTTAGTAA
>SMTZ1_10006205_pt1 | contig 12028 bp, 9 predicted proteins | sample DeeMarSWOR136_30_FD_25667 | JGI IMG/M metagenome (IMG submission 25667) | reverse complement strand
CAGCGATGTCGCGAACAAGGCCGCCATAGGCAACACGAAGGTAAGCGTTATTGGCAGGGAATAGCCCATAAGATGAACCACCTGCCGCGGCCCTGCACCGTATTCCTGCACGGGCCGCAGGATGCTGCCAAGACTCAGCACCAGCGTCAACGCCACAGCAGCGACGACAAAGACCTTGAAAGTCTCGCGAAATATGTATCTTTGCAGTGTAAAAACCATATTTTAGTCACTACCATCCTGCTGTAAGTATTTGTCATCCGGCTTTTCATTTTCACTAATGGTGTATAATTTGCAACAAAATTTCGCGTTCCTGAACTATCGGTCTTTGCTACCACAAGAAGCCAAGCCGAACTGCTTCTAAGTGGGGTTAGGCTGATTTTATGGCGACAAGAGTCTGAGATTTGCTAAGGCTGCTTGCGGGAGCAGGTGTTCAGAGTGTGAGAGTTGCGGTTTAAAAAAAGCAACTTGGGCATAAATAGCATATGGGCGCTCAGGAAAAAGGCCAACAGCTTAAAATGCTCTGAGCCTTTTCCTTGTTTTCGTTAAATCCATTACTCAAAAATGCCGATTTTTAGCTGAGTTGAGAGGTTTTGATTTGCTTTATAAGTGTAAAGTCCTTATAATATTTACGCTGCGTTTTACGCAGCACACACGATGAAATACTTAAATCCGGACCGCTTATGCTCAAGAGCAGAATTAGTAGGTCTCTTTGTGCTGCTTTGCTGTTGTGCAGTTGCGCGCTTTGCTGGGCTGATACTGTTGTCCTCAAAGAAGGCCAGTCTCTAACCGGCGATATACTTGCAGAGAAGGATGAGTTTATTTATATGGATATCGGTGTGGAGGTTGTGAAAATCCCCAGGGAAAAGATACTCGATTACGAATACGCTTTCGGTGAATCATCACTGCAAATCGAGGATGTCGATGCCAATATGCTCGGCCCGGAAACCAATGAGCCGTGGCAATCGCCCGGTCAGTTGTATAGAACAGCCAGCCTCCAGAAAACAACCATTGAAAAATGCGTCGATGCATTTTCCGAGGCCGTCGTAAAAGTCTCAAGTCCGGCCGGCATGGGCTCCGGCTTCTTTATCAATGAGCAGGGCTACCTGATAACGAATTATCACGTCATAGAAAGAGAAACAAGGATTGAAGTTACTGTCTTTCAAAAAGCCAAGGACGGTTTTGAGAAAAAGAAATTTAAAAAAGTCAAAATCGAGGCCATCAATCCTTTCATCGACCTGGCATTATTGAAGGTCGAAGACTTGGGCGACACTGCGGTCACATATGCATACCTGGGCGACATTGAAAGCATAAGGGTGGGTGAGGAGGTCTTTGCCATCGGCAATCCACTTGGCCTGGAGCGGACCGTCACCAACGGTGTCATAAGCACAAAAAACAGGGCCTTTGAGGGACTTATCTATATCCAGACCAATGCGGATATCAATCCGGGTAACTCCGGCGGCCCGTTGTTTAATCTGGCCGGTGAGGTAATCGGCGTGACAAACATGGGATATATATTCTTCGGTGGGCTCGGGTTTGCAATACCAGTCGATTATGTAAAGCATTTTATTGAAAACTGCGATGCCTTTGTATACGATAAGGACAATCCGAACACCGGCTATAGATACCTGCAGCCCGACCGAAGGCGCACTAAGGCCGAGCCTGAATTCCTCAGAGAACAAGCTAAGCAAAAATAGTCTGACACAAAGTATGTGGACTTCGTAAAAGGCTGTTAAGATGGAACCACCTTCAAAAGTAGCTTTTGTTGTAGTCGTCATATTGGTTATTTATGTATCTGGTGCTGCTGAGGCTGTGGTTTTGCCCAGGACAGCCGAGCTGTTGCCATCTGAGACCGTTTGGCTGGTGGATATTGACAATTTCAACCGGCTCAAAACACAATTTGAGAAGACCAATCTTTACAAACTCTATAAAGACCCGGCGATGGCCGCATTTGTCGAAGACGCCAAGGAAAAATGGCGAAAAAAAATCGGGCAACTCGACGAGAACGACATTTTTAGAGCAATTTTCAGTGCGGATGTATTGCCCCAAGGTAGAGTTGCCCTTGCTTTCGTACTTGGTGAACAAGCGAAGGACGCGAACGAGCCGCCGGTCGTGATAATAACCCAGTGGGGTGATAAAATAGACAAGGCCAAAGAAGCAATAAACAAAATGCTCCAGAAGAATATCGACATGGGGGGACATCAAAAAAGAAGCGAAGACTATCGGGGCGTAACGATCGAAATATCAGTTGACGAAGCTTCCCAAGTGCTGAATCACTGCTTTATTGACGATTGTTTCATAGCCTCGACCGACCTCGACCTTATTAAGTTCGTCATCTCGCACCTCAAAGGCGCCACAAGCCCGGCTCTGGCTGCTGACACCGACTATAACGCCACCATCGCAGCCACAGGGCCGTATCACGACCTCGATTTTTACGTCAACATAAAGCATATCATCAAGACAACACTCGCTAAAGACTCGGCAGGCCAGGCACAGAGATGGATAAATAATCTTGGCTTTGACAATGTCGCTGCCTTAGGCGGTTCGATCGGCGTTGCCAGGCGCCCCGGCAGTTCATGTTATGGCAAGGTGTTTTTGAAGATCAACGGCTCAAAAAAGGGGGTTTGCAAAATGCTTGAGTTCGAATCCGCCGTGCTTAGACCCCCGAGGTTTATTTCCGAATCGACCTGTTCAACCACATTTGTGAATTTGAATATTGGAGAGGGCTATGGTGAACTTGCCAATATACTTAACAGCTTTTCGCCTCAGGCTGCTGCTTGGATGTATATGCCGCTTCCTACGTCCGAATCGCCCGATGAGCCGGGGCTGAAAATAAAAGATGATATTATCGACCACCTCGGCTCGCAAATTCTAATCACCCAGAACTTCAATAAGCCGTTCCCTGAGAATTCAATGCCGGCAGAGACCCTTTTTGCCGTGGCAACAAGTAACAAAAAAGCCCTTGAAAAATCTCTCTCAACACTTCACAGCAAGTTTATAGCCGCGAATAATCCCGATGCAAAACGCGAACTCCTGGGTCACACAATTTATCTGGTCAGCCTTTCGGCTATGCCGTTTTGGACGGCACCGGTCACACCGATGCAGACACCGACTGAGTCAGGTGCTGCCAAAATGCCCGACATGGCTTTTACCGTAACCGATACTCATTTGATTTTCGGAGTCGAGTCAACCGTTGACCGCGCCATTCGGACACTGAGCAGCACCGGCGCGATTTCAGTTAGTTCAGCAAAGTGGTTCACGTCCGCCAAATCGGCCATCGAACCTTCGCTTGTGGGCCTCGCCTGTCTGGAAGACACCGCAGCCTCGAGCGAATTCTTCTGGTGGATGATGAAGCAAACCGCCAAAAGTCAGGATAAGGACTCAAGTGTCTCGGCGGGTATCTCCGCCAGTTCCAGGTCGCCCCTGCCGCATTTCGTATTTTCGCAGACAGGATTTGATTTGTTTAATTTCGCCCTTTTGCCTGAGTTTGATGTTGTGCGTAAATATTTCGGTCTCTCCGTTCTGCATGGTGTTACCAAGGCGGATGGTTTTTTCTTCGAAATTAACTACCTTAACCCACCCACGACTGACTAATCAGCACCAACCGTTTATGGTCAGTGGATGACCTTGTTGAGCGGATATGTGATTATTCCTGACGCTCCTGCGCGTTTCAACGCCGGAACCAGAGACCGTTCGACCTTGCCCTCGACAATCACTTCTATTGCTACATAATCCGAATCAGCCAAATTCGAGATAGTCGGGCTCTTCTCGGCCGGCAATATCTTCAGTATCGACTCGAGGTCGCTTCTCTTTATGTTCATCTTCAAACCGACTCTGCCGCGGGCATCGATCGCGGCGTTAAGCAAAATCGCAATGTTTTCAATCTTCTCACGTTTAAATTTATCTTCCCAAGCCTTTTTGTTTGCGATAAATCTCGTCGTAGAAGTTATCACCGTATCTATTACTCGTAGATTGTTTGCGAGCAGCGACGTGCCTGTTTCCGAGAGCTCCACTATTGCATCAACAAGCCGAGCCTTTACCTCGGTAGCGCCCCAGCTGAATTCGACTTTGACATCAATGTTTTTGTCCGCAAAATATTTCTTTGTGACGTTGGCTAATTCAGTGGCGACTATACCACCCCCAAGGTCCTCTGGTTTGGCTATTTTGGATTCTTCAGGCACAGCTAATACCCATCTGGCTGGTTTGCTCGTGGCTTTGCTATAGGCGAGTTCAGCGACTTCGACTACGTCTGATTCATTCTCCATTATCCAGTCATAGCCGGTGATGCCGGCATCAAGAACACCATCTGCCACGTACTTGCTCATCTCTTGAGCGCGAAGACAAATCGGTTGAATCTGCTCGTCATCTATACGCGGCAGAAAACCTCTTTCAGAGTCGGCGATATTGAACCCCGCCCTGTCAAACAGCTCAATCGTTGGCTTTTGCAGACTGCCTGCCGGGATACCTAATTTTAGCAGCTTCTCGGACATCGAAAATCGTTCCTTACTTTGTTTGTCTTTAGTTCCTTACTTTTTTCGTTTCTTGGTAGTTTTAGGCTTAGCTTTTGTCTTGCGAGTGGTCTTTTTCTTTACCCTGCCTTTGCGTGCTTCACTGCGCCGGCGCAAAAGGGCATAAAACTCGTATGCGTTTTCAGCCGAAATCTGTCTGGCCAAAAAACCTTCTATCTCCTGCTCGTCCGACTCGGGATGTACCAGCTCATTGCTTCTCAGATACTCTATCATCTTTTTTGTAAGAGGTATGGCGTGACCGCGAAGAGACGTCAGCGTGCAATAATTGACCGCAAAGTGGCTGGTACCATCCATCTTCTCAAGAATTTGTCTGGCGGGGCGCTTGCTCATTTCTTTCAATGGCTCCAGCGTGACCATGTTATATTTATTGAATATAGCACATAAGAGCCTGTTGAGAGTCGAAGCTATGTTTCTCGTTACGGGCGTATCTGTTCCCAACGCTTCCACAATTTCCTCTACACGTGAAACACGCAAGTCGTTCAAATCAACGAAGTAATCACCAAATCGATTAATTGCAGCCTGCGCCGCCACGTCATCTATGTCCTCGCTGACAAGCGCGTAAACAAGGGCTTCTACCGGCTCATCGTATCCGGCCTGTTCAACCTTCGGATATTTACGTTTTAATGAACGGTAAAGCTTGTGCACCTTCTTCGCATATTCTTTGCTGTTTTTCATAGAAGACTCTCTTGCTCCTTGCAGCTCGCAATCGTCTTGTGAATTGAACAGCGATTAGCCAGTTTACAGTCAACCTTACTGCTGGTCAACAGAATCCTCCTGTTTCCACTCACTGGCGGCCTGCTCTATCAACCGCATCGTTTCCAGTGTCTTTTTGAATTTCTCATCTCTGTGAAAATGCAAAATAGGACAGAACTTACATTGCAATTTGCCTGCCAGCAGCGATTGTAGCCGTCTCCTTGCATGCTCTATTGCCGCAAAAGTTTTGTTCTGGGAGGCCTCATCCTTGCCGAATATGCTAAGATAGACGTACGCACTCCGCAAATCGGCCGCCACCTCCACTCGTGTAACGCTCACTAATCCTTCGATACGGGGGTCGTTAAGATGGTTGGCAATCGCGTCACTGATTGCTTCTTTAACCACACGAGCCACTTTTTCCTGCCTTCTCGTCGGCATGATTGGTTCGTATCTCGCTGTCTGCGCTCGAGCAAGACACATTTATCCCTAAAGGGTTGTTCTCGCAATTTTTACGATTTCATAGAAGTCAAAGACGTCGTCGACCTTAATATCGTCGAATTTCGCTATCTTGATGCCGCACTCCAGACCGGCCTTGACTTCCCGAACATCATCTTTGAAATGCCTTAAAGACTCTATGCTCAAGTTGTCCCTGATTACAATATTGTCGCGCACGAGACGCACCTTCGCATTCTTGTTTACAACGCCGTCACTTACATAGCAGCCCGCGACCGTCCCGACTCTCGAAATCTTAAAGAGCGTCCTTACCACGGCCCTGCCAACGGACCTCTCCCGCTCTTCCGGCTCAAGCAAACCAGCCATAGATTTTTCCAAATCTTCGGTTATGCGGTAGATTACATTGTAGAGTCTTATCTCGACCCCTTCGGCTTCTGCAATTTTTGCCGCGCGCTCCTCACTTACAACGTTGAAGCCGATAATAACGGCGTTAGAAGCCTCCGCAAGCACGACGTCACCTTCCGTAATCCCGCCCGCAGCCGCATGCAAAATATTAATCTTTACTTCGTCGGTGCTCAGCTCAGATAGATACTTCGTCAGAACATCCACCGACCCCTGAACATCGGCACGGATGATAACATTTAGTTCCTTGACATTGCCCGCCTCTATTTGGCTGAATAGATTATCCAATGTCACTCGGGTTCGTTTCGCCAGTGAGGATTCTCTCGAGCGCACTTTGGTTTCCTCAGCGGCAGCCTTGGCCTCGTTGATATCATCCAGACAGTAGAACCTGTCCCCCGCACGCGGGACATCGTTCAGTCCAGTTATCTCCACTGGCATAGAGCTTGTTGCCGTTTTTATGTTCTTACCGTAGCTGTTTTTCAAAGTCTTCACTCTACCAAACGCGCCGCCGGACAGAACAACATCACCCTTGCTTAATCGGCCTTCCTTGATTAGAAGCGTTGCCACTGGCCCGCGCTTGGCTGACATCTTGGCCTCGACTACCCATCCCGTTGCAGGGATTGTGTCATCGGCCTTCAGGTTAAGCAATTCGGCTATATAATCCAGGTGTTCAAGCAAATCACCGATGCCCTCGCCCGTAATCGCGCTGGTTTTCACGACTTCGGTCTGACCGCCCCATTCGACCGGAGTCAGCTCATGCTCAGCTAACTGTGAGTAAACACGATTTACATCGATACCCGGCAAGTCTATTTTGTTAAGTGCCACAATAACCGGAACAGCCGCCGCCTTAGCGTGATGTATAGCCTCTATGGTTTGTGGCATCACGCCGTCGTCCGCCGCCACCGTCAGTACGACAACATCCGTCATATTGGCACCTCTGGCCCGCATGGTCGTAAAAGCTTCGTGGCCCGGAGTATCGAGAAATGTCACCATCTTATCGTCCCACGTAACCTGAGATGCGCCTATATGCTGGGTGATGCCGCCCGCTTCGCCGGCGGCTATCTGAGTTGACCGAATCTTGTCAAGCAAACTAGTCTTGCCGTGGTCAACGTGGCCCAGCATTGTAGCTACCACTGACCTCTTCTTCGGATTGTTTCTTGCCCGCTGCTCGAACTCAGCCTGTATCTCCTCTTGCAGCGCGCTTTTGCGTTCTATAACTAATTCAGTGCCGAATTCCAGGGCAACCAATTCCGCGACGTCGGAGCTTATAGATTGATTGGCTGTGGCTATCACGCCCTGCTGCACCAACTTGCTGATAATGTCTGCTGATTTAACCGCCAAAACCCCGGATAAATCCTTCACGGTAATTGGTTCGTTGATAGTGGCTTTCGTCGGCCTGCGCATCACAGCTGCTGCGCGTTCCGACTTGGTAGCAATTTTGCGTGTGGGCCTCAATCGCAGACGTTCGCCACCGGCAGCTTCAAGTCGGGCCTGCCTTTCTTCAATATCCCTCTGTCGCCATTTACTTGATTTAAACCTCCGCTTGGTTTCCGTATCCACTTCATCCTGCCGCCGCCCGTGAGTTCTTTCTTTGTGTCGCCTTGGCCCGCGTTTTCCGTCCCGTGTCCCAACTGAAAGTGGTCGCTCAGGCTCCTCTTCTTCGCTATACATTAACGGCTCGGTGATAGGCTCATAGTACCTTGTTCTCGGCCTCGGCCTTGGCGGAGGCAGTGGCTCCGGTTCTTCGACCCGAACGACTTGAGGTCCGCTCAGCTTGGCTGGTTCCGGCTTTTCCAGAATCGGCCCGGCAGGTAATATAGGTTCCGGCTCTTTTGCCTCTTTCACAGCTACTGCTTCTGGCTCAGGTTCTTCTTCTTCGGCTTCCGCTGCAGGTTCAGCAGTCTGGGCCTTGGCAGCTTTCTTGGCCTTTGTTTTCTTCGCAGGGCGTTTTGCCTTTGGCTTCTTTTTGAGTCGGACCTTCTTCAAATCCACTTTTTTGGAGGTTTCGACTGTCGTGATATTCTCTCCCTCACTGAACCATTCACGAATAGTGGCTGCCAGGCCGGCTGAAATCGATGACATGTGGTTCTTGACGTCCAGACCCTCATCCTGGCACTTTTGCACAATAGCGGAGCTCTTTACGCCAAGCTCTTTGGCCAAAATGTAAACTCTCGTGGTAGCCAAAAAAATTCTCCAATCTTATGCTTTGCCGTTTGCACTGTTTCGCAAATGCGGTTCTGCCTCCTGTTTTTCATCCGCTGCTCCCACCTGTTTTTGCAGGACGTCTTCCGCCTGCTTCTTTTTTGGCTCGGCCGCCAGCCGTTTTGCTTCTTCGCTCGCTGCTGCAATCAATTTTTCAGCTACGGCGGCGGCAATATTCAACTCGTTAATCATAGGTTCCGTCCCTACGTCTTCCAAATCCAAAACTGATATAACGCCCAGTGCTATAAGCTTGTCAACCACTGTATCGTCAGCCTCCTTGACACTCTTGATGCAGCTCGCCAGTTGCTCAACGCCCTGGTTATACTCCTCCGGCGTCAGTATATCGATATCCCAGCCGGTTAACCTCGCAGCCAGCCGAACATTCTGCCCGTGCTTGCCTATGGCCAAGCTAAGTTGGTCTTCATCCACGACCACCGTCGCCCTGCCCAACTCAAAACACAACGCGATTTCACTGACCCTTGCCGGCATCAAGCCGTTGGCGATGAGCACTTGCGAAGACTCGTTCCAACGGACAATGTCTATTTTCTCCCCGCCCAGTTCCTCAACTATATTTTTTATCCGGCTGCCTCGCACACCTACACACGCACCGACCGGGTCAACCTTCTCATCAAGCGAGGCAACCGCCACCTTGGTTCGGTACCCCGCTTCCCGCACCAGTGCCCGTATTTCGATAATATTTTCCGCAACTTCAGGCACCTCCAGCTCAAATAACCTCCGAATAAAGTCGGGGTGCGTGCGAGAGAGAATAATCTTGACCTGATTGGCCACTTCTTTCACGTCAAGAATCAGACATTGAATCCTCTCACCCGACCGATGCGTCTGGCCCATTATTTGCTCGCTTTTAGGCATAAAGCCTTCCACACGATGGTCCAGGCTGACGATAAGTGTGCCGCTTTCGTACCGAACGACTGACCCACTCACAATCGCACCTTTTCGCTGGCTGAATTCGGCGTAGATGCTGTCTCTCTCATTAGCCCTTATCTTTTGAATCATTACTTGCTTGGCGGTCTGCGCGGGGATTCGGCCAAGTTGCTTTATGTCGATTTGGACACCTTCCTTAAACGCCGTGATCTCGCCGGTCGCACGGTTTATGTTCACAACTATTTCGCTTTCCGGCTCCCCAAAGTGCTTCCGCGCCGCTGACACCATCGCCTCTTGCAAATCCACAAATACCGACTCCTTGTCGATATTCTTGTCACGCGCAATATTGTCGACAATTCTTAGTAATTCCTGACTCATTTTTCTTTTTTCTTCCTGACTAAAACAAACTAAAAAAAAGTGGAAACATCAACAGTTTCCACTTCAAAAACACGCCAAAAAACGAGCAAAGGTTATAGCACAGCTTGTACTACATCAGCCGCCTCCAGCAAAAACAATCCTTGTTCGTTTTGCGGCACTGAAGCAGAAACATCGGTTCCAAGGCTACCATTTGCGCAAAAGCGCAGCCGTACAGGTTGTTTATCCCTCTACGCTGCACTGTTCACTTATCCTGTCAAGACCATTTTAAATACCTCGTTGCCTGGCTTTGGCAGCCGTTAATCCTTATAACCAAACTAAGTATAGTAATCGTCAAACATCTCAATGACAATAATTTTTTTGCTTAATTGGCACAATTTTTAGGCCAATTCTCAGGCAAAAAACGCACTTGACCGCCAAAACCAGCCAAAAATCAAGCTCCTCTGCAAAAATCTCTGTAATTACATTATCAAAGCCGCGAATTTTGTTCGCGCCGCGACCGAAGGTTATTCCGGAGACGCCCGCATCGTGATGCTGACGCTAATTACACATTTAAGTGAAATTAGGATGTGGTGCAAATTTATAAATCCCCGTTGGCCTGCCCTACACAGCCGTCTCAAACCATTAAGCAAATTAATGCCTGCACCAAATAAACCCTGCTCCACACCCCGGAATGTTGCACTGCTCTGAAGACCTTCCTTTTTCCGCTTCTAAAAGCCCCAAAGGCGAATGTCGTCGAAATGGCCGGTGTCATCGAATGACCCTACGCCGACCCTGCCCCACACGAAGCGCCTATCGACGGCCGTCATTATCGGCTCGGGCTTATAATCGAAGAATACCTCAATCGTTCCCTTGTTGACGTCCCGCACAAGCCGAACAGTGTGCCACTCGTCGTCCCATTTTGTCCCGCCGGTTCGCGTCTTGGCAATTGAGACACGTGGCTTGCCGTCTACAATAAAAACTGAGTTCGCGTGAGCATCCGACTTGTTGGCGATGTGCACGTAGTAGAAATGCGATGGGTCCTGGTGCCCGAAAATCAAACACAAGTCACGATGGTCGTAATCTTCCGTTGTTGAAAGCATCTTCACTTCCAGCACAAAGCTTTGCACTACCACCTCCCGAATCAGGTTGATGTTGTAAGGCGAGCGGACTTCCGGCTCGTAGTCACTCTTTCCAAACAGAGCCAGCACCTTGCCGCCGCGCCCGTCTTCGGTCCGCCAAGCCGCAGGGTCCGTAGCCTGCCAGTCGTCGAGCTTGCCGTCTTCAAAGTCGGCTGAAAATAGCGGCCGCTCCTTACAGCTGCCACCCGTCCCAGTTCGCATCGAACACCCGCTCGTTGTAGCCAGCAACACCGCCGAAAACATAACTATCGTCGACCAAATTACTGTTCTCATCGCGATCCCCTTTTTCCGGTAAGTAATATGACTTCTGTTCCTTTTTTTAAGACGAGTCTGAGTTCTGAGAATTCACCATTGCGCTTCGACATATGGGCCCATTGGGCCTTTCGGCGCAGGCTTGGGCCGGGATTTAAGGATAGCTCCGGCAATTGCAATATCGCTGCCGTGAGTGATTTTGATGTTCGATGAGTCTGTCTCTACAATCGATACTTTCTCTCCCAGCGCCTCGACAAGCTGAGCATCATCGCTAACTTCGTTTTTATTCAGATTCTTTATGTTCTCGTAAGCTCTCTTAAGCAGTTCAGCCTTGAAAACCTGCGGCGTCTGTGCTTCATAAAGACCTGTTCTATCAACGGTCTTGGTTATCGTTTTGTCCTGCGCCTGTTTTATAGTCGCTACGATAGGACAAGCCAATACTGCAGCGCCGGTTTTAACGGCCGTGGCTATGGCTTCATCAACCCACTTGTCCGTTACGCAACACCGAACAGCATCGTGAACGGCAATAAGGTCGATATCATCTTTGACAAGTGCCAGCGCCTTTTCAACGGTGTCAAAACGCTCAGTACCACCCATGAAGATTTTTACGTTGAAGAACTTCAGGTTAGGTCCCCATTTGACAGTCACCAATTCTTCGTCATCTGATGCAATGCCTAACAATATTTGCTTCACGTCATCTCGGTTAGCAAAAAGCTCGACACTTCGTAGAAACACGGCCCTGCCGCCCACATCTGCAAAGGGCTTTTTTCTCTTGCCGCCGAATCGCTTGCTGGCTCCCGCAGCACAGATAATCGCAGCTACATTATCAGGCACGCAAACAGCTCCTTAAAAAACCTCCCAGTATTCAAAACTTATAAATCACACATCGCAGATTCGTACCGCTTCTGCCAGAGATGTTAATGGGTCGCGGGTAGGGACAAACTCTTGGCCGACATAACCTTTATAACCAGTCTCAACAATTGCTCGCATGATGGCCGGGTAGTATAGCTCCTGCGTCTCGTCGATTTCGTTCCGGCCGGGGTTGCCGCCGGTGTGATAGTGGCCGATATACTCGTGATAATCCTGAATCGTGCGGATTATATCGCCTTCCATAATCTGGGC
>SMTZ1_10006201_pt1 | contig 12029 bp, 10 predicted proteins | sample DeeMarSWOR136_30_FD_25667 | JGI IMG/M metagenome (IMG submission 25667) | reverse complement strand
TTATATAAATTACTGCAATGGCAACAAAATTTATCATAACAACTTCATCAACAACACTACTAATGGCGTTAATAAAGGATCTAATTTTTGGGACGACGGATATCCTTCTGGTGGTAACTATTGGGATGATTATACTGGTATCGATATCTATCATGGCTCAGGCCAAGATATTCCTGGAGGAGATGGTATAGGCGATACTCCGATTTTCCTGGGATATCAATGTCAGGATATGTCTCCCTTGATCTATCCCACCTGGTATGACGAGTTTTTTGTCGACGATGATCAAATGCCTGGTTGGTATGATTCAAATCATGTAAAGACAATTCAGGAGGGGATAGACAGTGCAACAGATTATAGTATTATCTATGTGAACGAGGGAACCTATCATGAGAGTGTAATAGTGGATAAACAGGTATATCTCATAGGCCAGATCTGGCCGAATGTGATTGTTGATGGTATTGGATCTGGAGAGGTTTTCACTATTTCTGCTAATTCGGTGCGTCTCAGCGGATTCAAAGTGCAAAATGGTGGTACTGGCACGGGAATAGCCATTCGGTCAGACAGCAATTCAATCTACGGCAACATCCTTACAGAAACTACAGTTGGCATGTGGCTGGCTAGTTCATCTGACAGCAGCATCATGTTCTATAACAATTTCCTGAATAACGCTGAAAATGCCTACGATGAGGGCGCTAATATCTGGGACATTGGGTACCCCGGTGGCGGAAACTACTGGAGTGATTATACCGGCAGCGATGATTATCTGGGCCCGAACCAGGATGCTCCTATCAGCGATGGTATGGGCGACACACCATACGAAATAGCTGGGGGAAGCAATCGAGACAATTATCCGTTGATTGGTCCCTGGGACGGGACACCACCATATCAGCCACCTAACTGCGGCGATGCCAACAACGACGGGCTAGTAGATATTGTAGACGTGGTCTATCTCCTGCTCTACCTTTTTATGGACGGGCCATCACCAACTCCGGCTGTTTGCATTGCTGATGCTAACGGCAGTGGGGAAACAACTATATCAGATGTTGTATATCTCATCGGCTACACATTAAGAAGTGCGAGGCCACCGGTAGATTACTGCTGCTGGTAAAGGGGACTATTTCGCCTGTTGTGTCAGGTCTTGCCCATTTGGGTGTGACCTGACACAGATGCACCTAAGATGTCAGGTGACACTCGCCACAACAATCATTTTCGGTAGCACAGGTTGTCCCCCTGGCCGTTCCGGCAACCTGTGGTAAACCTGAAAAACAAACCCACCTTGAGGGCGAGTTGGGTCTACCAGACAGGGGCATGGGTAGTTCTGGGTTTTTGACCCAGAGATTTGTGGACTCTTTGGAGCGCAACAATTTATTGTTGCAAAAACGAGTTTTTGAACTTCTCTTGAAAAACTCGTGAGCCGGGCAAGACCTGACAGAACCATAAAAGAGTTAAAGCAGCAAAACTTGCCCTATTACCCATAATAAATAAAGAAAAATTTTTACTTGACAAATTCCTTTGATTCCGTTTCTTGAAGGTCTAAAAAACCCAAAAAACAGGAGGAATTATGCTGAGCCTAAAAACAAAACAATCTATCTTAATTTCTATACTATTTCTTATCGTGGGCTTTTATTCTGCTCTGGCTTTTTCACAGGAGATGACCTATCGCTTTGTGGTATTAGGCGATAGAACCGGCGGACACGTGCCTGGTGTTTTCGCTGGAGCGGTGGAGGAAGCCAATCAACTCACCCCGGATATAGTCCTCACAGTGGGGGACTACATCGAAGGGTATACTACCGATACCACAGCTCTTAATAAAGAGTGGGACGAATTTCTGGAGATCATCGGAGGGCTTTCTGCCCCTTACTATCTTGTTCCCGGGAATCATGACATCACTTATGATGAGGCAGAGCCAATATATAGAAACAGAGTGGGCCAGCCCTACTACTCTTTTGATTTCAAAAACACCCACTTCATTATGTTGGATGTCAGCAGAATAGAGACAGCAGAAGATTTCCCTGAAGATCAAATGACCTGGCTGACAGATGATCTGAAGAATAATCAGGGAAAAGAGAACATCTTTGTCTTTTTTCACAAGCCTCTCTGGTTTAGGGCTATGGAAGAAAAAGCAAATGATCCCATGCACCAGGTTTTCAAAGAATATGGGGTGGATGCTGTCTTCTCTGGTCATTATCATCATTACTTTACCGGAGAGATAGACGGAATAAGATATACCTGCGTGGGAAGTTCCGGGGGAGCGTTGGATATGGAAGCACCAGATTTAGGATTCTTTTACCATTACCTCTGGTGCACTGTGAAGGGAGATAAACTGGATGTGGCCTTGATCAAGCTGGGAAGCGTTCTGGAAAGGGACCTGGTCAACCTGGAGGAAGAGATGGTTATCTCCACATTTTACTACGGCAGGCGGGTCAACTCCACTCCGGTCTTCATAAAAGAGGGAGCCCAGGGATACTCGGGCCAGGTTTCGGTTCATATCCATAGCTCGAAGGACAAACCCCAGATTGATACCCTGACCTGGACATTCGAGGAGAATTGGGAGGTAACTCCAAAAGAACAAGCTATGAAAGTTGCTCCTTCCTCTGACTGGAACCATAGTTTTCGAGTTATCCTGAAAGGCGATCTCTATCCTCTTCCCAGCTACTCAGTGGGTTATGATTTTGGCCGGGGCAAGACTTACCCTTACAAAAGCACTCTGAACCTTAAAAGGCAACTTAGTTGCAGAAGATTTGAAAAGTCCCCCAAAATCGATGGAAATATCGATGAGGAAGAATGGAAATACGCTTCTTTGGCTAAGCAGTTTGGCTCACCAGATGGTAAAAAGACCGTGGTGGAGCCCACGAAATTCTACTGGGGCTATGATAAGAAAAATCTATATGTGGCCGCATCCTGCACGGAGAGCAAAATGGATTCACTGAAGGAAGAGGCAAAAGAGCAGGATGGCGCAGTTTATTTAGACGATTGCGTGGGATTCTTCTTCTGCCCGGACAGTACCACAAAGACTACTTACCAGATCTATTTCAACTCATCCGGAATTGCATTTGACCAGATAATAAAGTGGAAGGGTGATGAGTACGAGGGTGAGGACAGAAAATGGAACGGAGAGTATGAAACCGCCACCAAAAAGAATGACACAGAGTGGTCTATTGAGATAAAAATTCCATTCAAGTTGCTTGATGCTAAACCCCAAGAAGGGGACTTCTGGCTGACCAATTTCAGACGAAAACAGCAAAGAGTGAAATCCGCATCCGACTGGATGGTCCCCATATCCTATGATCCCAGATATTATGGGATTTTAAGGTTTGATTGAGAAAAAGATGGCTTTTGCCTGGCTCAAATATCTTTGTGCATTTCTATTGACTATTTGTCTTTTAGTATCAGCTCAAACTCTAAATGCTCAAACCCCAAATATCTGGTATGTTGACGATCTGGGGGATGACGAAATCGGTTCAGGAGCTGCGGAAGACCCTTTTCGTGACCTTCAGACAGCAATTGACTCAGCAATGGATGGAGATCAGATAATAATTCTACCCGGTAACTATGAAGCCTCGCCTGAACCTTATATCGAGGAGCTCTGCGGAAATTGCCAGGAGCATAGAACACAAGTCAATGCTACCAGAGGATTTTTGATCAGAGACAAAGCAATTCACCTGAAAGGATCAGGGATAGAACAGACCGTCTTGATAACCAATGCCGGTTATGGAATACTTTTTGAAAGAAGCAGAGGTTCATCTATCACCGGTGTCAAGATCACCGGCGGTAAAAGAGACCCGGACGGCAATGCAACCGATGCAGCAGTGGTGGCCAAGTTCAGCCGGGTAACTGTCAAGGAAAACCATATATTTGACAACTCCCACCGCGTTGATACGGTAGTAGTGGGGATAGGTGGAGTATTCGGAAGGGAGAACTCCGAGCTCTTCATCCTGAATAACACAATCGAAGGGAATGGCTGGGATGGAGTAGCACTTTATCGCGGTTCTTCTGCCTTCATTGCTGATAACGTGATCTCCGAGGGCCGGGGCGCAGGAATTGGCATAACCTGGGATGCAGCAGCCACGGTTCTGCGCAACAGAATCTCAGGTTTTTGGAAAGGGATCGGAACGTTCGGGAACTCAAAGGGAGTGGTAAGAAACAATGCGGTCTTTGATAACCTGGGTTGGGGAATCATCGCCACCGGAACCTCTTTTATGGAAGCTTCCAATAATGTCATTGTAAGAAATGGCAACTGCGGCTTTGCCATCTGGAGTGAAGAGGCAAAGGGGGAGTGCACCAACAACATAATTGTTAAAAATGGATGGAGAAAAGAGTGGGTATGTCCCCGGGTGGGTTTCTGGAATTATGGAGATATTAACAACTTCTCCATAACCCATAATAATATCTGGCGCAATGAAAAAGGGAATTATAAAGATCTGCCCGATCTCACAGATCAGGATGGAAACATCTCAGTTGACCCTCAATTTATATCAGAAACGGATTTCCATCTTCCATTAGACTCACCTCTCAGGGACAAAGGCAATCCCCTTTACACCGACCCTGACGGTACCCCCTCAGATATAGGGATGTATGGCGGCCCCCAGGCGCCTTCAGAAGAATAGCTTTTTGTTCTGCGCCGCATTGATAGGATCACGGTACAACATTTTAGCATCCAAGGATATAGTGAGCATTCTTAAGCCGGTGAGAACTGTTAGGAGAATTATTTCAGTAGAAATTTTCTTAACATTTTCTCATCAATCTCGTCCTCTGGCAGTGTGAATATCTCCAATGGAAGATCTCCATAATCCAACTTACCTCTAAGTCTTGGATCAATAAATCCTATTTTTACTTCTTGCTTTTTGTCATCTGTTTTTATGAACATTCTATACTTCCCAGGACCACCAACGTACAATCTTCTGATCTTACCCGCCAAATCAGAGGGCAGGTAACGAAGCGGTGCCCCCGCCTGTTGGGGATTTCTTTGAATTACTTCAAGTTGTTTATCCACCTGCCTTTTTAAAAGAGAGTTCTTTTTTAAATGTTCGTATTGGTAACAAAATACCTTGTGCCAGGTGATTGAATATCCAGCCATTTACTCCTCATTTACATATGCCTCATTGCGGCTATGAATTTAGGATCTAGACTTAACGCCAAGTCTTCACAGTCTTCAGCAGATAAATCCACCTTGATTTTTTTTGGCAGATTCTCTTTTAGCAAAATATCCCCCTCCTCTGACTTCAAAAACAACTCATCACAATAGGCTTTTTTTCTCAAATCTTGTTCCGGAAGATAACCATTCTGCACTACAATCTCATCAATAGCTTTTTTCAATTTCGGGGAAATATATCCCAGCACAACCTTGTAAAAATCCATATTCTCCTTTTTCTCCAGAGCATATCGATTACCTCGTCCGGCTTCTAAGGGCACTGCGGTCGTATGGCTCATATAAGACAGCTGCTCGTTAATGGTGTCCAGTTCATCACTATGTTGTCCATACCGATCATGTTTGAATTCGAAGGGAATCAGTTCAGGATGCTTTCTAAGAATAAGGTAGACGATCTTATTAAGTCTAAGTTTTCCATAAACGCCATTCTTAAATTGCCCAATAGTGTAGAGTAAGAATAAGCGTTTAAATGTCTCATTCGAAATGATCCCCATGATTTAACCTCCATTCTTTAACATCGCCTAAAATTAGTCTTTTTGTTTTACACTGGCAATACCCGTCATGGAACAAAACTCTTTAAGCTCTCCCTTCCTCAAAGCCTGGTTGATTCTTTGATAAATATGCCAGGCCGTCTTATACGGTAAATCCAGTGCTGCATGTATTTGATTGACTTTAACATTTTGCTTCGACACACAGATAAGATATATGGCTAAAAACCACTTTGGTAAAGGCACGTAAGTTTTGTGAAAAATCGTACCTGATGTTATGGAAAACTGATGTCCACAATTGGAGCACTCAAATTTCTTCACAGACCTTAAAGGGTAGGGATTCCCACGGCTACATTTAGGACAGGTTACTCCATCTGGCCAACGGACCTTCTTTATATATTCCTGACATTTCTCTTGGCTGCTAAATCTCTTTGTGATTTCGAGCAAACCCATGAATTTCCTCCTCTTTCAGGATTCCTTATAATAATATACGTCATATTTGACCTTTTTTGAAGAAAATAAGTAATAAATATCATTTTTTGTTTCTTAGAGAGAAAAACTCAATTACATTATCGTACAAGCAGTTAGAATAGAATATTCCTGCTCTGGAGTTATACAACTCAGCCATACAAATAATCTCCAGCATCTTCTGATTGTATCTTTTTATATCCTCATTTTATCATGAGCGTTACTTTTTAGAAAAGACTTGACAGGCTTTTGAGCGATTGATTAATTTGCTAAGAAATCGAAGGTTATCGGATATTTGAGGTCAAAAGGATTTAACCTTTAAAATAAGGAGGTTTGAGATGCTTAAGAGAATCGGACTTCTGAGCTGCCTTGGTCTGGCATTTCTGCTAGCTGCCATATTCTTGTTCTCCTGTGGGGAGCAAATGGAGGGAGAAGCTCCCGGTGAGAAGGTCGTGCTGCCCACACTGCCAAAACCTGATCCTGGTCCAGGTGATGAGCTTTCCGCATCCATTGAGCGAGGTAAGGCGCTTTTCGATGATACTACCCTGGGCACATCCGGGATGAGCTGTGGCACCTGTCATAGCGAGGGAGGAACCAAGGACAATCCCCAGGAAATGATGGGTATGAAGATCGACGCCTTTGATAACCTGGGCGCCCGTTATCCTCAGTATGTCCCCATGGCTGGAAAAGTAATGACCCTATCCGGAATGGTTAATTTCTGCATCATCACCCCTCTTAAAGGAGAAGCTCTTGCCTGGGATGACCAGAAACTTGTGGATCTAACTGCCTATTGCGCATCGGTTAGAAAAGCTGAATAAAGCTTGAAAGATTACCTCTTTCTTCCACACTATTGTTTGAATCTTTAGATTTCTTGAAAGATTACCGAAGAATAGGGGTGTGAGCGACTCGAATTTTGGAAGAACCATAAAAATCAAAAAAGAGGTAAGAAAGTGAAGGTATTCAAAAGATATGAGACCGCTTTAAGGGATAATCTGAAAAACTGGATTGAGGAGCTGAAGGAAGTTGATATTCTGGTGGGAATTCCCAGCTTCAATTGTGAGGATACCGTCGGGGATGTAGTCACAGCTTACGGACAGGGCCTTCCAAAGCATTTCAAAGATCTTAAATCAGCCATCCTCATCTCCGATGGTGGTTCCCTGGATGACTCCAGAGAAAAGGCTCTGGAGGCTGAAATCCCCGAGGATGTTAAACGGATGGTGGCTATCTATAGGGGAATGCCAGGTAAGGGTACCTCAGCCCGGGCTGTATTCGAGGCAGCCAAATCACTCAAAGCTACAGTTTGTGTGGGAGTGGATTCCGATCTGAGAAACATAACTCCGGAATGGATCAAACTTCTGGCTTCCCCCATCCTGGAGAAAAAGGCCGATTTCGTAGTTCCGTATTATGTCAGACATAAATATGACGGGTCCATAACCAATCATATTGTCTATCCTTTGACCCGGGCCCTTTACGGTAAAAGAATCCGCCAGCCCATAGGGGGGGATTTTGGATTCTCCGGTGAGCTGGCATCCTATTTCTGTCAGCAGGACGTCTGGCTTACGGATGTGGCTCGCTTCGGCATCGATATCTGGATGACCACCTCAGCTATTAACGAAGGCTATAAAATGGTCCAGGCAAATCTGGGAACCAAACTCCATGATGCGAAAGATCCTTCCCTTGATCTGGCACCGATGTTCCATCAGGTAGTATCTACCCTCTTCTTTTTAATGGGCAAATATGAGAAAAAGTGGATGATGGTGGATAATAGCGAGGAGGTTAAGATCATAGGAAATACACCTGAACCCCTTAAACTGGAATCGGTCTCTGTGACTCAGAGTAAGCTTCAAGACGAGTTTGTGGAGGGTTTTCATCACTTTCAGCCCCTTTACCGACAGGTGATCTCCCACGAGAATTTCGAGCAGCTCAAAAAAAGAGTTGAACATCTGGAGAAAAGCGGGGAATTGGATTTTCCAGCTGAATTATGGGCTAAGATAATCTACGATTTCGGTTTTATTTATCAAACCTGGAGCAGGAACCGGCGGAGATTGGTGGACATGATAACCCCCCTTTATTTCGGAAGAATCGGCACCTATTGCAAAGAAGTGGCTGATCTTGATTCCAAAGAGGCAGAAAAGGTAATTGAAAAACAGGCAGAGAAATTCGAAAAGCTTAAACCATATCTTAAAGAGAAATTCAAGGGCTGGGAGGAATAGATAATGTCAGAAAAAAATAACCTTGCACAGATTTTAAAGGATGCCATCAAAGTGGAATCAGATGGCTACCATTTTTACAAAATGGCTAAAGAACAGACTACAGATCCCAAAGGCAAAGAGATGCTTGAGTCCTTGGCTTCTGATGAAATTTCGCATATGAAAATATTGAAGGAACAATTTGGGATTTATAAGAAACAGGGTAGATTTGACTGGGATAAGGAGAAGCTAAAGATGGATATCCATTTTGATCCCTCGTCAACTAGCCCCATATTCTCAGAGGAGTTTAGGAACAAGTTGAATGAATCTCACTTTGAGATGGCAGCCCTGTCCATCGGCATAATGCTGGAACAAAACTCCATAGATTTTTACAGAAAATCTGCAGAGGAAACACAAGACCCTCAGGCAAAAACACTATTCTCATATCTGGCTAACTGGGAAGGGCAGCATCTCAGAGCTTTGATCTCTCAGTACGACTATTTAAAGGAAGAATACTGGTCCGATGCCAGATTCTTTCCGTCTATATAATCGTACCTGACCTGAGGAACGAGGTTTTAAATGAGCCCCTTTACATAGCTGTAATGAAAACCAAAGAAAATAATAAAAAAGTAGGGGCGGAGCTCAGTCTCCGCCCGGAAAATTTCTGAAAGGAGTAAAAATGCCAATCAAGACGGGCGAAAAAGCACCAGACTTCACCTTAAAAGGGCATGATGACAAAGATTATAAGCTCAGCGATTACAAGGGCAAAACCGTCCTTTTAGCCTTCTATCCAGCAGATTTCAGCTCAACGTGCAGCGAGGAACATGCCTGCTTTGTGAACGATCTGAAAAGATTTGAATCAGTTAACGCCCGGGTATTCGGCATATCGGTGGACAACATCTGGTCGCACAAAGCCTTTGCCGAAAAGCTCAGCATAAGTTATCCTCTATTGTCAGATTTCCATCCAAAGGGAAAAGTTGCATCACTTTATGGACTCTATCTTGAGGACATGGGCATAACCAACCGGGCTACAGTCATCATAGATAAGGAAGGAATCGTTAGATACGTAAAAGTCTATGAGATCCCAACTGTAAGGGATAACGAGGAGCTTCTCAAGGCTTTAGAGGGATTGAAGTAACTACAACTTCTTTTCTATCAAGGGGGCGTAAGGGTGGTCTTCACCCTTTATTTATGATGAGTTTTCTTGATGAATTACGGGGAGTGAAAATAAAAGAGGGTGCTACCTGAGTGGGTAGAGGGGGGCTATAAACTACCCGGGGCTACAGGGCACACCCTCTCTAAAAATCCTCTTTAAACTTTCTACGACAATACTTTTCTTTTCTTTGACTTTATAAATTTTAATTTTTCTATTTTTTTTCTGCTTCGCCGGTCATGGGAACGAATCGAACCGGTATCACTCCCTGTTTTTCTATCCCTTTTTTCGTTCTGGTCACAACTATCAGCTCTTGAAATAGATCTCCGACCGGAATAACCAACCGGGCACCTATTTTTAGTTGATCCACCAGAGGTTGGGGTATGTGGTCAGGGGCTGCCGTGACCATTATCCCGTCAAAGGGGGCGTGTTCCTTCCAGCCCTGATAACCATCTCCGCACCTGACCGTTATATTCTCATAATCCATAGACTTCAGGGTGCTCTCAGCTCGATCAGCCAAGATCTTTATGATCTCAATAGTATAGACCTCAGAAGCAATCTCAGCTAAGATCGCTGCCTGGTAACCAGATCCCGTTCCGATTTCCAGGACCTTTTCCCCGCCTTTTAAATCCAGAAGCTCAGTCATCAGAGCCACAATATAGGGCTGGGAAATAGTCTGTCCCTCACCAATAGGCAGGGGTCCATCAGCATAGGCAACCTCACGCAGGTTCTCAGGCACAAAAAGGTGCCGGGGCACCTCGCGCATAGCCTTTAAAACCAGGGGATCCTTAACCGCCCTTGATTCTATCTGGGTAACAACCATCGCCTCCCTTTGTTTTCCGAAGATATCCTCTTCAGCTCTTTCTTTTTTCATAGAGTCTTCCTCTTCCCCGGATTCCTTGCAGGACCCAAAGAGCAAAAACAGAAAGCACAAACCCAAAAGACAAAATCTCAGCATAAAAAGCCCAGGCTTCAAATAATTCATCTTCAAAGATAATCCAAACGATATAATTTTGTCAACAATTTATTTGCACAACCAGCTTCTTGTAGCAAGTTGCTTCAACTTACGTTCACTATAGATCGGGACAACCAGTGATACCTAATTAGAATTGTTTGTTCTGTCAGGTCTTGCCCGCCCTGGCGGGTGTGACCTGACACAACAAGAATCATTCACAAAATAAAAAGATTGCTTGCCCTCTTCTGGTGGGTTGCAATGATATTCTCTATTTTCTTCGTCCTGCTTAAAGGGAGACGCTATGTGGTTGTATTATCACAGGTTGGGATAACCTGTGATACCGAATTATCGTTTTGTCTAACCACTAACAACAGATTGACTAAAAACCGAATTAGAATTCTGCCCCTAAGGAGAAATAGGAGATGGGCTTGGCTGAGACGCTGTAGAAATCGGTGCCCCATGCCAAATCGTATCTCAATACCAAGATCCCCAGGTTGGCTCTGGCCCCAAATCCGAATCCGGCCTTCAAATCATTTAACCTGGAGCCTCCCTCGGTAGTTCCACCTTTAAATTTATCAGTCTCGTGCCAGGCTGATCCGAAGTCAAGAAAGATATTGCCGTTCACCCGGCTTAAGATTATTGGCAGGGGGAATTTCATATAAAGCTGTTCGATGAAAGGATACCTCAGTTCCAAGTTGACCAGGGCGAATCTTGTCCCGGAGACTTCGTAATATCTGTATCCACGTAAAGGGGTTATGATGGAGGCAAAGTATAAATCATTTACTCCATAGATCTGCTCTGTTGCTAACCTGGGGCCTATCCAGTTGGAAGTTCCTCCCAAGAAGAAAAGCTCCGGGTCCTTGCCATCGCTTCTCCCGCCGGTGAACCTGAAAACAAAGTTATATCTTTTCTTGAAGTGCCAGTATTTTCTGAAGTCCAGGTACAGGGAACGATAGGATACGCTTTTGGTGGAAATGTCAGGTGAATAATCAAAACCCAAGATGGCTCTTTTCCCGTTAACTGGCCCGGTCAAACCCCACAAGACCGTGTCATTAATCCAAGATAGACTCATCACCGCTACTTTGGCTGACCTGTTGTCAAAGGGCGGATCATAATACTTTCTGTCAATTGAGAGATGGGTTAAACCCAGATCAAATCGGGTATATTTGCTGAAAGGAAAAACCACCGCTCCTAAAAGACCATACAGCCTATCCGAGAATAGACGCCGGTAATCTCTTGTATATTGATCCAGATAGTAGTATTTGGTATGAAAAATCCCAATTCCAAAATCTGCTCTTTTTGCCGTGTATAGGTATACCAGCTGGAAGTTGCTCTGGTCAATGGTGTTGATCAGATCTGTGGCCAGAAAGAAGGTGTGGTTTCCGAATATATCTGAAACCATAATAAATGACTGCCCGCTGAATCCGAAAAAGGTGTCGTAGGAAAGGGCACCGGAGACTAAATCCGGGGTGAATCTCAATTTATATTTATTCTTTTTGTATTCACCGCCAGGCAGCTTATAAGCCAGAGTATCTTCTTTTATCTCCTCATAATCTATGCTCTCTCTGATCAGAGAATCCAGCTCACTTTCTCCGGTTGTGAAAACATAGGAACTCAAATCCAATTC
>SMTZ1_10022076_pt1 | contig 12031 bp, 9 predicted proteins | sample DeeMarSWOR136_30_FD_25667 | JGI IMG/M metagenome (IMG submission 25667) | reverse complement strand
CGTGCCGGAGACAAAGATGCACTGCGCCGAATATACGAAAAGTACATTGATGATCTGCTCAGGGTAGCACTGTCACTACTGTTCGACATCCAGGCGGCAGAGGATTGTATTCATGACGTTTTTGTTGATCTTGCAGGAGCTGCTAACAGTATGATGATCCATAGCAACCTTAAAAGCTACTTGGTAAGTTGTGCGGCCAACAGAGCCCGAGACCAGTTGCGAAAAAGAACAAGACAATCGACAGGTCAGGCGAAACAGTTATGTCCCCAACCAATTTCAAGCAATCCGGTAAGACAGCTCGTTGACGCTGAAGAATCAGCCCGAGTTTTCGAGGCGTTGGCGGAATTACCGTACCAGCAGCGAGAAGTCTTCGTACTACGCGTTCAGGGCGAACTGAAATTCAGGGAAATTGCCGGTCAGCTTGGTGTCTCAATCAACTCTGTGCAAAGCAGATACCGGTATGCCATTGAAAAGCTGCGGTCCATTTTGGATGAGGAACCACAATGAACTCAGAACAGATAGAACAATCAGCAAAGAATATACGGATTGACAGAGCTGCTATTGACCACGCGCGGATACTCGCCGATGCCGAAGCAGCTTTGGAGAAATCGAGAGAACCGGGGTCGGCTGAAATTCAGCCGACCATTTGGAGAAAAATTATGAAAAGTCCAATCACAAAACTAAGCTCTGCCGCGGCTGTGATAATAGCTGTGGCCGTGGGCAGCATGTACTTTGGCACCTCAATTGACGGAACGAGGGCCGTGTTGGCTGAAGTGATCCAAAATGTTGAACAGTCAAATTCGGCTAAATGGCAAGAGAAGCGAATCTTCACGTGCGATGGAAACGAAATTTCTTTTCTGAACTCAGATGCCATACGGTACTTCTCTTCAAAATATGGGTCCAGGGAAGATATGTATAACAAAGAAGGCTTACTGCTGCATCAGGCCTATTGGCTTATACAAGAGAATGTGCGTATCAGAGTTGTGCCGCCTATGGGACAGTATGAAAGAACTGAGCTAACTGAGGCAGAACGGGGCATTTGGGGCCAGCCGGGCTTCAGGGCCATAATGGAATTGCTTAAGGCCGAGAAGCCCACCCCGTTAGGCCGTAGTGAAATAAACGGCAGACAGACCGAAGGTTTTCAGATTACAGACTCAGGGATGGAGGCACTAATTCCCATCCAGGTTGATAGTGGGGTGGCGCGAATCTGGGTGGATGTTCAGACTTCTCTACCCATTCAGTATGAAGCCGAATTGCTGACAAGCGATAAACTCATCACTTCTATGACGGGCGGCAAGCCCGTGCAAATAGCCGTCACGGGGCATGACCCCCGGTGGAATGTAGAGATTGAACCAAGTCTTTTTGAGCCCAATATCCCTCGCGATTACACGATAATCGAGCCTACTCCTGTCGGGCCAATTGGGCTTGAGACCATCACCAACTTTAAAGTGATGCCTGAAAACTGGCTCGAAATCCCTCATGTCGAAATCCCTCGCGATCCACTCTCGTGGCCTAGTGACATAGGGAACATCGAGTACATTCACAAAAGCCGAGAGGGCGTGACCATCGTCCTTCGAAAGCAGTTTGCGGTGAATATCGCTGCCTTTCAGCTCCAATGCAACTGGGATGATCTGGAGGATTTTTACGAGAAGCTGGATATCTGCTTCATAGGCGCGTCAAATGCCAGTCCCGGAAGCTACGCAATACTAAGTCCCGAAGTGGCTACACACGTCTTTGAGCTTGCAGACTCGAGTGATGTGTTCGCATTGCGGTCACGAACAACGCTCAAGGCAGGAAACGGTCACAAATGCCTTCTCGGCGTCAGTAACTTAGGATCTGCGGTGCTCGGCACCGTTCAGAAATACAACGAGCAACACATTGCTCTGAGCTTTTCCTTTTTCCCACATGCGTGGCTGGAAAGCCCCGAGACTCCCGGTGTAAACCGGGCAAGCGTGGACATTCAAGGTATCAAAGTCGGTCCTCGTGAGGCCGTACTGGTGAGGTATGCAAACCCTGCAAGACTAATTAGCAAGGATGGTAGCAACGCGGAAGATGACTCGATGGAAAGTATAGTTATGCTCCTGGTGCAGATAGCGGAAGTAAAGAGGTGACTCTGACCAGGCAGGCATACGAGTGAGCAGGTATACGAATAAATAATAAGTCGGAAAAATAGCGAATGGAAGAGTTGGATTTAGTTTTTCTCTCCATTTTTCAGTTAACGTTTACTCGCCGTATTCGTCTTAATACAGGGCACAAAAAAATGAGGACAAAGAGCATGTGCGACCAACGGGGTTTTACAAGGTTAGAAACAAATGCTTCTGAGCATGAAAGTCGCATTTTTCTAACTGGCTTTACGTTAATAGAGCTTCTGGTTGTGATTTCCATAATTTTTTTATTAGCTTCGATATCGATTCCGGCACTGCAGCGGGCCAGGCACCAGGCCAAGGCGGTCGTATGCCAGTCGAACCTTCGGCAATGGGGAATTGTTTTTCCTATGTATCTGGAGGATAATGACGGCAGTTTTTTCCCTTTTTTCGAGAGTGTCTGGTGCGAATGGTTACAGCCGTACTACCGCGGCTCCAAGAACCTGCTATTCTGCCCGATGGCCACAAGACTTAATCGGGAACGTCCGGAAAGCCATCCTTGGGCCGCGGATGACTTTATCTGCAGTTGGCACGGCGGCAAATTCTCCGCATGGGGCATTGTCCCGAATCCTGATATCCCCCTTTGGCCTCAGCAACGCGATGATGGCAGTTACGGCCTTAACGACTACGTTTGCGATTTGGAAGAATATAGGCCCTGGGACGGGAAGCCGACACAGCAGTATGAGAGACGGTACTGGGAGACTTGGTTTGTCAAGGGCACAGCCAACACACCTGTGTTGATGGATAGCAGTTGGGCAGCCGGGCTTCCGGACAACAACGACCCGCCTCCGAAATATGACGACTATCATGGCGCTGAAGAGGGGTCATTCGCCATGCATGATTTCTGCATAAACCGACATGACGGAGGGGTAAACGGCCTGTTTATGGATTGGTCCGTCAGGAAGGTTGGACTTAAGGAATTATGGACGTTAAAGTGGCATCGTAAGTCTGATACTGCCGGCCCCTGGACCAGGGCCGGCGGCGTCAGACCGCAAGACTGGCCAAAATGGATGAGAAGATTTAGAGATTACTGAAAGCAAGCTCACAGGCCCAGGAAGGTTAAGCCAGAGTAAAATAGCCGCATCGGTCGTGCTCTTACCACCGGCGCTGGCGATAATAAATAGCCACGGCAGAATGTTACATTGGTTAATTAGCTCATGACCCTACGGACCGTCTTAAGACACATTACTGGCTATGTTGCCGGCTTTGGGATATTTATGGTCGGCATTCCGTTCGGATTGTATTTCGTTTCCAAAACGCTTGATCGGTATTTGCCGATATGTCTCATTCCTCAGACGTGGTTACGCATCGGTCTTTCGTTGCCGGTCGCTGCCCTCGGAATCGGGTTCATCGTATGGTCAAACCTGTATCTGTTCTTTGTCGGCAAAGGGGGTCCTGCTGACGGGCTTGGAATCCAGATTAGCTCACGTACAAAACATTTAGTGACAAGTGGACCATATCGTTATACGCGAAATCCGATGGCGTTTGGTGCGCTTTCTCTGTATGTTGGTCTGGCTATATTTCTCAACTCCGCGATTTGCCTGGGGCTGGCGGCATCGCTCTTTTGGAGTGCATTCATCTATCTGAAGCAGGTAGAAGAAAAACGCCTCCTGAAAGACTTCGGCGATGAGTACGAGAAGTACCGTAAAAGGGTCTCAATACTTGTGCCGCTTCCGCCAGGCAAGAGAATATGAGTGACAGGAAAGCCATTTAACTGTCAAATAGTTTTGTTTTGCGTATATAAGCAGTTATGAAGATCAGGCAGCGTTTTTTCGGAAAATTGTGTTCTGTTGGGAGAGATATCAAGCAATTCGAGAAAGACGTATATGACCATTGGGCCGATGGCTATGACCGGTCGGTTTGGACCCCTTGGCTCAATAGCTGGGTGGACGGTTTCGCCGAGGACATCCCGCAAGGTTGCTCGATAGTTGACATAGCGTGCGGAACGGGAAGTGCTCTTTTGCGACTGGCCGGGAAGGAACCTTGCCTCTTGGCGGGCATAGATATTTCCGGACGGCTCATTGCCATAGCAAAAGATAAGCTCTCCGGCTTGAATGCCGATCTTCGGGTCGGCGATGCCGAATCGCAGCTGCCCTGGCCCGACGCGACCTTTGAGGTGGCAATTATGAACGCAGCAATACATCATTTCCCTGATCCGGAGAAAGTGTTGCGTCGAGTCTTTCAAGTCTTGAAGCCGAAAGGAAGGCTGATTATCGCAGATCCGTTTTTCTTTTTTCCGGTCTTACAGATTGTTAACTCGCTCTTATGGGTTTACCCTCTGAATGGTGACCTGCGTTTCTTCAGCCAGCGAGGTCTTCGCAAGCTTGTTGAAGGATGCGGTTTTCAGAACATTGAGCAAAAATATGCTGCCTTCCTCGCCCGGTATACTATAGCACAGAAACCGACATGGTATCAAAAGAAAATTCAAGAGGATGGAGCTTTGCATCGCTGAGTTATCCAAGTTGCTTTCAGACAAGTCTTAACCGGTCAAAACCTGCTTTAGCCGGTAGGGCAGGAATCTGCTGAAGAAATACGGTTACATAAAACCGGCTGTTGTGGTAAAATAGATAGTTTGTAAAGCCGCCTGTTTGGCGTAAACAAGTTTGTAAAATTGAGGTTAGACATACTTTGAAAAATTAACAAATGAGAATCATACTTTTTACAGGTAAGGGCGGAGTGGGCAAGACCACTATCGCCGCGGCAACTGCAACCCGCACAGCCCAGCTCGGCCATAAGACGCTGGTTATCAGCACGGATGCCGCCCATAGCCTGGGCGATAGCCTGGATGTAAAGTTAGGCAATTCTCCGACCAAAGTCAGCGACAACCTCTGGGCACAGGAGATCAACGTCCTTGAAGAGATTGCGGTCAACTGGGAGACGATTCAGAACTACATGGCAACTTTCTTTAAGTCCATGGGAGTTGACGACATCCTCGCCGATGAAATGGCCATCCTGCCGGGATTAGACGAGCTGTTCGGGCTGTTCCATATTCATAAAGCGGACCGCTCGGGAAAGTATGACTGCCTTATAGTTGACTGTGCACCAACGGGACAGACTCTGCAATTGTTGAGTATGCCGGAGGTTGCACGCTGGTGGATGCAGAAATTCTTTCCCGTCGAGAGAAAGATTGCAAAGACCCTCCGGGCGATGAGGAAAAAGAAGATAATGTCCATCCCTATCCCCGAAGACTCCGTATACGCTTCCATCCAGGAATTGTATGATAACGTCGGGGCATTGAAAGAAATGCTGACAGAACCTTCAACCACATCGGTTCGTATTGTCCTCAATCCCGAAAAAATTGTTCTGGAAGAGACACGGCGGGCCTATACTTACCTGAATCTCTACGGCTACCCCGTCGACTGCGTTATAGCAAACAGGATTTTGCCCGATGAAGTCACCGATTCGTATTTCTCCTCCTGGCGCAAATCACAACGCAGGTACATGAACAAGATAGAAAACACCTTCTCTCCGCTGCCGGTATTACAAAGCAAATTGATGCGCTCGGAAATCGTCGGGCAAAAGCTGCTGCTTCAGCTCGGACAAGACATATACAGCAGACAGGAGCCCACAAAAGTCTTTTGTAACCAAAGGCCTCAACAAATCATCAAAGATAAAGAGGCCTATGTGTTGATTTTGAAGCTGCCGTTCGTGAAAAAGGCAGAGGTCAATATCCTCAAAAACGAGCACGAACTGACAATCCAGATAGGTAACTACCGACGTGATATCCTGCTTCCCAGTGCACTTAGCATGATGGATGTGGATAAGGCAGCGCTCAAGGCAGATGAGTTGAGAGTAACTTTTTTCAAAGGAGAATAAATTATGGCAAAGAAGCAAGAAGAGACCGTTAAACTGGTAAATTCTCTGTTCGAGGTTGAGAAGCACTTCCTGGAACCATCTTAGGGCTGCACGCAAAGAGAAGTTGTTGGCTATCCGCGCTATACTCGATGCCAAGATCAAGGACATAGAGACCAAAGAAAAAAACAAAGTCAGGAAAAAACCACAAAAAGTAAAAGTAGAGTAAGAGCAGAACAACTCAATGACTCAACTCCCTTGATAGTACAAAGTCTGCTATAAGTTAAACCAACGAACCATAAATCCGGATATTTCCATCCTCTAAGTTCTGGTGTTGGTACATGGGTGATTATCCTACGGCAGCTACAATACCTTCGGAGAGTTCAGGTCTGCTGCATGGCCTGGTGGTCCGTACAACAGTACTTGAAGGAGGCAAACTCATGTGTCATAATCCCCAGGCTGTCCTCCGTAAACAAGTCATCAATAGAACTTTCATCAGTACCATCATTTTTGTTTCTTTCATTAGCGGCTGTTCCACATTCGGACCGGTCACTCAGACGGGCTGCCGGAAAAGAGAAAATCTGGACCCAAAGATTGAGGCCGCGATTGACGGGTTTCGAGCCTCCGTGCCGGATAAAATGAGCAAAGGAAAGATTCCGGGTGTTGCTATCGCCTTGGTTGATAATGATGGTATCATCTGGGCCGAAGGATTCGGATACACAGACCTCAAAAGAAAAATCCCGGCGACACCGGATACACCTTTTCATATCGGTTCAATATCCAAGACTTTCACGGCCACAGCAGTTTTGTTGGCTGTACAGGATGGCTTGCTAAATCTCGATGAATCCATCACAATGTACCTGCCCAACTTCAAAGTTTACAGCAGGTATGAAGAGCACCCCGAACAGAAGATTACTCTCAGGCGTTTGCTGAGCCATACCGCAGGAATACCTCACGAAACTGTCGGCTGCAATATGTTGGAGATTACCGACTCTTTTGAAGACCGTGTCAGAAGTCTCTATGAGACCTGGCTGAAATGCCCCGTCGGCCAAGGTTATAGCTATTCCGGTGCCGGTTATGACGTAGCAGCCTACGTTCTGCAAAAAGTTTCAGGCATTCCATTCGAACAGTACATCAAAGAACGGATTTTGGACCCACTCGGAATGGCCAACAGTACACTTAACCAGAAAGATATACGCAACAATACTAACCGGGCCATCGGTCATACGATTGGCATTGCCGAGCATCCATCCGCTCACGGTTTATTAGGCGCCGGCGGCGTCTTCACGAGCGCCGCAGACCTTGCCCGCTTTGCACAGTTGCTTATGAACGAGGGGATATATGAGGGAAAGTGTTTACTTGATGAATCTTTGATAGATGTCATGCTTACCCCTAATGCGGTTGTGAATACACCGGAAGATGAAATTCAATTGTCCTACGGCATGGGGATTGTCTTTAGCAGGCTGCGACTGGGAAAAGAAGAAATCGATACTCGCGGACACACCGGCGCTGGTGGCGGCTACTTTACACATTTCGAGTGGTATCCTGAGTATGGAACAGGCACGGTCGTCCTTACCAACAGGGTACCTCACTCTGCTCTTTACGATCTCGCAATCGGACGCAGGCTTCTCGAGAAAGGATTAGTTGCAAAGAGTACTCCCGTATCCTCTTGGGACTGTGCGCATTGTGTACCTAAGTGGACAGCCTGGCCTAAGCATAATCCATCCCCGTACAAACCCCAGTGGAAGAAATACTGTGGCAAATTCATGCTTAGATTAAGCGGCTATAAGCTCAAATGGTGGGCTAAGCTTGCTTTGTTCCTGGATCTCGATCAATACACACCGCGTATAAAGGTTTTTGAAAAGGACGGATACCTGTATCTCACGGAGTCGAAGCTTATGGCCTCTATTACCCACGATTGGCAGGTCGAACAAAAGCTGCAGGAGACCAAGCCCGGCCTGTTCTTCACCGCATCAGGCTCCACGTTAGACTTTCGCGGTGAAATACCAACCTGGCGAAACTACCGGCTCAGGAAACGATAAGCACCAATGAGGCTGACAAACACCTTAGGCATTCAAGTCTTATAGATTGTTCTTGTTCTCTATTCGTCGTTGAGCAAAGAATTCCTGCAGCAACTGGCCGCATTGCTCTGCTAATACACCGGATGTCACTTCCAGGCGATGGTTAAGTCGCTCATCCTGAACGATATTGTAAAGTGATTTGCACGCCCCTGCCTTCGGATCATCGCAACCATAAACAAGTCTTTCCATTCTGCTTAGAACCAATGCCCCCGCGCACATCGGACAAGGTTCCAATGTAACGTATATTGTACAGCCGTTCAAATGCCAGTTCTCCAGTGCCGCCGCCGCCTGTGTCAGCGCGATTATCTCCGCATGCGCCGTCGGGTCCTGTAGCTGCTCTCTCTGATTATATGCCTTGCCGATTATCCGGTTTTCGCAAACAATGACCGCACCTATGGGAACATCGCCGTTTTCCTCAGCAACCCGCGCCTGCTCAATGGCCATCTGCATGTACCGTTCATCCTGCTTGTCAGCCAAGTCGCTCATCTATCTGCTATTCACCAAATTTATTATTTATCGTTCGTTAGTTTAAGAAGTTGATAGCTTAATTCACAGGTACGCCCGTGAAGACCTTATGCAAGGCGAAGTCGTCAAAATCCACCTCAAAAGGATAATCCTGCGTCAGCGAAGTCCGGCCGCGAAGCCATATACTTATCGCATCTCCGATGGGCCTAACAGGTCCGCTCTTATAATCAACAAACACTCCATGCACCCCCGGCAGCATAGTCCACGCAATCGTATCCGCCTTCGGATCCACATCCTGACCGGTAGCATCGAAACCCACCATACAGGCATGCTTATCATCCACAGGCCATGTCGAACGCACCTTACCGTTCAGTCTGTACGTCTCCAATTGACTCAAACCATTGACACGCTGTACATACCCGCCATCCGCTGTCTTGCCAGTTTTGCTGCCCCCAAGAACACGGGCAAAATAGTTATCCTTGTCGCCGTCATCGGAAATATATTGGTGAGAAGTCCCGGCATCAACCGAAAACCTCTTCCAGTAAAGCAGCCTTGCATTGTTGGCATCTTTAACACATCCCTCTGTTAATTCCATATTGCCGTTTTTCACAAGGTTGCTGCCGACAATCGTTTCTTCCCATTTCTCAGCCGCGTATTGATACTCGATAATCTGCATATCCAAATCAAAATCCTGTCGCTGTGTGCCTTTGCGATATGCCGTGCCTCGCTCGTAGGTATCGGGAGGCACTTTTCTATAAGGATTAAAGCCCGGCTTGTCATCGCTGACTATGCCTTTGATATTCACGAAGCCGTGCAGCGTTTTATAGTTTTCAATCGACTCAAACTCGATGGCATAAAGCCTGCCCGGCTCAAGCGGCACCTCGCCCGGCGCAAAAGACACTCCGAAAACGCCCCATGATGCATCGCCCGTATAATTGCCGTTACCTATCGCTATCTTTTCAACGCCGACCAATTTGCCAGCCGCCCCCCCCTGCCTCACCCGGACCTTCACACGCTGCCGCATCAGCGAAGGCTGCACACCGGAAGTGGCCGCATATAAAATAACCGATGCCAAACCTCTGCCCTGCGCCACATAGGTCTGCGACCACGATTTGTCAAAACCCGCAAACTCAACAAACTTTTTATGTACCCGCTTGTTATAAGGTATCAACAAACCATCGCAATCCGAGCCGACCACCATGCACATCTTTCGTCCCTGCCAGCCAGCTCCTCCTTCTTTGCCTATCCTGTAACAATCCGACTGGTGATCCTTATCAGGCCTCCAGAAAACCTGGAAGCTGCCCCCGAGCGATTCCGCCTTAAGGTGCACTGCGTATGTTTCGCCCGGCTCTGTCGGCACCTGTCCCGAATCCCAGCCGGCCGACCACCAATAATTCTTCGGCCCGCCGCAATCCACGTCCAGAACCACCGCCGCAGGCCCAATCTGCTTCCATTTATCCGGCGCGCCATTACCCTTTTCGTGGATGGATATAAGAATATTCTGCCCCTTCGGCCCGGCCCCATCAACACCATCGGTCGCCAGCTTAAAGCCAACCTGCGTAATGCTCGTCCCCTTTGCTGTGAAAGTTTGATAGTAATCCGTTGCCGCCTTCGTATCCCAGGCCCCTTCGTAGAAATCACCGTAATCAAATACGGGAGAGATCTTCCGGTCGACGATGTCACCCGGATTTACAAATTGATTGGTTAAAACAATCGGCCGCATAAAACCCGCAGGATTGGAAAAAACAATGTTATAATTTCCCGCACCGCCCGGCAGATAGTACCACCCAACGGGATGTGTCTCCCAGGTACGAAACCCGACCGCCTGGCTGCCGGGACCTGCCGAATTCGCTAAGCAATAAACCGCAGTCATCGGCACTTCTTCACTGCTCCCCGCATATCTCGCCGCCAGCAACCGACCCTTCAAAACAACATGAGCCGGCGTCGAAGACCATACAACCAACTGACAGAGCAAAACAGAATTGATGATAAACGATGTCATATCATATCCTCAAATGAAATTAAACCTGACTCTAATAACATTATCGCGGATGGGCTAAAGCCCATCCTTCAACCTGCAAATGATGCGTTCACTTTGAAAACAAATTTGGAAATTTAAACGGGCTTATTCTATAACTGATATAAAATCCTAAGCAGGCACCAATTAGTAATCCAAGCAGATAACCACCAAAAAAACCTATGCCCCCAATAGAACTTGAAAATATTTCTTCCAGCCCAATAGAAAGACCCCAACTCAAACAAAAACTCACAAATGAAGAAAAAATTGGTATTAACACAAAACATGCAACGATACGTCTAAGAAAACGAAGGGGCTTAATAAACGACAATAAAATTAGCATTATCGCATTCCAAATTCCTGCGATGAAAAGAAAAAAGAGAAATCCCATCATCGCCTGCTCAAATGCTCTATTTTTTGCCTTCGGCAAAAAATACCCCCAAGGGGAGTCGAACCCCTGTCTCCAGGATGAGAACCTGATATCCTTGGCCACTAGACGATGGGGGCAATATTCGTACTTCGCCATTCGTATTTCGTATCTCGTCTTGCCGGGAACTTCGCCCTTGGCGACGCAATACGCATCACGCTTCACGAGATAAGCGTCAATAGCGGCGGTTGGATTCGAACCAACGACCCTGGGCTTATGAAGCCTTCAATCGCCGCTCAAGTGCTTGTCCCCTATATTGTTACAAGCGTTTTTTGGTCTTTAAAACCAATTGTCGGATCATTATAGACTGATTGTAGACTAGTAGTCAACTGGGAATCTAGAAAAAAATGACGCCAGAATGACGCCGAATACGTTAGTGTCAGATGCATAGGTGGCACCGCAAACGTACTGCAGGATTAGCAAGCTGAATTTGGAAGAATCGCGGAACGGACGGAAAGAAAAATATCTTTCCTTATTTTCCTGCTTGCAATTCTTCATTCCCAGAAGGAAAATGGGTTCGTTAAGTTTCTGTTGGCTCTTTCACCTCAAGCCGCTGTTTAAGAATGGGAGAAAATGTATGTGCCAGCGAGATAACAAAAAAGTGATCCCACGACGAAGCTTCTTGGCACGATCGGTAGCTGGGGCTGCAATGGTGATCGGTTCGAAGAACCTGTTGGGGGCTAATCCTGTGGCGGAGAAACTGATGAAGATCGATAAACTTCGAGAGAAATTATTGGAGTGTCTGGGCGGACCATGGCCAGAGCCCTGCAAATTACGCCCGCTGATTCGAGAGACGATCCCCAAAGATGGATACCGGATCGAGTCTTTAACCTACGAAGTCGAGCCTGGGGATCGTGTGCCAGCAATGCTGCTGGTGCCCAATGGCATTGATGCTAGTCATCCAGCGCCTGCTGTGGCGGTCTGGCACCAGCACAATGGCGAGTGGCACCTGGGCAAGAGTGAGCCAGCCGGGCTGGCAGGTAATCCGATGCATCACACCGGTGTGGCCCTGGTTAAAGAGGGCTATGTAGTGCTCTGTCCTGACGCCCTCTGCTTCGAGGAGCGCCAAAGCAAGCGTCTACGGGGCGGCAATTTTGAGCGGTTT
>SMTZ1_10008411_pt1 | contig 12031 bp, 10 predicted proteins | sample DeeMarSWOR136_30_FD_25667 | JGI IMG/M metagenome (IMG submission 25667) | reverse complement strand
TCGTATCGCTTACATAACGTTAAACAACCCGGATAATCAAAATCGATTGGACCCTGATATGTGTATTGCCCTGGGTGAAGCCTGGAAGCAGTTCGCTCAAGATGAAAACGCGTGGGTGGCGCTTTTAAGCGGAAACGGTGATAATTTTTGCATGGGTGCTTATACCGCGCTTTCCCACCAAACGGTACCAAAATACTAAAACCGATTGTTGGTGCTGTCCAGGGAAGGATTGCCGGCAGCGGTTTTGGTTTAGCAACCTATGGGACTGATATCACATATGCAACCAAAGATACCCATTTTGTTTTTGCCGAATCTTGGGTAGGAATCGTGGGAGGGATTGTTGAATACGATCCATATATGCCCTTCAAAATCTCATTGGAGTTTTTATTGTCGGGGCAACCTATGAGCGCTGATAGGGCCTACGAGGTTGGATTGGTCAATCATGTTGTTAAAGATAGAGACGAGTTAATGACCGAAGCCGCTAAAATGGCGAAGATATTACGCGAAAACGCACCATTAACGTTAAGGGCTATAAAATACGGCCAGTATAAAAGGAGGGTAGATTCTCAGAAAAAAGCAATGCTTGTAGCTCAGGAGGAATTCGAGACCTTTATAAAACCTCAATTAGACAGCGAAGATTTTAAAGAGGGCAAAGCCGCCTTGTTCGAAAATAGAAAACCCATCTTTAAAGGGAAATGATAGTAAGGAGTTTAAGACTTGCTTCCATTAAAAGCACTGCAGCACGCATTTATTGAACAATAACTTGGAATGTTACCTGGCCAGCTACTCACTCTGATTGCTGTTACCACTTCTCCATAGCCGGTCATAGCACATGCGATGTTCTTCGCCGGCGATCTTCCAATATCTGGCTGTGATATTAAAACTGGCGTGGCCCAGGTGTTCCTGGAGCATCTTCAGTCCATCCCCAGTATCATCTCGTTTGACCGCCATGACAGCAAAGGCATCTCTAAGTGTGTGAGGTGAAACATTGTGCATTCTTCCCGTCTCGAGATTGACGAGTTTGGGGAGGCCGGCCTTTTCAGCGCACTTTTTAACGACTTGCCAGGCTCGGTACCGGTTTATGTCAAAAATTAGCTCCTTGCCCCATTTGATCACAGGCTCGCCATGCTGTATATATTCTCCCAGCAACTTCAAGGCATCATCGTCAATGGGCAAACCTTTCTGCCGCCAGTGCTCTTGTTGCTCAGTTTGAGTCTTCTCGATCATGCTCCCGCACTTGGGGCAAAATGCATGGCTTCTGCCCAGTCTATATCCGCACCCGGTGCAGGACAGCATTAGACGAGCCTTGAGATGCTTGATAGTAACCGTGCTATTGCCGAAATCTACATTTTCAACGGTTAAACTCAGAGCTTCGCTAACACGGCAGCCGAGGTGAAATAGCATCCGAACAAGCACCTTGTCCTGTAGATTAAACGCTGCTTTTTCCATCTTTGCCACCTCCTCAGACTCCAGGTACGCCTTCATCTGTCCGTGGTTCCCAGATTAATGGCAAACGAAAATGAGGGCGTATTGTGATTATGCCAATAAGTTGTGGTGTCCAAGACATACTATGGAGTTAAGGAGTAACAAAACGTCAGATTGTTAGTTCATCGCTCGTTTGAAAGACCTATCAGTGATATACTGTTAGTCGTGACTTCTGAGAGATAAAGACGTGGCCGAAAAGTCTGGTGAAAAGCAAAAGGTGGTAGTCATTGGCGGCACTGGTTTCCTTGGATACTATGCCGTTAAAGAGTTCATCCGTCGAGGACATAGTGTTACTATAGTTGCACTCCCACCATTGCCTGAAGAAGGCCTATTCCCAAAGGAAGTAAATATTATTTTGGCAAATATCGATGAACTAGATGATAGTAGCATTATGGATATCCTAAAAGGTCACGATGCCATAGTTTTTGCTGCTGGAGCAGATGACCGGGTTATTCCCAGGGCACCAGCGTATGAGTTTTTCTATCAGGCAAATGTTCGTTCCTGTAAAAGAGTACTATCACTGGCTCGCCAATCAGGTATAAAACGCGGCGTTATTTTGAGCTCATACTTCTTGTACTTCGACCGTATTTGGCCAGAGGAAAAGCTATCAGAATATCATCCTTACATTAGATCTAGAAAGGAACAAGCTCAACAGTCTATGGATGTGTCAATGCCAGACCTTCAGTTGATGATTCTCGAATTGCCATATATTTTTGGTAGCATGCCCGGGCGCACGCCGCTATGGAAACCTCTGATGCATTACATAAATTCTCGCTATCCGCTTTTTTATATGAGAGGGGGTACTAACATGATCGCCGTGGAACACGTTGGTGAAGCTATTGTAGGGGCTGTAGAAAAAGGGGAAGGTGGGCACAGTTATACCATTGGGGACGAAAACCTTACATGGGTTGTATTCCTAGAAAGAATACTAAGTATTCTGGGCAAGGAAAAAAGAATAGTCATTCTGCCGACTTGCATGGTTCGGCTTATGCTGAGAGTAGTGAAATTACAACATAGCCTTCGTGGAAGAGAAGGCGGACTTGATCCCGTTAAGTTTGCAGTTATACAAACAAGAAACACGTTCTTTGATCCGGCGCCAGCGGCTGAAGAACTTGGATATGGCAGAGGAAATCTAGAAGAAGCTCTCAAAGATACTGTCCAAGCTTGTTTACGAGTGAAATGATAATCTTCATAACTGGGCACCACCATGTGCCATTTTGACAGGAAACACAGATGCCCGAGAAAAGAGTTCTTTTAACTGGAGCATCCGGCTCCATGGGCGGCGAAGCCCTTAAGGAGTTGTTGAAAAGAAAAGACGACTACGACGTTATCCTATTAATCAGGCCTTCGAAGCAAAATAGAAGGGCTTTCATAGAATACGAAGAGCGAGAAGGAATAAAAATAGTCTGGGGGGATTTGTGTAATCTCAGTGATGTACTGGAGGCCGTTGACGGAGTAGATTACGTGCTCCATCCCGCTGCACTCATCGCACCGGAGGCAGACAAGAACCCGCAACTCTGTAAGGGAATAAATTGCGGCGGCACCGAGAATATAATCACTGCGATTAGGAAGCAGCCAGACAATGGTGACCATGTTCGCTTCGTCTATGTGGGCACCGTAGCTGCATATGGGGACCGGCTTCCACCTATTCATATGGTCAGGGTTGGCGATCCTCTCAAACCAAGTGTCGGTGACTTTTACGCCACGACAAAAATAGCCGCAGAGAGAGCGGTCATAGAATCAGGTTTGAAATACTGGGCAGTAATGCGACAGACTTACATTGCTATTCCGAATGCACTATCTCTTTTGGACCCGATTCTGTTCCACCAGCCAGTCAACACCCATATTGAACTTATAACTAGCGAAGATGCTGGATACGGGCTGGTCCAGACCATAGAGGCCCTTGATGATTTCTACGGCAAGGTGTACAACATGGGAGGTGGCCTGGCATGCAGGGTTGTCTTTAAAGAGTATATCGAGCGGATGATGAAAATCTTTGGGTTGGGCAATTACAGAGAGATAATGCCTCTCAACTGGTTCGCTTTAAGGAACTTCCATTGCTGCTGGTATGAGGATAGCTGGGTTCTTAATGAATATCTGGGGCACTGGCAGTATTCGCTCGAGGATCATTACAAGCAGGTAGAAGACACTACCCCCTGGTATTTGAAACTCGGAGGAAGAATCGCCCCCTCTTTTGCCGTCAAAGCATTCATCAAGAGAATGGCAGACCCATTAAAGTGGATTGAGGGCAACGAGACCGAGAAAGTCAAGGCATTCTTCGGCAGCCGTGAAGCATGGGAAGGCATACCTGATTGGGAACACTTCGTGTACCCACAGCAGAAGGAATCAACCAGCTCCTTCTCAGGCGTTAAGGGAAAAGAAAGTAGACTTGGAACGTATACGATAAGGGATATGCAAGAGATGGCCCTATCTAGAGGAGGGCGATGTCTCTCAACAGAGTACGTTGATATTAAGACGAAGCTCAGATGGAAATGTGCTTTCGGACATGAATGGGAGGCTTCCTCGAGACTTCTGAAGGCAGGACACTGGTGCCCAGAATGTGCTCCACCACCGTGGGACTATGACACTCAAGCCAAAGTCGACCCAGCTCTTGCTGCCATATACTACAACAATCATGGTAGAGACGAACAACAAAAGGTTGATTGGCTATATTGCCCCAACGAATAGTTATCTACGTTACTCATTGTTGTGGTTCCTGATAGTCGACCTCGCAAGAGCGACAACAAAACATCGGATTGTTATCCAACATTTCTCGGTTTTGTTCAATCCTCCGTTATAGCCTCAAGCTATCCTTAAACTTCGCCGAAGACTATCCTTACTGCTGCTCTGTTAGTTTCATGTTATACATGGAAAATTGGCGTTATTTTGACGTTAAAATGTTTGGGACGGGTCGGGACATAATGGGACTGCACGAACAAAACAGGGTTTTGGAGATTGACACAAAGGTTCTGTTTTATACGTGAAGTGACTCTTTGGGACAACTCACTCAGAATTCGAAGTTAGTAGAATGACCAAGGACGAGCTTTATTGGATGAGGCACAGAATGCACCTAAGTTTAAAACTACACATTAGCTTTTATTGTTACTTTGCTCCACTTTGCAGCGTTTTTTGACTCCTTAACTCTATAGTATGTCTTGGACACCGTACAAATAACTATTGACAGTTCCTGCAATAGTAGCTTATAGTTACAACAAGGCCAATTTAAGGTTGGTGGTGAAGTTTGTGCGTTAGAAGCTTGTGGCGGTTCCCACGATGCTCAGCCCAGCATATATGGAAATGTGAACTGGGCTCTTTTCCCTGGCACGATGAGATCTACCATCTTCTGCACAACTTAGGGTAAGTGCCAGATGTAGCCAAAGGGACCTGTTCACTTTGAAAGAGGATAGATAAGACTTTATGTGGAGTTTGTCGAAGGGTATGGATAAATGCAAAACAGTGAGCAAGGAGGCGAAGTATGAAGATAATACATAGTTCGTGGAAACACCATTACGTAGCAAGAGTAAGCACTTTTTTAGTTATGGTAGCCTTAGTTGTGGGGATGGTAGGTTGTGGTCTGCCTGAGAGTGGTCCTTATAAACTGACTATCGCCAGTACCCTTGGAGGTTCGGTAACTACCCCTGGAGAGGGAGCTTTTACCTATGACGAGGGAACGGTGGTCAACCTAGTTGCCAAGGGTGAGGAGGATTATCAGTTTTTTCAGTGGACTGGCGATGTGGATACCATCGCCGATGTCAACGCCGCCACAACTACCATCACTATAAACGGCCGCTATGATATCACGGCTCACTTTAGATGGTCCAACATCGCCATCACCCAGGTCGCCGCAGGCGGGTATCACACAGTGGGGCTTAAGGGCGACGGTACTGTGGTCGCCTTAGGAGATAACAGTGAAGGGCAGTGCGATGTCGGCGGCTGGACAGACATCATCCAGGTCGCCGCGGGCACGGAGCACACGGTGGGACTTAAGTCCGACGGCACCGTGGTCGCTGTGGGACGGAATCTCCGTGGGGAGTGCAATGTCGACGGCTGGACAGACATCACACAGATCGCTGCAGGCCCCATTGACACGGTGGGGTTTAAGTCTGATGGCACCGTAGTCGCCGTGGGAAGGCGCGCCTCCGGACAGGCCTGGACGGACATCACCGATGTTGCCGTAGGAAACCTTCACATGGTGGGGCTTAAATCCGACGGCACCGTGATCGCCACTGGAGACAACTCCGCCGGACAATGCAATATCGACAGCTGGACGGATATCACACAGGTCGCCGCAGGCCCCCTTCATACAGTGGGGCTTAAGTCCGACGGCACCGTGGTCGCCGTGGGATGGAACTACGCCGGGATGTGCGATGATGTCGTCGCCTGGACGGACATCGTCCAGGTCTCTGCAAACATTGGTGGGCTATACAGAGGGCACAATGTGGGGCTTAAGTCCGACGGCACCGTGGTCGCCGTGGGAGATAACAGCGAAGGGCAGTGTGATGTCGACGGCTGGACGGGCATCACCCAGGTCGCTGCAGGTGAGGAGCACACGGTGGGGCTTAAGTCCGACGGCACCGTCGTCGCCGTGGGAGACAACGAGTTCGGTCAGTGCAATGTTGGCGACTAGATGTTGAACTGAATTCTCCCCCGTGTCTCCACCTATAAGGTCGAAGGTATGGTTATATCGTCATTGATAGTATTCTTGTGATTATATTGCTATGTGTGGTCCTATCTTTGATGTATTGCTGCTATTTTCATCTTGTTCTCTTGTGATGTGTTCTATTTAAGGCTCCTTGTGGGTATAATTGAATTATTGAAAAGCCGATGAAAAGAAACTTTCCTATTTAGGAAGGCGGAGTATGAGGACAATATTTAGTTCGAGGAGCTATTACCTGGCCAGAGTTAACATCTTTTTGGTTATGGTAGCCTTAATTGCAGGGATTGTAGGCTGTGGTCGTGTTGTTAAGTTCGACCTTACTATCGACAGTAATGCCGGAGGGTCGGTTACCACCCCCGGAGAAGGTACTTTCACCTATGATGAAGGAACAGTAGTTAGCCTAGTGGCCAAGGTTGAGGAGGGCTACCGCTTTGTCAACTGGATTGGCGATGTGAATCTTATCGCCGATGTCAATGATGCCACCACCAACATCACCATGAACGGAGACTACTCCATAACGGCCAACTTTAGGGTACCCACTACCCCAATGATCGCCGCAGGCGACCTTCACACAGTGGGGCTTAAGGACAATAGCAGGGTGGTCGCCACGGGATACAACGAACGCAGGCTACGTGAAGTCGACGGCTGGGTGGACATCATCCAGGTCGCCACAGGTAGCTGGCACACGGTGGGACTCAAGGACGATGGCACCGTGGTCGCCCTAGGATTGAAAAGCTATGGGCAGTGCGAAGTCGGCGGCTTGACAGACATCACCCAGGTCGCCGCAGGCCGTTGGCACACGGTGGGGCTTAAGGACGACGGTACTGTGGTCGCTGTGGGATTGAACAACTATGGGCAATGCGAAGTCGGCGGCTGGACGGACATCACCCAGATCGCTGCAGGCACCCATCATACAGTGGGGCTCAAAGCCAATAGCACCGTGGTCGCCGTGGGAAGCAACACCTCTACGCAGTGCAATGTCAGCGACTGGACAGACATCACCCAGGTCGCTGCATGCGGCTATCACACGGTGGGGCTCCAGGCCGACTGCACAGTGGTCGCTGTGGGAAAAAACTATAACGGGCAGTGCGATGTCGGCGGCTGGACGGACATCATTCAAGTCGCCGCAGGTAGCTGGCACACGTTGGGACTCGATTCCGATGGCACTGTGGTCGCCCTAGGAGACAACGACCGGGAGCAGTGCAATGTTAGTAACTGGACAGGTATTGTCCAAGTTGCTGCAGGCCGTTATCACACGGTGGGACTTAAGGCCGACGGCACAGTAGTCGCTGTGGGAAAAAATACCCTCGGGCAATGTAGCGTCAGCGGCTGGGACCTGAATTGAACGTTCCCCATACCTCCATCCATAAGGTCGGGGATACGGTTATAATATCGTTGGTATTAGCCTTGTTTTCCTTTTTTTAGGCTCGATAAACTCGATAAATCCCTCATAATTAAACGGTTTCGCCCCCGTTTAAGCTCTAAAAACCACCTTTTCATATCTCATTCTTAGTTTAACTTTAAAACATCCCCCTTTTTAATACTACAAAAGAAAAGCCATTATTTAGCTTTGGAATTCAGACCGTTTTTACCTATAAAAACAAAATAAAAGCATAATACTTCTACAATAAGAGTGTCATATACCAAAGCCATGTAAAACCGGCCCAGATTTTTTTCTCGTCTAGAAGGATATTGTCTTGTGTGTCATTGTCGACTTTTATTGGCATGGTCTAGTTCTTATGTTATTGTCCTGCCTAATCCCCATGTGCTCAGCCAGTACAAGGCATTGACAGCCAGCCTTATTTGATATTAGAATCATTTATTCACATACTGAATAAGCCCAGGTATATATCGGCTAAACTAGGGGGTGTGCGGATTTGTAGATGGTTTTTATAGCTGAAACTGGATTATCTTGCTGAGCTGATGAGGCACCAGTTATAGTCTAGGCACTTGACTGGTAAGGAGGTAATAGTGAAACCGACCCAAAGAGGGTCAGTTTTGTGTTCTTAGGCACATATTCTGTAACAGAGCAGAAGGATGTGACACGGACAATGGAATCGCTGTCTGATGGCGGCTACTCGTACTCTTTCTAGTTAGAGACGAAAACAACTTCAGAGAAAGGAGGTGATGCCTATGCCAAACTAGGGCCAGCTTCCCTGTTTGCAGGCAGCTAGGGAGTTGGTTGTCTCTAATTGAATATCTGCAAGACCTAATTAAAAGGAGGAATAAGATGAAGTTCATCAATTTCACAATGTTTGATGTCGCCAAGGCGGCGGAGGTAGCACAGGCTGCCGATAAGGCATCTAAAACGCCGGGGCAGAAGTTTCTGGCTCAATATATGTGTCACGGACTGGCATTTCCTGGCGTTCCGCCAAATACAATGGTAGTCATCTCCATCACAGAGGCCGAAAGCAACGAGGCCATGGCTGCTGTCCATTACCCGTTGGAACTTGCAGGGGCAACACTTTGGTCCGTGCCTGTACTGGAGATGCCAGTGGCTGGCTCAGCCGCAGAAGAAAAGAAATACAGATAGTGACTCAGGGTAGGGCTTGATTTTTTCAGGGCAAGGCAGGCAACTATTACACGGTGGGGTTTAAGACCAACAAGCACAGTGGTCGCCGTGGGAAACAATGGGCAATACGATGCCGGCGACCACATGCTGAACTGAACTTTCCCTATACCTCTACCTATAAGGTTTGAGGTACGGTTATATCGTCGTTGGTATTAGCTTTGTTTCTGCTTCTTTAGATCCGAGAAAGTGGAGAAATCCTTCATAATTTAATAGTTTCGACTCTGTTCTACTGCAAAATTTTTACTATTTTTCTACTCAAACATCCTTATCGAAATGGTTTACGCGGCCGTCAAAGTAGTCAAGACTAAAAAAAGAACCCCAGTCCTAGACAGGCGTTCACAACAAGTGCATGTGGATATTGTAAATCGTTATTAACAAAAAGGGAGGCAGAACACAATGGAAGAACTGAAGCTTACGATCTATAATGAGTTTATTCACGAACAGAGGAACGATCTTGTGAAAAAGCTTTACCCAAAAGGCATGCATGAGGCTATCGCGGAATACATGCGGAAAGAGCCCGGGCTTCGTGTCAAAACGGCAACCCTTGAAATGCCGGACCACGGATTAACGGAAGAAGTGCTGAATTCAACAGACGTGTTGATGTGGTGGGGACATATCGCACACGACAAAGTCCGGGATGAAATCGTAGACAAGGTACAGGCGCGGGTACTTGATGGTATGGGACTGGTCGTTATGCACTCAGGCCATTTATCCAAGATCTTCAAACGCTTGATGGGGACAAGCTGCGGTTTATGCTGGAGGGAAGCCGCCGAGCGCGAACGACTGTGGGTTGTCAATCCCAACCACCCTATAACTCAAGGCATAGGCCCCTACATCGAACTACCAAATACGGAAATGTATGGTGAGTACTTTGATGTCCCGGATCCTGACGAATTGTTATTCATATCCTGGTTTGAAGGCGGAGAGGTATTTCGCAGTGGTGCCGTGTGGCATCGTGGGAAGGGCAGGATATTCTACTTCAGACCGGGACATGAGACATACCCCATTTACCACAATAAGGAAGTTCTCAGGGTTCTCGCCAACGGGATCCGCTGGACAAAGTTCTCGGGTAATACAAAAACAAAGAGTATCGGCGATTGCGTACAGATCAAGGAGTCATTGAAGTTTCAATTTGATTAAGCGGCTGAGGCTAATTGTTCCACTATGAAAAAGGGATGCGCTCCTTAACAGCCCACCCTACGTTAGATATATTTACGCTTTCTATATCGATAATACTAAAAAAGGAGGTAGAAAATGATAAAGCATCTATGCGTGGAAGAACTTACCACTGAAGAGGCTAAGCTGGCTCGTGCACTGGGACGGCAGTTTTCCGAAAACGAGATATTCCCGGTGAGGCAGCAGATTGATGATGACAAGGACCACACCCAGGTCATCGAACCCATCTTCCGGAGACTATTAATAGACATGGGCTTTCAAAAGATGATGATGTCAGGAGAAACTGTGTCCATAGTTAATCAGATGGGATTTATGGAAGAAATCGCCCGTGGGGATAGCGGAATAGCTGTTGTTCTAGCGTGTACCAGTTGGTGTATCCTACCTCTTATGTATGAACATTGAGAACCCTCGGATGATGGGTCGTAGAATCCATACCAGAGCCCGGCTTGACGGCGATGAATGGGTCATAAATGGAGCCAAGCAGTGGCCCACCAATAGTGGGATAGCTTCTCTGTATCTTACCGTATGTACAACAGACCCCGAGCTGGGTGATGAGGGCATCGCCCTTATCTACGTCCCTTATCCCCTTGAGGGAGTCTCATTCAGTAGGTTTGAGAATAAGGCGGGTATGCAGGCGGACAGAAATTGCACAATCTTCTATGATGACGTTAGAGTACCAAGGAGATATCGAGCAGCAGGTCCTGGGGATGATGCAAGGCTCCTTCATCAGAACCTGGCAGTAGGTTCTGTGGTCAGTGCTATCATGTCGGTGGGAACCGCCCAGAACATCTTTGAAATCGTTACTGACTATGCTACAAACAGGATGGTGGCCGGAAAGCCGATTAAGGAGCACAGTGTGAATGCCTGTGCATTGAGTGACATGGCTATCGGGATTGAAACCGCTAGAACCTACACTCTAAATGTTGCCCACATGTTCGATCGGCCCGAAATCTACGGTGAACGGTGGTCGGAGGAGATGCTGGCTAAGTCAAGAATCGCCAAAGTTTATGCTGCCGATGTCAGTATTATGGTGGCCAATAAGGCAATGGAAATGATGGGCTCATATGGTTATACTAAAGACGCCGACGTAGAAAAGCACTGGCGAGACAACAAAATAATACAACAGTGGCTGGGAGGGTCACAGCTAGGGCGATTGGATATATCACGCCATTTCTGTAATCTGGAGACGCTCTAGTCTTAATCAAGACCGGGGCTGGTAAAGTGATCTATGCAGGCTGTGATGTCAGAACCCTCAGCCCAGAAGCAGTTATGCTAGAGGGATAATCAATTGTCTCTTGTGAGATTACCAAGGCCAGACCGAGACCGAGCAATTTGCCAACCAGGTGATAGGAGCTGTGTTTGGGAAGTCTGGATTATGTCTTGATGCTATCGACCGATAACACCTCATGCCATCTTTAAAATCCAAATAGGTTATATACAGGTATGCCTATTTCAAAAAGTGGGTATGCCCTTTGGAATGGGCGCTGGGCTAGCCTCAAGCTATCCTCAAATTCCACTGACTAAGCAAGTGGTATAATTAGGAGTAGGGTTTGTGCTTTGGCTGATAGGTAACCGAGTTAGAGAGTTTGGACAAGATAAGCAGAGACAGATAACGAAAGGATGAGGCTATGGATACAGAAGAAGAGCTCAATAAGCAACTCGAGGATATCGTGGCCAAAATAGATAAGGCCAAGAGGGAATTGAAAGCCCTGCGAAGACATACGACGGAAAGCTCAAAGGGAAAGCCAAGAGCCAGCTTCATTACAGGTAAGGAACAGATGATTGAGGCCACGGAAGCTGCAAAGCAATTGGATACACTGAAGCAACAAGAACATGAGATTCGGGCTAAATTGCACTCAGGCAACCACTAACCTTGCGCATGTTCGGATAAAAACTTGTGTTGTTACCTCTGACGCAACAAAAGGGCATTTTGTTACACAATACGATATCCTACTGATTTTATCCGATTTCTATTTGCATTAATAAAGCATAGAAGAGGATTAGACTCTAACTCTCGTTCAAGTCCTTTACTAGCGCGTCTATCTTTTCCTGATTCCACCCCACGAAACCTGCCACTTGCTGGATGGTCATCCCCATCGCCATGGAGAGCTGTGAATCATCTACTGGCTGTCCTGCGTGCT
>SMTZ1_10006200_pt1 | contig 12031 bp, 9 predicted proteins | sample DeeMarSWOR136_30_FD_25667 | JGI IMG/M metagenome (IMG submission 25667) | reverse complement strand
TGCCAAGATTTTTCACTTTTTTTGCAAAAGTGGATATAATATGGAACCACAACGTTGATTGAGCGACAGAAGACGGAAGTGAAGACAATCCTGTAAAAACAGGAAAAAGATGCGAGTTTTTCAGGCGCAGATGGGCTTTGTCAAGAAAATGTATCGGGGAGCTTCAATTCCCCCCGAAGCCCGACGGAGTCCTTTTGAACAACGAGAGGCTTAGGATGTCATACGGAAACCATATATACATGGTTAGACAGTGCCCACGGGCAATGTCGGCCCTCTTACACCGGCTAAACAAGCCCATGAGGTGACGACGTCACATAGTCGAGACAAGAAGATGACAGACGAGGTAGAGAAAATGACAGACGAGGTCGAAATTCCACCGCAAGAACAATATCAACTGCAAAAACTCCGAGTCCTTACAGAGGTTCAGGACGATCTAACGGCGTGGGCCAAGCGAAAAATGGGCTTGCTGGTAGCCGCCTTGGCCATTTTCGGTTTCTTCGGGGCAGGGGGCTTCATTTCGCTAACGGTGGGGGATCGGATCGAGAAAGAGATGAATGAGGTCGACGCTCGACTCCTCGATTCTGTAAAGAGTATTGTCGAATCGGAACTGTCCGCGAGGCAGGCAACTAAGGTGGCGGCTGAGGCAGCCAAAACTGCTACACTTGAGACGGCTAGAGTTATAGATGCGGCGGCGGAGTTGAGAAAGGTTGTCGAGAGCATAAGTACCGAGGCCGGCGAGATTGAGAAGAAACTCAAGCGGCAATCAAAGACTATTGAATCTTGGAGTGCCAATGTCCGAGAAGAAGCACGACTCCTTACCAACGCGATTGAGCTGCGAGTCAGAAACCTTGAGCTGTTGACAGGGGAAATTGCCAAGGCAACCGGCGCCGTTGACGAGAAAACGATATCTCAATCAGTGGACCGTCTAAAAGGCGAGGCCCAGACTGAGAGAAGTGAATTTGTGGAAAACTCTCGGTTTGACCTGCAAATCACGTACCAAGAATCAAGTAGCCACCTTGTCGACAAACTGGAAAGACTGTTGCGGGCGGACGGCTATCTGACGTCGCGGTGGACAAATTTTCCCGAAATCGAGCAAGTCTGGGGAGTTCCACTAAGTTTCCTTGAGGGCAAGGTGACGATACTTTACCCTCCAGGAAAGAAGGATGTGGGAGAGAGAATTGCTAGGCTAATAGAGGCGCGGGCCGGAATATCCGGAACAAAGCTAGCAGCGGACAGGAAACCCAGTTCGGGATTCGGTGTGGGCTTGATGATTCCTCCGGGATTCGAACCGTAAATTGTTAAGAAGGATGTCCAACACATGGATCGAACCGACCTCGTTACCTCGGCGGCTCATCCACATCGTTCTGGGAAATCAAAATGGACACGGCATTTTTTTCGATGCGTTGTGCTTGATCATGACAGGTTTTGATGGAGGACAGCGGGTACCGTGAATATTTCGTATTTCGTATCTCGTGTATCCCATTCGACTGCGCTCAGAGCTCGCCCTGAGCTTGTCGAATGGGGCAGGCTAAAAACGTATGTCGCCTGGGGCGCCGACATCGGCTGGCATGAAGTATGGCGTCCCTAAGGGCTTGGCGCTCCGGTTCTCCGCAACCGGATCTGAACGGATACGGAGGTGACAATGTGCATCGAGCGGGAGCAACGTACATGCCGAGTGAACGCGGCCCGAGCCTCGGCTGCCCTCGTGGCCTGTGCGGTGATGGTGCTCTGCTGGCCCCGCCCGGCAGAGGGGGCTGAGAGATGGCCATTTTCCGTGCATGGCAAAGTGGCCGACGCGGATGGGAAACCCGTGCCGGGCGTCGAGATCCGCGTCGCACGCGGCTGGCGGACGCTGTTTGCGACGAAGCCGGTCACAACCGGCCAGGACGGCCTTTACCGCATTCACTTCGGCCCGGGCATGCGCTCTCCAGACGGTGACGGGGTCCTACTCCAATGCGCCATTGTCTCCGCGCGTAAGGCCGGCTACTACGAACGGAATCTGTGCCGGCACGGCAACCTCGGGATGGCGAGCCGCCCACCCACCACGGATAGGCAGCACCACTTCGTAGGTATCGTCTACCCGGACAAGCCCTATGAGCTGGACTTCGTCATGCTACCGGCGGCCCGTGTGAAGGGACGGCTTCTGGACGAGAAGGGGCAGCCGGCAACAGTGTCGAGGTCGAGGCTGTATCTCTACGGCGGCAAGCTGTACCCGGCGTCAAGTGTTCTTGCAGGGACAGACGTGGCGAAAGACGGGAAGTTCGAGTTCCCGAGCGTGCCCCTCTTCTCGTATGGCTTCGAGTTCCGCAAACCGGACAGCCGAGACGATCTCCAGACCAAGAAGCTCCGATTCACCGCGGCAGGCGATTACGACGTTGAACTGCGATGGGACCGAAGAAGGGATCGGTTGACCATCCACCTACTCTCCTGTCCCGACGAGACGGACCCGGCGGCCGTCATGCCGGAAACGAGCACGCCGCGCCCTGACCGTGCGGCTCGGCTGGCCGTCTCTGGCGACGGCAAGCGCATCGCTTATCGGGAGGGTCCGGGGCGCATCGTCGTGCGAGACCTCGAGGACGAAGCGATCCGGGAGCTCACTGTCTCCGAAGAGAGGTTCCGGGATATCGCCTGGCTCGGCAACTCCCGCATTGTCGGCGGCGGAGATGAGGCGACGACTCTTGCTGTGGTTTCGCTGGACGGAGAACAACAAGACCCGATTTCTCTTCCGAAGGGGATGGACATTCTGTACCGTCGCTTCTCTCCCGACGGGTCACTGATGGCCTTCGTTGGACGCCGCGAGTTGCCGCTTGGCGGGACCGAGCATGGTCTGTTCATCGTAAACAGTGGGACCGGCGAGACTCGGCGCGTCCTGGAAGGAGCGTTGAAAACCACGCCAGCCTGGAGCCCGGATTCGACGCGGCTGGCCATTGGCGGTGCACCCGGCTACCGGCGCTCATATCCCCTGGCTCTGGTCGACGCCGATGGCGGTCTTGCGGATCTATCTGGAATCCAAGGCGTGGGAGCGGCCTGGTCTCCGGACGGCCGGTTCATTGCGTTTGTGACAGAAGCAGTACGAGGCGGGTCATGGAGCGCAGGCGTTCCCACCGATGGGCGCGTCGGTGTTTTGGATCTCGATACGGGCCGGGTCACGCCCGTGACTCCTCCCGGGGTCAACCGAAAGGACCAGCTCTCTGGTTGCCTGAACCCGATATGGTCACCGGACAGCCATTGGGTCGTCTGCCAACGCAGACAGACTCCTTCGCCCCCGGGAGACTCCGGCAAATGGCATTCCGAGACGTGGGTCGCCCGCAGAGACGGTTCCGCTCTGCTCAAGGCCTTCGACGGGTATCCCTCCGTGGCATGGACGCCCGACAGCCAGGCCCTGGTACTCGTCGAAGACGGCGAGTTGCGCCGCTTCCCGCTGGACACGATGGTTCCCGTCAATGCCGAGGGAAGGGCCCATGAGTGACGCGAAGGGTGCGTAAGGGGCATTTCTAACATGGAATTGCGCAGCTTTCACTTTGCCTTGCTAAAGAGGATTCCTGAATTCACATGAATTAACCGTGTCCGGCACATCTTTCGATGCGTTGTGCTTCATCATGACAGGTTTTGATAGAGACCAGCGCGTGCCGTGAATATTTCGTAGCTCGGAGCTCGTATGTCCCTTCGACATTGCTCAGGGCAGGCTAAAACGTATGTCGCTTGGGACGCAGACATCGGCTGGCATTAAGTATGCTGTCGCAGGAATTGGACATCAATCCGGCATAATCTCTCATATTCTATTTTGCCTTTGTGCGATAATGTGTTATTATTTATGCAGAGGCCTTCTATCGTCATTTCCTTTTCGCCTGAGTTGTGCTTAGCAGGCTGCGCAATATGTGTGGAAGTATATAGCGCCTCAGGTGTGGCAATTTGGAAACGGGAGCCCGGTAACACGGGATAGGAGTTGAGTGGTCATGATAATATTACGACTTGTACTGAAAATCTGGAGCCGATTTTTCCAACCAAGTCAAGGCTTGCCGACCGGCATTGATTCACATAAATGGGAAAGCAAAATAGAGGTCTATCGACTCTTATCGCGCGAGCCTCACTGAGTGCTACGGGTAAATCCGAGGACGCCTTACTTATTGCCTTCCTTGGGTTGGCTGTGGTGACTTGCTGATGTTGAACTGAGGGGGTGCGAAAATTCGCACCCTATCCATGAAAGCCTGCCTTCCGTCTCGTGAAGCGGGAAAGCAACAAGCGTGAGGATTCACGAAACCCACGGATAACAAGAAGGGTTTTCGCCTGAGCGGTTCATCAGATCAGCTACTGCGGGTGCCTCCGGTCCACGTGAACGCCAAACAATACCGGGCTTTCGACCCCTGCAGGGGGTTATTTAGCGGATTTTTCGCCAAAAAAAAGGTTGCATCCTGGTGCTCGTTAGGATACAATACTCCTTATGAGAGGTCCTTCTTGAGAAGGCCCAAAAAGCATCTTAAGCCACGGTATCGGCTCAATGGAGACAGGTGATTATGGCAGGTATGTTCTATTCATTGCAGGAAGCGGCCGAGAAGCTCAACACGACGGAGAAAGAATTGAAACAGTTGGTGACGGAGGGTAAGCTGCGCGAGTTTCGCGACGGCCCGAATTTGCTGTTCAAAGTCGAGGAGGTCGAGGGCCTGATGGCGGAGGCGGATTCGCTGGAACTCGAGGAGATCCCGGAAGCCGAAGCGCCCGAGCCGGAGGCCCCGATACTCGAGTCTATCGAACCGGAGGTTCCCGAAGCGGAGACGCCTGCGGAAGAGGCCCTGGAACCCGACGTCGAATTGGAAGTTCCGGAGCTCGAAGCCGTCGAGCCCGAGGTTCCCGAACTGGACATCCCGGAGGCCGAGGTGGGTACACCGGAAGCGGCGGTGCCCGAGGTTCCGGCCGGCGCGGAAGGTGCCGGAGACACCGACGAAATCCTGTTGGCGCCGGAAACAGGGGCTCCCGTCGTTCCAAGCGACTTGACCGATGCCGACACGGCCCTGACCGGCATGGGGACGAGCGTTCTTGGGGAAGCCGATCAGGATTATGACATCACAGACGACACCATGGCCGAGACGGCCGTTCCGACCGGTACGGCAGGGACAACGCCCGACGTACCGCTGGAAGAAATTGAGGAAGATGTGAATCTGGATACCTTCGGCAGCGGTTCCGGGTTGTTGGACCTGTCGTTGCAGGCTGACGACACCTCACTGGGCGGGATACTCGACGAGATCTATACCGCCGAGGGCGAAGGCAAGGAAGCAGGTGAAGCGGAGGGCGATTCAGCGGCGGTGGCCGCCGAGGCGGAGCAGATGGTCGCCGAGGAGGAGACTGTTGCCCCCCTACCGGCTCCGGAGATTTCGGCGCTGGCTGCGCCCCTTATCGAGGTGGCGCCGGATGCGCAGAGCAACACGCTGGGCATGCTCCTGTTCCTGCCGCTGGCCATCGTCATCTACACGACCGTCGTGGCCGTGGCGGGTATGCGCGGCGTGATGCCTTCGATTCTGGCGACGGTCCAGAGCTTCATTTGGTATATCATGGGCGGTGCCGCCGTGGTGACCGGTCTGGTCGTGGCTGCGGCGTTCCTGTTCACCGGCGAGCGCGGAACAGCCGTCAAGAAGGAGAAAAAGCCCAAGAAGGCCAAGATGCCGAAAGAGCCCAAGGCGGCCAAGCCAAAGAAGGAAAAAAAGCCCAAAGAGCCGAAAAAGCCAAAAGCACCGAAGAAGGCGAAAAAGGGCTAAGCAGCCGGGAAGCCTGACGCTAACACAGCAGAGGCCGGGCCGAGAGAGCACGACCGCTTCGCATTCCACAGCAGGGTCGCGTCAGTTCTACAGACCCAGAACGTCCGCCATAGAATACAGACCTGCTTGTTTTCCGGCAAGCCATTCGGCCGCTCGCAATGCGCCATGGGCAAATGTATCCCGGCTATTGGCGGCGTGATTGAGGGTGATCGTTTCGCCAAGCGTGCCGAAGATGATCGAGTGAACGCCGGTGATATCGCCGGCGCGGACCGCATGTATGCCAAGCGAACCGGCTTGCCGGAGAGCCTCTTTGCCACGCCGTCCGTGGACCAGCGATTCCGGGAAGGGGCGGCCGGTTTCATTGCAGATATTCTCGGCCAGGGTCAACGCGCTGCCGCTGGGCGCGTCCTTCTTGAAACGATGGTGCTGCTCGACGATCTCGATGTCGTATTCGTCGCCAAGCATAGCCGCCACTTTGCCGACCAGCGAGAACAACAGGTTCATCCCGACACTCATGTTGGTCGCATACAGAACGGGGATTCTCGCCGAGGCGGCTTTCATCTTCTCCCTCTGTTCGTCGCTCAGTCCCGTCGTGCCTGATACCAGCGAAAGCTTGTTTTCCAGGCAGTATTCAATCGTCCTGTCCGCAGCCTCTGCCTGGGAAAAATCAATCGCGACGTCAACAGCCGCGGTCGGATAGGCGTCGGCCAGCACGACGCCGGTCGGCCCGGATCCCGCCACGAGGCCGGAATCCTTGCCGATATCGGGGTGATCCGGCCTTTCGACCGCCGCAACGATGTCAAACCGGCCGGATTCGATGGCCAACGAGAGGATACGCCGGCCCATGCGACCGCCGGCACCGATAACTGCGAGTTTAGTTCCCATTTTGCCGTCCCCACTTTCGATCGCGAATCCATCTGGGAGAATATAGCCGCCGGATCGGACATTTGCAAAAAATTTCTATTGAAATCTCTGCCGGCATTGTTACGATATAATGTTTAGACATCTGGGAGCATTGCAGTTATGAAGAAAGACATACATCCGAAATATGATAAGGTCGTGATTCATTGCGGCTGCGGCAACACCTTCGAGACTCGCAGCACGGCGAAGGAAATCCATGCCGAGATCTGCTCGATGTGCCACCCGTTCTATACGGGCAAGCAGAAGTACGTCGACACGGCCGGGCGGATAGAGCGGTTCCAAAAGAAGTACGGCAAGAGTTATATCAAAGCAGCCGCATCCGCCAAGAACGTCTCTAATGGGAATTCCGAAGGGAACGAGAAGAAACAATAGCTTACTCTTCGAGTTGGAAATTTCGCTCCTACCCTGCCGAAAGCGGGGTGGGGGCTTTTTGTTCATTTGGGTTGAACGCAGACAGATCGTTCCGTGGAGGGGCGGCGTTTTGGCGGGGCCGCCTCGCACCTTCAGCGGATGGTGTTTATGGCCGGACAGAAAGAGAGTCTCCTGACAAAGCTCGACCAGATCGACGCGCGTTATAGCGAGATAGAAAAGCAGGTGGCGCTGCCGGAAGTTGCCTGCGATCCGACGAGGTTAGTGGCGTTGTCCAAGGAGCAGGGCAAGCTCAAGGCCATTGTCACGAAATATCGCCGGTACAAGAAGGCCGTGGCCGGTATTGATGAAGCCGAGCAGATATTGTCGGACGACACTGCCGAAGAGGATTTGCGAGCGTTGGCGGAAGAGGAGATCCGGCAGCTCGAAGGCCAAACGAAGACCCTGCTCGAAGAAATCACGAATAGCGTCGTGATGGCCGAGGATATGGATATCGATGCGGTCATCGTGGAGATACGGGCGGGAACCGGCGGAGAAGAAGCGGCTCTGTTCGCGCGCGATCTGCATGACATGTATACCCGATACGCCGAGGCTCGCAAATGGAAAGTTGAGCAGCTTGCTTTCAGCGCGACGGAGAAGGGTGGCTTTCGGGAGATCATCTTCAGCGTCAAAGGGCCCGGCGTATGGTCTGAATTGGGCTACGAGGGCGGAGGGCACCGTGTCCAGCGCGTGCCGGAGACCGAGTCCCAGGGCAGAATCCACACCTCGGCGGCGACGGTCGCCGTCCTGCCTGAGCCGGAAGAGCTTGACATTGAGATCGCCCCGGATGATGTTGTCGAGCACGTCAGCAGATCGAGCGGGCCCGGCGGGCAGAACGTCAACAAGGTCAGCAGCGCGATTAAGCTCGAACACCTCCCGACGGGAATCACGGTCAATATGCAGGACGAGCAGAGCCAGCACAAGAATCGCGCCAAGGCCTGGCGGCTCCTGAAGAGCCGAATATATGAGCATTACCAGAGCAAGAAACGAGCCGAGCGTGATTCACAGCGCAGGACGATGATCGGCTCGGGCGACCGGTCGCAGAAGATCAGAACCTACAACTTCCCGCAAAACCGCGTGACCGACCACAGGATCAATCTGTCGCTCTACAGCCTGGACAAAGTATTGGGCGGCGATATGGCCGAGCTGGTCGCGGCCCTGAAAGACTACGACAGGCAGCAGAGGCTGAAGAATCTGTGACGATTTCTCATTCTTGGGAGTTATCGGGCAAAAGGGCGGCAGGAGCCGTGTTTTCTCAGCCAACAACGACGCCGCCCGATTTGCCGATCCCAACTCGATCCGTGTATTCTAAGCGGGGGCTTCAAAAGCTGCCGGGGGTCCAGTCAATCCCTGCGCTGGCTGCCGTGCCCATCAGATCGCCCACGCGCAGCTCGTAGCGCTGGCGTGAGATGTCGTCCAGTTGGCTCATGTGCGTATTGGCCTGCGTGAGCATCTGGGCGATTTGAGCCTTCTGTTGGGGGCTCATCTGGCCGGAGGCCTTCAGCATCTGGTCGATCTGCGGCAGTAGCTGACTAAGCTGATTCTCAGCCTGCCGAAAAGCCGACTTCGCCAGCCACACGAAGAAGATAACCCAGAAGACGGCTCCAGCCACCGACACAACGCCACCTATGATGAGAATCCAGATAAAAATTCCAAGACCATCCATATGCGTACCTCCCTTCATTCGAGCCCGTCATATGCGGGCTGGCCATGTTACCGATTACGCTGCTTCTTCAGATCAATGCCACGGGTGTGGCTCCGCTGCAAGTTCCACATGGGACGTGCCAACAGAACATTGAAATCCGAGAGTTCTGTATTACGGTCACCGAATCTGCGCGGCCCGCTGCGCCCAGGCGCGAACTGTCTCCTCACAAATATCGTCTGCAGCTACCTTCTTGATCAATCCCTCTTCTGCAAAATCGCGGATCGCCTTAAGCGTCTTTCTGAGCCCCTTCTCGTCGGAAACCGACGGTGGCGGGTCTTTGGGTTTGGAAGGATCGCGTAGGGCCAGGAGGCTCTTGTGTATCTTCCTGACGTTCTCCGTGTATTGCGAGTCAAGGTTCACAATTGTCCGGCTCCTGAGCCAGCCCTTCACGTTATCGGTAGAGCCGCCGGGTAGAACGACGGGAATGACTTTGAGTTTTTCGGCTTTCGCAAGATCAAAAGCGATCTTGATCTCTTCATCAAATGTCCCATCGGGTGCTTTGTCACCGATGCAGACCAGGCAACAGGGCACGCTGCGCAGCGCTTCGTCGATCTGATCCAGCCATTTTTCCCCTAGTTCCATGGCCTCTCTGTCGTGCCAGATGTGAAGGTCTCCTCCGAGATTCTCAAGACGCTTGACGAGCTTTTTCACCTCTGGCGTCTCGGCATGCGAATAACTCACAAAGGCATCGTATTTGTCCACCTGTTCCATCATCGCTTGTCCTTTACCTGCCTCCCTGTCTCGTCATCGGCCGCTCTTAATAGTCTCGAGACGTGCTCCTCATAGCCCGAATAGGTTGGTCCCCGGTGGTAGCTGTGAACCTGCACTTTCTTGAGGCTTGCGAACATGTGTTCTTCAGGGTCACCTTGTGCGACGACATGACAATGTCGACCGAGCGCGTGGGCAAGCCCCAGTTCCAGCGCAACGTTCTCATTGTGGCCCGTGATGTCGACGAGTACGGCCGAGGCTCCCGCGATGCCGCTCCAAATGCCGCGAATGACGCGCTGCTCGTCAACCTCATCGCCCCGGTAGTATTCCCAGCCGTGCTTCCTGCAAGCCTTCCGGGCAATCTCTCGGGTTGCATCGCTCCATTTTCTGCCGAATGGCATGACGTGGAAGCACCGCCGCTTCTCAGACGGATTGGGGTAAGCCGGAGGCCACGCCGGCAAGAGCACGGCGGGCGCATCGGCGCCGAGCATACCCAGAAGCTGCTCTAACGACCGACGGAAGGCGACCGCGTCGTCTTTGTTTCCCTCCGCGAGTTGCAGAGCGATGCGCATGGAGCCCTCGGAGAGCCGTTTGCTAAAGCGCCGGTCGAGCCACGCGAGCGCGTTGGCCGGACCGTCGCCGAGCCCTGCCTCGCTACCACCCCATGCGATTGTTCCGAGCGCTTGCTGAATCGCCTTGTCCAACAGGGCGGCGTCAGCCTTGGTCTTACCACGGAGCACGGTCGGCTGGAGTTCCACATTAAACGGAAGCGTCCGCCCATGATTGGCGACGACCGTCGGCTTGCCGAGCGCGAGGGCCAGCCCGAGCTCGTAGCAGACCTCTGCTCGCTCAGCACCCTTCGGCACGCCGACGTCGAAGACTGCGACGCTCGCCGAGCAGAGCTGGTTCCATCGCTCTTGTGCGTAGTCGCCCTTTGCGGCGCTGTCGAACAGTTGAAGGCCGTTGCCGTCCACAAGGGCCTTTGCGGCGTCACGTAGGACCTTGCCGCCGGAGACGAAAACGCTCTTGGGCTTCGCGTGTGTCCTGGCCATCGGGAAGCCCGGACTTGCCACGATCAGATGGTAGCGCCTCGCGTACCCCTGGACGTCGATGGCAAGGCGCCATACTTCGCCCTCGAGTCCGGCGAGGCGATCATCATCGTCCGAAGCCTCGCGCACGCGTGCTTCGAGCTTAGCCAGGCGTGTCAGTAGGTCCGTACCCGCGGCCGTCTCTTCCGAAGGCAACATGCCGCGTCCTTTTTCAGCCAAGAGGTATCGTTTAAGAGGATCGAGGATCGAGACGGCCCGGTGCGCGCGCGAACCGGGTTTGGGTTCCGGAGTCGACCAGCTCGGCGAAGCCGCCGAGTCCATAGCCCGCCCTACCAGGTCTCGCATCTTCTGAGTGCGTTTCGACATCGATTCCAGATCGTCTCCGCCTTCGGACATCGTTTTCATAAACTCTCCGAAGATATCGCCCAACTGAACTGCCCTGTCGAGCGAGACATTCCCTTCCTCCGCCTCCCTATGTAGCCGTTCGAACAGCGCGCCGGCGATCTGTTGCTCCGCCCCAGCGGTCGTACCGCTCGGCGTTTGTCCTGGTGAGACGTCGGCCAGCATGTCCTCGAGGGCCCTGGTCTTGCTCTCCAAGTCGTCAAGTTTGCCGGCGACGTCACCGAAACGTTCCGGATGCTGCTCGGCCTGGTCCTTGACCGCATCCAAAGCCTCCCCGAGCGTTTCTCCAAGGTCACCGCGATTGCGTACCTTCTTAAGATCCTCCAGGTCGCTCGCAATATGCTCGCGCCCGACGGCATCTGCGCCTTTGAGACGCTCCGTCAGCTCTTCCATGCGGTTCATGCCGCCCTGAAGCTCCGCCTGTTTTCGTGCGAGCCGCAACTGCGGATCAATCGTGCGAAGCTGCTCGGCTACCATGGCGGCCAGGTCCGGCAGTTGGTGGGCGCGAAAAACCTGCTTTGCGTTTTCATACCGAGTCTGTGCCGCTTCGAGTAAGCCAACATGGAATCCCTGCGACAGCCCGCGGAGCGTGTTGCCGTAGTTGAAGTTCAGTTTCGCTTTCTCGAGCGGCGCCTCCGCCTCGGCGAGCAGTGCTTCGGCGCGCCGATAGGCCCGTGAACCGTAAGTCAGCGCCGCCTCGTCCCTGCCGCGGGCAAGGTCAAAGTACGCGTCGCCAAGCCAGCGATAAGTCTTCGCAACCTCGACGGGGTCCGATGAGGGACTGTCGGCGGCCTTGGCGACTTTCGTCAGCTCATCGACCACGGCACGGAGCTCGCGTTCAAACATACTGCCCTCGCGAGTCGGATAGCGGGCAAGAGCAGCATCATGTCGTTCGGCGGCACTTTCTCGCCGTTCCCGCAGTTTGGCCTTCATCTCAGTGTTCCTTCAGAATGTGCTTAGAGCGATTTCGTTTCTTGTCTTGGCCTCTGGAACCGAAAACATGGGTGCAGATCGTAACCATTGTCTTAGATTCCGTCCCCGCCATACGAGCGCCAGCGTACGACGGAGAAGCCCTAATCTCTTAACAA
>SMTZ1_10006198_pt1 | contig 12034 bp, 9 predicted proteins | sample DeeMarSWOR136_30_FD_25667 | JGI IMG/M metagenome (IMG submission 25667) | reverse complement strand
TTGCTTTTGGGCCAGTGCTGCAGCAATACTGCTCTCAATCTCAGGCTGGTCGGGCTTTAGTTTCAGAGACACCCGCCAGTGTTTTACAGCCTCGTCAAATCCGCCCATCTTATAGAAGAGCCTGGCAATCTGGTTATGTGCATCGTGCTGGTCGGCCTTGAGCCGAAGTGACTCGCTCATGTGGTAAATCGCGCGGTCAAGCTGGCCTTGTGTTTCCAGAAGCAAAGCAAGCTTATTGTGTGCCAGAATCTGGTTCGGATTGAGCCGCAGAACTTCCTTTAGGTGGTGGACCGCATCATCGTACTTGCCTTGTTCGGCCAGCAGCATGGCCAGATTAAAATGCAGACCGGGCTGGTCGGGGTTTAGGTCCAAGCTTTTGCGCATATAGACCTGGGCCTTTTGCTTATCGCCTTCTTCAAAGTAGATTCTACCTAAGTGACGATACGCGCCATAATAGTCGTCGCGGCGTAAAAGCAGTTCCTGGCAGAGCTTCTTAGCTTCGGCAAGCTGCTTTTGTGCGATAAGATGATGTACCTTCTCAACTGAGACATGCAAATCTATCAGGTCTTTGGGGTCATCCTTGCTTTGGTCGAATTCAAATTCCTCGGCCACCTTGCCGGAGACATAACCAAGTGATTCGAGGCGCTTTCGCGCCTGCTCGTCCAATAGCATCTTGCCGTCCGCGCGGGCTCCCGGAACCGACTGTTCCAATATCTCTCGTAAGCGGCTCTGCAAAATCCTGGCCTGTTGCGGCTGTTGGTTTATCAGGTTTCGGGATTCCTGCGGGTCGTTGACGAGGTCATACAGTTCCGGACGCGTAGTCTGGATGTACTTCAGGTCCGCGCCGACAACACCGAGCAATGTATTCGCGTTGTACTTAGTGGGACTCAGCGATTCAGTATAAATGTGCCTTTCTTTCCTCGGAACGGATTTGCCAAGCAAATATGGGCACAGGTCTTTTCCCTGAACTTGTGGCGGCTGGATGTTCAGTAAGCTGCAGACTGTCGGTACGATATCAATCAAGCCAACCACGTCTTTCACCTCTCTTGGTTCGGTTTGGCCGGGCAGCCTGAAAATCAGCGGAACTTTGACAGCACTTTGATAAATGAAATAGCCGTGTGTCAATTCCCCGTGCTCGCCCAGCATCTCACCGTGGTCGCTGGTGATAATAATAAGTGTGGAATCATACAGCCCCAGGTCCTCCAGTGCCTGGATAACCCGGCCAATGCAATAATCGGTGTAGGCTATTTCCCCCGAATACAGGTTATCTGCAAATCTCGAAGCGAACGGTTCTGGCGGTGCGTAATCAAAATGGGGGTCGAAGTAATGCAAAAACAAGAAGAACCTCTTACTTTTGCGTTGGGCCAGCCACGCCAGCGCAAGACGGCTCGTTGCTTCGGCGCCGCGTTCGACCATAAGACCGCCCGTTCGTCCCTTTTCAAGGCGGTCGTTGAACGTATCAAAACCCTGGTTGATGCCGAATTGCGAATCAAGGACGGATGCACTAATGATTCCACCGGTTACAAATCCGTGTTCTTTCAGTATTTCGGCGAGCGTAACGTTGGACTCGTCGAGCTGATAGTCAAGGTTGTCGTGTACCTCGTGATACGGTGGGATAGTACCGGTTAGCATGGAGCAATGTGCCGGCAAAGTCATCGGTACAGAAGTGATAACGTTTTTGAAAATGACGCCTTGCTTGGCGATTTCGTCTACGTTAGGTGTAATTCGGTGCGGGTACCCATAGCAGCCAAGGTAATCGGCACGGCAGGTGTCGATGCTGATAAGAACTACGTTGCGCACTTGGTGTCCAGAGCTCTCTGGTCGCAGCACTAAAAATACAATGCTGATGATTATCACCAGCACCAGTCCCAGTCCGCACAGTACATGCAACCACCGAGTACCCTTTACAGCCTGCCTGTTTCCTCTCTGGCGCATATTCTCTCCGTCACGCTATGATGTCCTGCTTACTCGCGCTTAGCTTCGCGAAATGCTTTGATGTAGTTCTTGCAGAAACGGTCCTTTCCCAACAAGGCTTCTGCTGTTTTGACCGCGTCCATCAGTTCGCTGTCCAGAGGGTCAAGAATGGCACAGTCCAGCCCGGCAGCCATCGCCATTGTCAGAAAATACCGGTTCAGCTTGGCACGCCCCGGCAAACCAAAGGAAACATTACTCAAACCGCAGATGGTATTGACCTCAGGAAACTGCTGCTTGACGCACCGGATGACCTCTAAAGCTATGAGTCCGAAATCGTTCTGCACGCTGACCGGCTGAATCAACGGGTCCAGGAATATCTTATCCGGGGTCACTCCTTCGGCACAAAGCCCTTCGATTAGTTTTCGCGCCACCGCGAAGCGCTCTTCGACGGTTTTGGTGATTCCGCTGTCGTCCATCGCCAGTGCGAGAACAGGGGCATCATACCCCAATACTAATGGCACAACTTTTTTGAATCTGGTTTGTTCGGCCGTGATAGAATTGATGATGGGCTTACCATTGGTAGCAACTTTCAAGCCTGCTTCCAGGGCGACGGGATTCGCACTGTCAAGTGCCAGCGGTAGCTCAACTGCCTTTTGGACTATCCTTACCAGCCACTCCATCAACTTGGCTTCTTCCTCGACAAACGCTCCGGTATTTACATCAAGGTAATCGGCGCCGGCCTGGGCCTGGTCTCGGGCGAGCTTCTGCAGAAAGGCGGTATCTTTTCCGGAGATGGCCTCTTTTACAGACCTGCGTGTCGAATTAATCTTTTCGCCGATTATTATCATATTTTTGCCTACTTGAAGTTGATACCGTATCCATTGAGTTCTTTGATTACCGCGTCGTAAAGCTTTAGCAGTTCATCATCCGGTTTCATCGTCTCCAAATCGTAGCACTTGTACAAATCTCTGCCTTTTGGCGGATTTTTGATGTTGGGCAAGTATTCTTCCATCAGTTTCTTGATGATTGAGTTTGCTTGCTTACGAGTAATGCCGATGTTGCCGTGTCCAAAGGCACAGGTGAACTCGCTGTCGATGGGCAGCGCCTGATTGGTTCCGACCGCCTTATTCGGGTGAACATCTTCGATTCCGATGCCCGATGATTGAATTGCCAATAGATAAGCCGCTGCCTCATAAAAGTACTGCCTGGTAGCCGGCCCCGCGGAAGCATATCCCAATGCGTAATACGGCGCACCGATGTTGCGAGCAAAGGCCTGACTGCTTGTGCTGATGACGTAAATCATCTCCGGCGTTGTAGAGCACACATTCAGCATCTGAATCGGGTAGGTAAGGTGGTAAGTTGCACGTACTACCAGAATACCGTGGAAGGCATAAGCCAAAGTGACCACCGCTGTTCCTTCCGGACCTCCGCCATAGCCGCCCATTATGGGCCCTGCTTCCTGGCCAATGTTTGCCCCCCAACTTGTCAGATAGGCAACCTGGTTGAGCGAATCGTAATTTATCTTTAGCTCCGCATGCGGCGCCACTATCCACCCATCGGACTCACGCGCGCCAAACTCAGGGTTGCTCGATGCAATCGTGGCGATTCCTGATGCACAGGATGGATGCAGGTCTATAATCGCCATTCCCGGTCGGCCGGCACGGCGGAGGCCTTCTCTGGCGATACGCATCATGTTGATGCCCGCCAGTATCTCCATCGGTGAGCCCAACGAGCCGGTCAGAGTACCGACGGTGGTTAATGACGGGATGCTGGTGGTTTTGGCCTTGGTGATTCGGCCATAGGCTTCGACCATTTTCAGCGCCACGTCCTCCGTCGTATTGGTGCCGGAGCCGACATGACAATGCGGCAGTTTATCATCATCGGGCATACGCCCGTGCCACTCGACTCTGTCGGGGCCTTCTCCGAAATACACTACTTTCGGACACTCATAAACGGCTTGTTCTATTTCCTCTGCGGTGAAGTGGATTACCCGCTCTGTGTCGGTGCAATATGTCCCGACTTTGGAGTACAGTTCCACTCCCGCCTGATAGATACGGTCCGCAAGGTCGTCATCATGTGGACAGGGGTTCTTTGGGTCGAATTCTATCTTGTACTTCTTGACTACTTCCCGGACGGCCGGGATGAAGACCTTCATATCGTATTCCTTGGCCGACATCATCGGACCGCTCGTAGCCCGCTCAAGCACTTCCAAAAAGCTTATCATACAGCTTACGCTCCTTTCTTTTGCGAGACCAGTTTCCTGGCAATTTCCACCCCGTCGGACGCCAGCTCTCCATATCCGTCGGCTCCAATCTTATCAGCCCACTGTTGTGTTACCACACCGCCGCCGACCATTACTATATAATTATCCCGCAGGCCCTTGCTCTCGAGTAAATCGATGATGTCCTTTTGGTAGGGTACGGTCGTCGACATAATTGCGGATGCGGCGATAATGTCAGCTCGGACTTCTTCGGCCTTGTTGAGGAACTTGGCGGCGGGGGCATCACAGCCGATGTCGTGCACATCAAATCCGGCTGTAGTAAGCAGATTGGCCAGGATGTTCTTACCGATTTCATGAATATCCGTCTGCACTGTCCCAATTACGACAGTTCCCTGTTTTTTCATGCTTGCGCCGGTCTCAATAAGCTTGGGCTTTATGATTTTCATCGCCTCTTCCCAGGCCTCAGCAGCCATCAGTAGCTCCGGCAAATACACTTGGCCCTCACCGAACTTGCTGCCAATCTCTGTCATTCCGGGCGCCATACCCTTCTCGACCATTTCCAGAGGATCTACCTTGTCGATGGCTTGCTTAACCAAACGTACGAGCTGCTCGCTATCGCCCTCGACGATAGCCTTAGTCAGTTTCGCAAAAACTTCTTTGTCTTCCATATGAGAATTTCTCCTGTACTCTATACTACTGCCAATTAATGCTCAGCCACTATAAATTGCCGGGCCCGACACAGTCAACTGTCAAATGCTCCTAATTCCCCGCTTTGATACGGCTCTGATCTATATGGGCACTCTTCTTGCTTGCATCTTTTGCAGTTGCCTACTTTTACCTTGCTGAAATCTCCCTCGCTACTTAGAAGACAAGCAAACGATAGTGATTTCTCCGGTATCATCAGGCAACTGCTTGTAAGCTTAATTCCCAAAGTATCAGGAAAGTGACTGAATATTTCCTTCTGGGCCTCCATCTCCCAGCCGCAATACCCGGGCGCATATCGACGGCTGACCTTCCACCCACAACTGTCACAGTCCCGGTGTATCTTATGCTCTACAAAATCGGCGGTTTGTTCTACGGCTACCGTCCCTATCGCATCAACAATTAAACCCTTTGCCGCTCGCTCGGTCTTTACAAGTTTCCCTGCTCTGTGCTCAACCGCAGCCCCTATAGTCGCCAGGGCCAAAATGACACCCTCTGCTCCTGAGAACAGTTGAAAGCCCTTTTCTGGCACTCCTTCCAGCCGCAGATATGCACCTTCAGGCTCTATCAATGACTGTGTTTCGCCAATCTCAGCATCGACCTTTTTACGTGTAGCTGGCGGAACCGACCTTTTGTCTGGATAGCCTAACTGCTTCAAGACGTCTTTTGGTCTAACCTTAAGGGGGATTGTATCGAGAACAAAAAAATCTTCTTTCATCTAATCTTTCCAACACCTGGCCCGGTTCTTTCATTATAATTCCCCATCATTGAACAATCAACGAAGATCCAGCTTTCCTCAGCTCATCTATAGGCGCCAAATCGGCGCGATATCCAAGACAGTAAAAAATGAGGTTCGGGGCAACATCGAAGTCCCTTCTTGGTTCAAGCTTGATTTCACATCGCCCGACCTGTATCATCATATGAGTATGTGTTCGTTCTTACAGCCACGCAAACAGTTTGAAAGGACAGTCTAACACACCTTCCGAGAACACCATGAAAACTGATGGGGTCAATCGAAATGGACACGAAAAATAATAGACTACGAATTAAGTATTTCTCCGATAACCAGGTCAAAAAGATGCATGCCACCGCGATGGACATTCTGGAAGGGCACGGGTTTATGGTCGAACACCGCGGCGCGCTTGAAATACTAAGGGACAGCGGAGCTAAAGTTGACTTCGACAAACAGGTCGTCAAAGTAAAATCAGACCTGGTTGAAAAATGCATGAGTTCGACTGTTAGCCGGTTCGTCCTCGGAGCCAGAGACTCGTCAAAGGATGCCGTCGTAGAAGTCGATATGCAGTTTCCTGTCTTCAGAAACGGCGGCGGCGTTGATAAAATCATTGACATAAACACGGGCGAGTTTCGCGATATGTCTCTTTCCGACATTGCTGAACTCTACCGCGTTTTGGACGTCCTTGACTTTATAAACGTCGTTTCGCCGCTTTATCCGCAGGATATACCCGAAAAAATCAGAGACCTTGTGACACTCGAAACACTTTTCCAGAACACCTCTAAACACGTTAATATCCGGACCTTCAGCAAGGAGAACCTCGCTTGTCTCGTAAAGATGGGCGAAATCGTCGCCGGTGGTCAAGAGAACTTAAGGCGAAGACCCGTTTTTAGCTTGTTCGATTCCCCGTTGAGCCCGTTAAAGTTTCCGGAACTGACCATTGATGTTTTCATAACTGCCGGAAAGTACGGCATTCCACTTTACATGGCAAACCTGCCGATTGCCGGCGCCACGGGTCCTTTTCCACTTGCCGGTATGGTACAGCTGCTTCACGCCGAACTTCTGGCAAGTGTGGTTATCTGTCAGACCGCCAATCCAGGTGCGCCGATGCTCTTGCACCCCCTTGCCATGACTATGGACTGGCGAACCGGAATGGGGCTCAGCGCCTCCATTGAATCTACTATGATGACCGCTGGAAGCATCCAGGTTGCCAATGAAATCTTCAATATGCCGGTCGACGTGCACGGTCCGTGGTCGGATACACATATCGCCGATTCCCAATCAGCCATTGAACGTACTTTCCAGACGCTGTTTCCGGCCCTTAGCGGCGCCGCCAGCATCGCTGGTTTTGGCGATGTTCAGGAGGGGATGGCCTTTTGTCCCATCCAGCTTGGCATCGACGAGGAACTTGTTGGATTTACCGTAAAGGCCCTCGAGGGAATACCGGCTGACAACGACAGGCTTTGCGCAGATGCCATCAAACGTGTCGGCTTCGGTGGGAACTTCATGACCGACGAAACCACCCTCAAATACCTCAGGACCGATTATTACGAGCCGAAGATTCTAAACAGGCTGTCCCGCGAAGAGTGGGAAAAAGCTGGCTCCAAGGATATTAACGCCCGCGCTAAAGAGCGCATCTCAAAGCTGATGAAAGAACATCAGCCTGAACCTCTGGACGCTGGCCTCAAGAAGGAATTAAGAAGCCTTGTAGAGAGCATGCAGTAACACTATAAAGGGCAATTCGGTCCGACGAGATGTCCTGATGAAGAAAAGTCTATTAGTTGTGTTGTGTCCTCAAAGGAAATCTTGTGGAAGAAGCAGTTAAAAACAAGGTCCTCAAATCTGCAAGTATAAGCTTTTGGCAGTTACGGGCCTTTTTCAGCATGGGGATTCTTTACCTTTGCTATTACTTCTGCAAATATAATCTCGGCTCGGCCATTCCCGAAATGCAAAAAGAGTTCGGATTTACGAGCAAGACCGTCGGTTGGATCATAACCATGTTTACCTTAACGTATGCCGGCGGTCAGTTTATCAATGGCTTTTTGGGCGACCGATACGGGCCGAAACTGATTATGATTATCGGCGCCATTGGCGGCGTCGCTGCAAATGTATGTTTTGGGCTGTCAGCAACGCTAACCTTTTTCGTAGTATTCTGGGCGGTAAACGCCTACTTCTCCTCCTGTGGATGGGCTCCCGGCTCGAGGATTACGTATAACTGGTTTCCTGAAGACCGCTGGGGCGAATGGATGGGAATTTACAACGCCCTTTGCTACTCGGGCTCATTTTTGGTTTTCCCCATTGCGACCTTTGCGGTAAGTCGCTGGGGATGGCGTTCCGCGTTCTTTGTTTGCCCGGCCTTTCTGCTTGTGATGGCAATCGGCTTTACGTTTTTGGGAAAGGGTTCGCCGCAGGATGCCGGCTTAGAACCGGAATGGGAGCAGAAAAGCTGCAAAGAGCCCACAAAGCGAATCGGCCGTAAGGAATACTGGATTGCTTTTACCAATGTCAAGATGAACCTTGCCTACCTGTCCGGCTTCGGCGCCAATTTCATACGCTGGGGTATACTTTCCTGGATGGTAAAAATCTTAGCTGAACCTGTTAAAGAGGGAGGCTTCGGGCTGTCACTTATTGCGGCCGGTTGGATCACAGCAGGTGCCAGTTTGGGAGGTGCATTTTTCTCAATCGTATTGGGAATAATAAGCGACCGCGTATTCAAGGGTTCCAGGTGGCAAACCATACTGATAGGATTTATTCTGGGGTCTCTACCGCTATTCTATGTGGCTAAAGGGCCGGTAATACTGGACTACCCCATGGGATTGTATTTAATGGCCGCCTCCATATTCCTATCCGGTGGATTGATTCAAGGCCTTCAAACGCCTCTCTTTAATCTGCCGGGGGATATTCTTGGCAGGGAAATGGGGGGCACCGGCGTTGGAATCATGGACGGATGGATGTATGTTGGCGCGGCATTTGCCGGCGTCTTTTTGGGCTGGTGGCTGGATAGCTACGGACTGACCTCAGGGGTTATGCTCATGGCCGTTGTCGGTGTAGTATCGGGCCTGCTTGCTATCCCTATTCAGAAATGAGTGTCCCGGACCTTGTCTCTTTATTGCGCCTATGGTATTATAGTGCGAAGAAAATTGGCGAAACACAGCAAAATTAAGGTTAAGTGGCAGATTTCGCTTTCATGTATGCTCTACTCGTTTTGAGATTAAGTCACGCAGGATAGGGGACAAGAGAATCCCATTAAAGAGGACAAACGGCCGATTCGCTTAGCAAAGAAAGGTTAAAAGGAGCACAAAGTGTCAATAGTAAATGCAAAACAAATGCTTTTGAAGGCTACAGAAGAAAAATACTCTGTGGGAGCATTCAACATAACCAATATAATTCAAATGGAGGCGCTTGTAGAGGCAGCAGTCGAGAAAAAAGCCCCCCTCATAGTCCAGGTCTCCGTAACGCCATCTAAAGCTATCGGCCCCAAGGTTATCAGTTCCGTTTACCGCGTTTTGGCAGAATCAGCCCCCATTCCTATTTGTCTGCATCTGGACCATTGCCCCGATGTTGCATTCTGCAAGGAATGTGCGGACGCCGGCTATACGAACATTATGATTGACGCGTCGAAGCAGGTCTTTGAAGAGAACGTCAAGCAAACAAAAGAGGTTTGCGATTACGCCCATCAGTTGGGCGATATTAGCGTGGAAGGAGAACTGGGCACTGTCTCGGGCGTCGAGGACCAGGTCAAGGTCGCCGAAGACCAAGCAGCTCTTTGCGACCCAAACAAGGCTGAGCAGTTTGTCGAAATGACCGGCGTGGATATATTGGCTCCGGCCATCGGGACCGCTCATGGAATCTATAAGACCAAGAACCCCAAACTGGACTTTGACAGACTCAAGGTGATATTTGACCTGTTCAACAAAAACAAGGCCAAGGTTCCATTGGTAATACACGGCGGCACAGGCCTGCAGCCTGACGTTGTCAAAAAGCTGGTTGCACTGGGCGGCTGCAAGTTTAATGTCTCCACCGACCTTAAACACACACTGCTCGACGCCACGTATGAATATATTTCTGAACACCGCGATGAGTACGACCCCGGCAAGGTTGACAAGCATGTCAAAGCGGCAATTCGCAACAAGATTAATTATTGGATTGACCTGTTAGGCTCTGTGGGCAAAGCCTAATTTTTTGTTGGAGGTTGTGTTTAGTTCACCAGCCCATTAGCCAGAAAAGATTAAATGATAAATGGCTTTTTTACACGAAGGAGTTGTTTTTATGAAAAACGTTGAGGAATACTTTGTTCCGTGGATAAAAGGGCAAAAGGCGTATGTTTCCGAATACTGCGAACGCGCATGGCAGGATATGAGTCTCCGCCGGATGATGCATAATGAAAATCCGCTGCCACCTTCTCCAAAGGTCCTTCAGGCAGTAAACGAGTACGCTAAACTGGCACACAGATACCCAGATACCGGAACGAGGGTCAGGCAAAAAATAGCTGATATAAATGGCCTTGATGGTCCTGAGAACGTGCTCATCGGAAACGGTTCCTGTGAGGTTGTTGACATGATATTTAGGTGCTTTGTCCAGCCGGGTGAAGAAGTCATTCAACATACACCCTGCTATGGCATTTATAAATTAAGATGCAATGTTATTGGTGGAAAACTTATTTCAATACCGATGATTTATAAAGACCAGCTCGAATACGACCCTGATGGGATTCTTAATGCCATTACCGATAAGACAAAAGTAATAGTCATCTGTAATCCTAACAACCCCACGGGCAACTTTATGGATGAAAAAGACTTTGTCAGAGTAGCGGAAATCGGCGTTCCCTTCATAATTGATGAGGCATATATTGAATTTGCAGGACTTGAGAAATCAATGGTGAAGCTAATTAAAAAATACAAAAATGTTATGATTCTAAGGACTCTTTCCAAAGCGTACGGTCTGGCTGGACTTAGATTTGGATATATGCTTGGAGATAAGGATGTTGTCGGCCAGATTGCCGCTACTTTGCTTCCTTGGAATGTCGGAACCATACCGATGTGGGCAGCTCTTGCTTGCCTCGAAGATACCGAAGCCCTTCAGGAAAGAAGGGGCTTTGTTAGTAGCGAAGTGCAGTTTATCGAAGAATCACTTAAAGATATTCCGGGCCTAACCATTTTCCATTCACATGCCAACTACATCCTGTTTGACGGCGGCAAGGCCGGTAAGAAAGGTAAAGATGTGGCCGCCTTTGCACTTGAAAAAGGCATCCTCCTTAACGCCCCAAGTCCGATGTATGACAGTGAAGGATTCTTCAGAATTACGCCAGGAACAAAAGAAGAAAATAGAATGGCTGTTGAGATCATCAAGGAATTTTTTGCGAGTTAGGATTTAAAAAGGACAATTAAATGGCTGAAATTAAGGCGATTATATTCGACCAGGATGGCGTAATTATCGACACAGAAAGGGACGGTCACAGGGTTGCCTTTAATGAGACTTTCAGGGAGTTTGGCTTCGATGTCGAGTGGGACGTGGACAAATACCACGAGCTTCTTCAGATTGCCGGCGGCAAGGAAAGAATGAAGCACCACCTGCAGACCGAAGGATTCGGTTTAGAAGTCAAGCCGGAGGAGGTGGACGACCTTATTAAGAAACTTCATAAGCGCAAGACCGAAATTTTCGTGCAGCTCATCGAAACTGGGAAACTTCCCTTGAGGCCCGGAGTTAAAAGACTCATGACCGAGGCCATGGACAAAGGCTTGATTTTGGGTGTCTGCACTACCTCTAATGAAAAAGCAGCTCGCGCAGTCGCCTATCAGATTCTCAAGGACATCGATTTCAATTTTGTCCTGGCTGGAGACGTCGTCAGCAAGAAAAAACCTGACCCTGAAATCTACCTGTTGGCCCTTAAAGAAACTGGATTGCAGCCTGAGGAATGCATTGTAGTGGAAGACTCCCGAAACGGAGTTCTTGCTGCCAAAGCGGCTGGCATGCGTGTTGTAGCCACCACAAATGCCTATACGGAAAATGAACACCTAAGCCAGGCCGACATCATAGTGACCTGTCTTGGCGAGCCGGATGGTGAAAAGGGAATATTAAGACAAGGGGGCCAAGGCCTCGATTTTGAAGGTGTTCTTCATATTGACCAGTTGGTCCGGTATTTCTCCAACGGCAGCTAACCAGCCCGTTTTTTCGCTGGATAGTTTGCACTTTTTTGTCAGCAAATATTTCCAATTTTCTGCACAATGATTTTCCTTGATATCACGCAACCAATTTGATATCATAATGTTAATACGGTCTGTGGATTTGGATGTCTCGTAGCACGGGTTTTTCAAGTCCTATCAAGTCAGAACGAATACGGACTAAGGGTGATGATGCCTTGCAAGCTCGCAAAAAACAACGTTTTTTCGACTGCTTCATCAAAGTTTCGGACTTTCCGTGCTAACGAGGGTATATGATGTGTAGAAAAATAGCATGCCTGCTTT
>SMTZ1_10006197_pt1 | contig 12035 bp, 10 predicted proteins | sample DeeMarSWOR136_30_FD_25667 | JGI IMG/M metagenome (IMG submission 25667) | reverse complement strand
TCAAATCCACTCATCTGCTACAACGAATCACAGTACAAATTCGAAGAGATAAATCCGGGAAGGTGACCGCACACCCAAGTTCTCCTCCTCGATCCAAACAATATTGGGGATACTCTGTCAAGAGTGTGGAATCCTCTTTGGGTGACTTCTTGGTGAAAAAACCGAATTATCCTGTCGTTATTGCTACGAGTCGGAGAGGAAGGTCAATTGCAGAAGAAGCGAGTAAAATTAGAAGTCAGTGGGAGAAATTCCATCGACTTCTATTGCTTTTTGGGAGCTATAAAGAGGGTCTTGCAGAGATTCTTCAGCGGGACCAAATTGATGTAACCTCAGTTTCGAATCATATAATCAATTTAGTTTTCAATCAGGGCACAGTAACCATTCGAACAGAGGAGGCGGTATTTATGGGGCTCTCCGCTTTCAGATTACTTGAACAACTAAAGGATTAGCCGTCTATACTTCTTCTTGGAGTTCTATTTAATCACTTGTGGCGATGAGAAGCTCATAGGATCCTGTACCCGTGAAATAGCCATCTCGTGTAACCTGGATTGTAATGTTGTGATATCCTGAAGAGACATTGGGAATTCGAAGATGTAACTCGGTGGGACTGGATTCTATTTTCTGAATGGCAATGTTGAGATTTCCAAGGAAAGCCTCAAGAACAGCATTCTCTGGAATTTCGTTCTTTGGAAAGCCCACGACAACTGTTAGCTTGAGCTCTTCGCCTGGCTCTGCGACTCTGAGTTCTGGACCCAAAACCTTGACATCAATTCGATGGCTCCAGTATACATAGCTTGCAGGAAGCAAAAAGAGTAGAAATAGCACGAGATAAACGAGGGCACCTTGTAGAATCGCTATGATAAGGTCGTCACGAACTACTATTGTGGGTGCAATGAAGGGAAGCAACAAGACTGCTACTGCTCCATAGACGATAAGACTCCCACAAATTACGATGGTTAGAGTTGAACGAGGATTACTATCTGTCACAGTTAAAGAGATGTTAATCTAATGCTAAATAGCATTTCGATTAAGCACGATTATTTTTTTAATTTTAAATCGAATGAATTGTCCAAAATCCCTTGAAAACGTAAAATCTTACTTCAGGGTTATTTCGATGAAGACTTCATCGGGCACCCGGATTCGCATGATCTGGCGCATTGTCCTTTCATCAGCTTCTAAATCAATGAGGCGTTTGTGGATTCGCATTTGCCAATGATCCCAAGTGGGTGTTCCTTCTCCACAAGGTGATTTTCGCGTCTGAACCTTCAGAGTCTTTGTGGGTAAAGGAATAGGACCTGACATCTGAACACCTGTTCTGGATACAATGGATTGGACTTGATTACAGACTTCGTTTAGCTTTGGAATGTCTGTACTGGAAAGTCGAATCCGAGCTTTCTGCACCATATTAACTACACCAAATTGACTTGGGAATCAACCCGAATGTTTGCTCCCTTTTAACTTTTTTTGCACACCGAAAGCTTATCCAATTGATGGATCTTGGAGAATAGAAAAAGAAAGGGAAGAAGAATAGCGATAGCAGGGCTACCTCTACTTCTTCTCCTCGGTAATTTTTCGAACAACGCCTACCGCAACTGTTCGTCCACTATCCCGGATTGCAAAGCGACCTAACTGTTTCATATCTGCATAGGTCTCCAAACAGATTGGGGTAACAGGTCGGAGTTTTACCAGTGCAGATTCGCCTTGCTTAATGAAGTCGGGTTTCTCTTGTACCGTTTCTCCGGTTCGCGGATCAATCTTAGCGATGATTTCAGTGAAGGTGGCTGCTACTTGGGCAGTGTGTGCGTGCAAAACAGGAGTATATCCTGCAGCAAGAGCACGGGGGTGGAAAATAACGATGATTTGCCCCTCGAACTCAGACACAACGCGTGGGGGCTTATCGAGATGTCCCATCACATCGCCCCGGCGAATCTCACCTTTCCCGATACCTCGGACATTGAATCCGATATTATCACCAGGTTCAGCGCTGTCCATTCGTTCGTGGTGCATTTCAATGGTCTTAATTTCACCTTCTTTGCCAGGTGGCATGAAAATGACTTTATCACCGATTTTCATTTTTCCAGTTTCAACACGCCCCACAGGAACTGTGCCAACACCTGTGATAGTGTACACGTCCTGAACAGGAACCCGAAGGGGTTGATCAACGGGTTTGGGTGGAAGGACAAATTCATCAATTGCTTCAAGCAACGATGGTCCCTTGTACCATTCCATGTTAGAGCTGGCTTCAGTCAACAGATCACCGGTCCATGCAGATACCGGAACAAAGTTGATCTTGCTTGGGTCAAACTGTGCACCTTTCAACAGGTCTGAGACTTCAGCCTTGATCTCTTCGTACCGATCTTTCGACCAGGCGGGTGTTGAGTCATCCATTTTGTTGACGGCAACGACAAGCTGCTCGATGCCCAGAGTTCGTGCGAGGAAAGCGTGCTCGCGCGTCTGACCACCAGCACCCACGCCAGCTTCAAACTCACCCTTACGCGCTGAAACCACTAGAATTGCAGCATCAGCTTGACTGGCTCCGGTAATCATGTTCTTGATGAAGTCAGCGTGACCCGGAGCGTCAATAATAGTGAAATAGTGTTTTTGGGTCTCAAATCGGCGGAACGCAAGGTCAATGGTCAGCCCACGTTCCCGTTCTTCTTTGAGACGGTCCATCACGTAAGCGAACTTGAAGGATCCTCGATCCATCTCTTCGGCCAGCTTCTCGAGCTTTGCCATCTCTTGTTTTGATAATGCTCCAGTCTTATAGAGCATGTGACCCATCAACGTTGATTTACCATGGTCTACATGACCGATGATGATTAGGTTGATGTGTGGTTTCTTTTCAGACATTGTATTCAACTCGTTTTTTTGTTAACTTAAGCTGGCATAAAATATGCAGGTTATGGCACATCAAGTGGGGCGTATAAAACTCTTTTGGCGTTATGGGTTCCCAGAGGGGTTTGAAAACCGGTTAGATGCCTTGTGAGATTGTCAATGTGGGAAAGGGTATTCCTAGCGGGCTGAGAGTGCCATGCGTTCTTTTTCTTCTCGTCGTCGTACGGCGTTGCTTCGAGAGTCGCCACTTGCAGCGGCGATGAGTTCATCTGCGATGATCTCTTCGATGGCTTCAATGGTACTGAAGCTTCGACGCCAGATGCTTTCGGAGATGAATCGGAGTGCCAAATCGATGCGACGGAGCGGAGCGACATCGCAGGCGGTGTGGTAACTTATCCCACCGTATGAAATCCGCGTGGTTTCTTCACGAGGAGCTGTGTTTTCGATTGCTTCGATTAGAATTTGGAGTGGATTCTGATTAGTTCGTAGATGTATTACTTCGAAGGCAGACCGGACTATTCGAATTACAGTGGATTTTTTCCCAGTGATGAGTCCAGATTGTCGTGCGCTTTGACTTCGTCGGCTGGCCCAACCGGGTGTCATGATTCGGTTGATGAACCGTTCGACAATTGGAACTTGGCGTTTTCCAAACCGCCGATGTTCATGACGACCGAAAGTGTGGGGAACAATTACTGGACTAAGGCTAATGTATTTTGCAAGACCCTGATCGCGGATTTGGATGTCTTTTGTGCTCCAGCGACCAAGCACTTTGATTTCAGGAAAAGTTGTTGGCGGATTGGGAGTTTCAGCACTCATCTTTAATTTACACCTTTGGGCTAGCGTTGTGGTTTTTCGACCTTGCCAATAATCATGGCTTCGAGAGATGCACCATTGCACTTGACAACTTTCCACCGAACACCGGGAAGGTCTCCAAATGATCTTCCGCGAGCGCCTCCGATTCCTTCGACGATAACTTCGTCGTGTTCATCGACATAAGTGAGCGCACCATCACCAGGGAGAAAGGCAGTGATTTGCCTGCCATTGCGAATTAATTGTACGCGCACACATTTGCGGATTGCTGAGTTTGGTTGTTTTGATTCAATACCCACTTTCTCTAAAACGATAGCACGTGCTTGTGGGCTTCCTTCAAGTGGGTCGGCCTTGACATCAAGGCGTAACATCCGCCGTTTATAATATCGATCTTTCCAGCGGAACTTCTTACGCTTTTTCTTTAGGGTGCGGCCAGCAAATTCTCCTGATGGTGATTTTGATCCAGGCAATCTCACTTTTCCTCGTAATTATGTAGGGTGCTGCGATTCCGTGAAGGAGCTTAAAACTTTTGTCATCTATCGGTTGATGCGAAGGTTATCCAGAGGTTTCAGGGGTTGGTTCGGTAATAATAATCGCATCAATACCATGATGCCGCTTTGCCAGAAGCCGAGCTCGTTCTATATTACGGCCATTTCTACCAATCACACGCCCCCGGTTCTCACTATTAACAGTGACAACAGCAACTCGGCGTCCTTTAGATTGTTCTTGGACATCGACGGTTGAGATTTTTGCTGGGGCTAGTGCGTTGCGTACGAATGACTCGGGTGTGTCAGCATCTTCCACAACATCAATATCACGTTTGAGCATGGTTCTCGCTCGTTTTATGGTCATGCCCCGGCGACCAATAGCTAATCCAAGGTGCCCTGGACTCACTACGAATATGATGCGTTCTCCATCTTGATCGACGACACAGTCTTTGACCTCAGCGCCTGTGATGTCACTGAAGAGTGCCATCAGTTTGATTTCTTCTATGTTCAATTTTATGTCAGAGGGCGTCACTTTTTACTCGCCCCAGTTAGAGCAGAAATGTCTGCATCTCCTGGCTCTAATACAGCCATTGCAGCCACCATATGTGGGCGTCCACATATTTGGCCTAAATCCCAACTGTTACTTTGAAATTCATGAATCGGTACTTTGTTTGCTTTTGCGAGCATATCAACTTCGGTAATCACTTCACTTGGCGCATTTGCTGCCAAGATGACTACACGAGGAGAGCCAGTTCGGAGTAAATGAAGTGTGCGATTGGCTCCGAACACAGTTTTTCCGGACTTCACAGCTAATCTTATTGCAGTTTCAGCATCCATCAAGAATCACTCTTTAGTTTTCTTATTGCATGCACTACGTCTTGTAATGAAGCTTGCAACACACCGTCGCATATAAGAGCTACGGAAGCGAATTGCGCGTCTGGCAGAAGTTCTACGCTCCCTTTTAAGTTCTGTGCACACTCCGTTAAACTTCTAGCCATCTACATAGAATGACAGCACAGAGGGTTTTATACACCCGCAATGGTGCTACTTCTTTTTAGCGGTTCGCGGCGGATTCATGAACAAGTCAATGGATCCTGTACCTAATGGAATGGATTGTCCAATTATTACGTTTTCAGTAATGCCCAAGAGATTATCTTCTTCACCAAGAATACTAGCTTGGATGAGGTGGCGGACGGTAACTTCGAATGCAGCGCGAGCAAGAACACTGGATTGTTCACCGCTAACACCGTGACGTCCTATTTGGCGAATTTCACCAGTCGCCGTCATTAGATCTGCCACGAGCATGATATGGCGGATATCGACGTCAAGGCCTTGTTCATCGAGCACGTCTTTTGCTTCATTGATGATAACCTGACGAGCGGATTCGATACCCAAGGTTTCTGCGATTTCATGGATATGATTGGAAATAGTGCGAGTGGTATCGACCCCTTTGGTCCGAAGAACCCCTTTGAGGTTCGTGCCTTCAGTATAGAGAACCCATTCAGTGCCCTCTTTCTTGATGAGAACCCGTTTGATGCCATCTTGTCCCTTGATGAGTCCGTTCCGGACTTTTTCAAAGGTTTTCTGAAGTTTTGCCATGTGCATGGCTTCTTCGCCTTCACGAAGTTCAGGAGCGACTATTATTCGGTTTCCATCTTGGCTGACTTCACCGAGGTTAGGTCGAATGGCTTCGAGTCGTTCAGCGATTTCTTTTGAGGTCGTGGCTTTGTCCTCAAGGAGCTTAGGGTCAAGAATAACCACGATGCCACCCTCGGCAAGATCAATTTCAACGGTTTCAGCAACGCGTTCTACGCGAGTTTGTTCAATGCTTTGTGCAACATTTCGGGCACGTTTTTCATTTTCGCGGTGCTCCTCATCGAGGTACACATTCATAGTTGGTGTTGACGGATTTCGACGGGCATCAACAATTTCGATAAGACGGGGAAGCCCGAGAGTAACATTGAATTCGGCTACGCCTGCAAAGTGAAATGTTTTGAGCGTCATCTGGGTGCCGGGTTCTCCAATGGATTGGGCGGCTACGGCTCCAACTGCTTCGCCAGGTTGCACGAGGGAGTCGTCGTATGCAGCTTCGACTTCTTTGATGATTGTGTTAAGTTGCTTTGTGTTAATTTTCTGTTCGAGAAGACGTTCGCGTAGCCCTTCTATAACCAAGGGAGGAATTTTTCCACGTTTTCGAAGGCTAACAATCTTGCCATCAATCATCTTTTTGGTTGCTTGTGTTGATTTGCTCATTTTGAATCACTTCTCCTGGCTTAAAACGCGTTCAATGATTACATCAAGATTTACAGCCTTGCCATGATCGCTTCGAGCGGGGTCAACGCCATCTTCGCCATATTTGAATTGGATGATTTCTCCGTTTGAATTTCGTACAGTGCCATCGTATTCAACTTTGATGTCTTGGAGCGCATTGATGAGTCGGCGTTGCATGTACCCACTAGTGCTGGTTCGAACCGCAGTATCCACTAGACCTTCTCGACCTCCCATTGCATGGAAGAAGAATTCGATGGGGTTCAATCCTTTTCGATAACTGGCAACCACAAATCCTCGAGCTTGTGGAGACAAATCGCCTTGAACAAAGTGGGGGAGCGTTCGCCTACGATACCCTCGGGAGATGCGTTGACCACGAACCGCTTGTTGTCCAACACTGGCGGCCATTTGTGCCAAGTTAAGGGGGTTACCTTTCGCACCTGTGCCAGTCATTATTACCGCATGCTTATCAAGTCCAAGTTGTTGTGCCGCTACTTCGCCGGCTTCGTCACGTGCACGCGCAAGAATCTCAATCATTTTCATTTCGAAGGTTTCCTCAATTGAACGACCTGGAAGCCGCTGAAGTTCATCTGCTTCATAGATTTGAACTAACTGACTCCCTTCTGCTTCTGCGTCCTTGAGAATCTGTTCAATTTGGCGTATGGCAGTTGGTGTGAGAATGACATCATCAATTCCCATGCTAAAGCCCATGTTGGTGATGAGGACAACAAGCAGGGGACAGATTGCGTCAAGAAATCGTCGAGCTGCAGAGTTTCCATAGTCCTTTGCGATTCTGTGTAGAACACTTTCAGGTTGTGCAGCTCCGATTGCCTTCTTATCAATTACACCGGTTAATAGCTGACCGTCGCGAATGAGCACGTAGGCATCGTATGGGCATTTTTCTTTTTGGCACTTATCGCATTTTTGGCAAATTCGGGCTTTCAAAGATAGGTTCAGACCCTTTGGCAGCAGCATACTAAAGATTTGTTTCCCGGTCCACATGGGTTCAGGATCTTTGATGGTGGGTGGAGGAAGGTCTTCCCGGTAGCCAGCTGAAGCTAAAAGCTGGCAGGTTTGGCGTTTATTGAATATCGAGCTCTTTCGCGTAAGTAAGAAAGCAGAAGATATGTAGTCTTGAATCCCACCGATGATAGGGCCACCATAACGAGGGCTAAGAATCTGCTCTTGAACTAGCATTAGGATTCGAGCTTCAGCCCGAGCTTCTTCGCTTTGAGGGACATGGAGGTTCATTTCGTCGCCATCGAAATCTGCGTTATAAGGTGGGCAGACAACAAGGTGAAGCCGAAATGTTCGGTATTCCATTACCTTCACTTCGTGGGCCATGATAGACATGCGGTGAAGTGACGGCTGACGGTTGAAGAGAACAATATCCCCTGACCGAAGGTGTCTTTCAATCACGTATCCTGGAGCCAATCCATCAGCGTTTGTCTTACGATCTTTTACATAACGTAAATCAATTCGTTTCCCATCAGGACGCACAACATAATTACATCCTGGGTAACCCTGAGGACCCTTAAGGACGAGTTCCCTCATATCTTCGATATTCCATTCGGTGACTCGCTCAGGAACCGTTAGGGTTTTGGCAATTTCTCCAGGAACGCCCACTTCATTGATGGAGAGATTTGGATCAGGCGAAATTACTGTTCGGGCTGAGAAGTCGACACGTTTTCCAGAAAGATTGCTTCGGAATCGACCTTCCTTTCCTTTTAATCGTTGAGCTAATGTTCGTAAGGCACGGCCTGATCGATGGCGGGCTGGTGGAATGCCGGAGACTTCATTGTTGAAATATGTGGTTATATGATATTGAAGCAACTCCCAAAGGTCTTCCACAATCAGTTGTGGTGCACCAGCTTCGATGTTTTCCCTGAGTCGTTGATTAATTCGGATGACGTCCACAAGCTTGTGTGTAAGGTCATCTTCTGATTTTACACCAGATTCTAATGTGATGGATGGACGAACTGCTACTGGAGGTACAGGTTGGACAGTGAGAATCATCCATTCAGCCTTTGAGACACGGGTGTCGATGCCCATGAGGAAGGCATCTTCAAGGGTGATTCGTTCCAGTCGGTCGCGAACATCAGTAGGCGTTAGACGGACACTGCCTTCCATCTTCTCTTCGTAGAAGGTTGTTGGTTTTTCAAACTTAATCTTGTATTGTTCGGCCTCGCAGTGGGGGCATGTGGTGGCTTTTCCAGCCTCTTTTAGGACTTCATCAGCGATAACTTGGTCTAAATGACCGAATTTTTCAAAGTACATGTCAACTCGATTTTTGTATATTTCTCGAGATTCCTCTTTCAGTTTTAATCGAGCACAGCGTCTACAGAGTGCCTTGAGGAATTTTTTAATCTCCTTCGCGAAGCTGACGTGCACGACGGGGCGAGCCAGTTCAATGTGGCCAAAGTGGCCGGGACATTCGCCGACTCGATTTCCACAGGATTTGCAGCGCTGACCAGGTTCAATGGTGCCTAGTTTGGGATCCATCAGTCCAGAGGATATGGGAAGACCATCTTCGTCGTAGGTGTCAGCTGTAATAACCTGTGTTACACTCATTTTACGAATTATCTCAGGGGAGAGAAGTCCGAACCAGACGCTTCCAATCTGTTTGAGTGGGTGTGACATTGTTATTTCCTCTTATTATGTCCTGTCAGTTAATTTCAGTCGAGGCCATATGCCAAGTGATATGAGCTCTTGTAAGACGAGTTTGAATGCATAGGACATTTCAACTCGACTAATTGTGGTTGTTTTAGGTGCACAGACACGGCATCGGAACCGATCACGATTTCGATCATATTCGGCTAGCATACCACATTCTTCGCAAACCATCGCCGTGTATTTGTCAGATTCTTCTAATAGTCGCTCGCGGAGCAGTAGTGCTGCTCCGTGGCCGATTAAACAGTCTCGCTCCATTTCACCAAATCGCAGTCCACCCTCTCGTGCTCGGCCTTCGGTTGGCTGGCGTGTCAGAATTTGCACTGGACCACGGGCACGGGCATGCATCTTATCTGCAACAAGATGGTGGAGTTTCTGATAGTAAACCACGCCGACGAATAGGTCAACGTCATATTTGTGGCCTGTTACCCCATTATACATCGTTTCTCGACCGCTATATTTGAATCCAAGATTGTGAAGATCTTGGAACATTTGATCTAGCTTCTTTCCAGAGAATGGTGTTCCGTCGATTGGTTGTCCTTGTAAGCAGCCGATTTTACCGCCCATGGATTCGAGGATTTGTCCGAGAGTCATCCGACTGGGGAAGGCATGAGCATTGACCACGAGGTCGGGTACGATGCCTGATTCGGTGAATGGCATATCTTCTTGAGGGGCGAGGAGTCCAATGACGCCTTTTTGCCCATGGCGGCTAGCAAATTTATCGCCTAATTCGGGTATACGTTCATCCCTGACTTTTACTTTGACTAAGCGGTTGCCGTCAATCGTTTCTGTTATGAGCACTCTATCGATTGTGCCCTCTTCCCCATGACGAAGGCTGATTGATGTTTCACGGCGTTTGGGTCCAGGAACTTCAAGTTCAGTATATTCTTCTAAGAACCGTGGAGGACTGGTTCGTCCGATGAGGATTTCATCGCCGGCAACTTGGAATTCAGGTTCGATAACACCGTCTTCACTGAGCAGTCTATAAGCTTCTGATGCCCGGTATCCACGCACTTCGCGGCTGGGAATTTCAAATTTGTCTTCTTGGCCACCCGGATACTTACGTTCCTCGGCGTCATAGCTTCGGAAGAAAGAAGATCGTGCAATACCACGTTCAATAGAAGCTTTGTTGAGCACTAAGGCGTCTTCGATGTTGTAACCTTGGAAGGAGTGGATGGCTACAATGAAGTTTTGCCCTGCAGGGCGGCGATGATACCCAATTACTTCCATTGGTCGAGTTGTGACAATGGGGCTTTGAACATAATGTAGAATGTGACTACGGGTGTCCACTCGAAGACCAAAGTTCGCTGAATAGAGCCCGAGAGCTTGTTTAGCCATACCTGCTTCGTAGGTGTTGCGTGGGGATTGGTTGTGCTCCGCAAAGGGAACAAGACTTGCACATATGCCTAAAATCGTTTCAGGGACAATTTCGAGATGAGTGTGTTCTGGGGTTATATCCTCAAGGTTCATGGCGATAAGGGTGTTTTCTTCTTCTTCTGCATCAAGGTATTCGATTATCCCTGCTTTTACTAGGTCATCCCAGGAAATCTCACGATTCCGTACGCGCTCTATATGTTGCTTTTCAAGAAGCGGAGAACCATCTTTGACGATAATGAGGGGACGACGAACGCGCCCCGCATCAGAGTTGATTTCCACCTCATTGGTATCGGGATAGAAAGCAATGTTCACCTGATCGCTGAGCTCGTTCCGTTGGCGACGATCCCGAAGACGAGTAACTAATAACTCGGGTTGTGTATGGTTGCCAACAAATCGGCCATTTAGATAAACGTAAGTGCCCTTCTTAGCCGTGTCCGCTTTAGCATCTATTGGCTGGACTTTAAGGGATAAGAGAGCTTCTTCCACTTCGGCTTCGTCAGAACCTACTGAAATGTATGACATTAAGGCGAGGTTCTTTACAAGTCCACAGTTGGGACCTTCAGGGGTCTCATTTGGACAGATTTTGCCCCAGTGGGTGGGATGCAGGTCTCGGGCTTCGAAGTGTGGTTGGCTGCGACTGAGGGGTGATACTACGCGGCGAAGGTGGCTGATTGATGACATGTAGTTAACGCGATCGAGTAACTGACTCACTCCTGCCTTTCCACCAACCCAGTTTCCTGTGGCAAGGGCATGGCGTAACCTTTCGGTTATTACGTCGGCTCTTACGGCGGTTTTGATATTGGGTTTGCGGCCTCGCGTGGCGGTACGTTCAAGCTGATATTTTATGTCGCGACAAAGATTGAGGAATGCTACTCGAAACAGGCTAGTCAACAAGTCTCCGGCAAGTTTGAGCCGTTTATTCGCATAGTGGTCTTTGTCATCTTGATTTCGTCTATTGACACTAAGTTCAAGAAGGCGTTGGGTCATTTGACCCACATAATGTGCCTTACTCACTGCAGAGCCTGTATCTGTTCCAACGTGAGGTAGTAGGTAGCGGTTGAGAACCTGTTCGGCTCGGCGGAGGCGGTAATCCTTGGTTTGGCCAACAGCAACCCGTTTACCAATATAATCCAAGGCATTTTCACGAGTAGTTTGGGGGTCCTTCGGAGCTACTAATGATTCCGCCGCATGAAAACTAGGAATTAGTTCTTGCGCGATTGCTGGGTCATCAGTGATTGCTGAAACGATTTCGCGATCGGTTACCAGACCTAGGGCCCGCATCAGAACGACAAGGGGAATCTTCCCTGGTACTGATGGAAATGATACACGAAACGTATGATCGGCCCGTCGTTCCATGGTCACCGGCGCCCGAAATCCTCGGGCGGTTGAGAATACCTTAGCCATGTGTGTACACGAGCTGCTACTTGTCGCTTCCTCAATGAGGATACGGTTCGGGGCGAGATCTTCCTGGGTGACAAGCACACGCTCTGACCCATTAATGATAAAATAGCCGCCAGGATCGTTTGGATCTTCACCGGCTTCAACAAGTTCTTCCGGTGTCATCGCCGAAAGCCGACAAAACGCAGA
>SMTZ1_10010000_pt1 | contig 12037 bp, 10 predicted proteins | sample DeeMarSWOR136_30_FD_25667 | JGI IMG/M metagenome (IMG submission 25667) | reverse complement strand
GCCCTCGCCACGGCGATCCTCTGCCTCTGCCCCCCGCTGAGTTCGTGGGGGAACCTGTAAAGATACTCGTCTGGGGGGACCATCCTCATCTCCTTGAGGGCCCTCCTCACCATCTCAAGGGTCTCCTCGGTGTTCTCCGTGATCTTCTGGAGCCTTATCGGCTCTGCAATGATATCGTATGTGCTCATCCTCGGGTTGAGGGACTCGTAGGGGTCCTGGAATATGATCTGCATGCTGCGCCGGAGCCACCTCATCTCCCTCTCGAGCGGGAGGTTTGTTATGTCCTCGCCTTTGTAGACTATCCTACCCCCGTGGGCTCGATTAACCTGAGTATGCACCTTCCCGTCGCGCGCGCACGGGAACCACCCGAGCCAGTTGGAAAAAACGAGGAGGAATATGAGTGGGATTAAGAACGACGGCGCGCGTACGTATCAGCGACATCATGAACCTCGCGCCCAATCACGGACCCTCTTATGTTCAGATATTTTAGAATTGTGCGATATATGGACGCGAGAATAAGATCACTAAGAGAGTAATTTTCCTAGTATTCCAGAAATAATGCTATTTTTTTTAATGGACCGTTTGCGACTACCGTGTAACTTCCATCAATTACATTCACGTGATATAGTTCAATGTTTGTTATTTCCCCAAATGTTGACGACCAATAATTGGAATATTGTTTAAGCTCCAATGAGGCGACATTCGTAGTTATCGAGCCATTGCTGCTTGTTAGATAACGTCCCGCGGGGTCTATTATACAGAGATTTGGCCCCTTGACTGGCTGGAATACTGAAAGATGTGAAGTGTTATCCGAGAATGTAATTTGTGCGAGATATAATTTGTAATCTTTTCCATATATATTTCTTAGATAACATTTAATCATCGCGTACGCTAGGACAGCTTTGTCGTCGCAATCTCCCTGTTCGTATTCCAGTGTAAAATGTGGCGTTTGAACGTAATTTCTTATAGTTCTGGTAAAAATGTTCTTGATGAATTTGTTATCGTTAATAACTCTCTCGGAGAATGATATGACAGGAAATCGAATGTCTGTTGCATAGTCTATGTTGTTGACGATATAATTGTAAATTTTTTCATATGCGAGCCACAAATTGGAGGACCCTCCTGTAACGGACAACACAATCGAGGAAGTCTTCTCTACCTCCTCATTGTTAAGGACGCGAGGAATCGCATTCGAGACACGACAGTAGCTATTTAAGAGTCCCTCTAAATCCTTCACGTCATCTGATAAATCTTTGAGGCACCAAAATATTTCCACATAATTATTTGAGATATTAATATAATGTTTTTGTAAAGAATCATATTGCGTAGAAAGGATCTTATAATTTATTCCTAAATCGCTGAGTGAACTCTTCAGTTCAGTTATTTTATGGTTGTAAAGCACATAAGCTCCACCATAACCGAAACTCCCTCCAATAATTACACCTACAAGAAGAATTGCGATGATTTTCGAGTCCATAGAAAATCACGTATCACTCCGAATATTGATATATAAAATGATATCACCGGCCGATATTACGATTCGAGAGCTTATCCTTTTTCTGGATTAAGAGGCTCCGCTTTAAAAAAAAGGAAGATTATTTTTTGGTTATTGTGTAAAGTGATAGTGCGATGGCTATAAGCGATATGACGATGGAAGCTATCGTATAGGTCATTGGTGCGGGCTTACCGGGTGGACCTTCTGGGCCTGTTGGTCCCGCTGGTCCTTCTGATCCTGGCGGTCCTTCTGGTCCTGGAGGTCCTACTGGTCCTGGTTCGGGCTCTGGCTCCGGTTCGGGCTCTGGCTCCGGTTCGGGCTCTACCTCGGTTATGTCCCATATTTTCCCTAAATCGGCTTCGACCAAGCTAATGTCTTCTTCATCTATAACCAGGTCGCCGTTGACGTCGAGGTGCATCTTATATTCTTCGTCGCCCTTTGAGGCTCCGAGGACGCTATTTAGCAGGTCCACGTCTTGCGCATCGACTTTGTAGTCGAAGTTGACGTCGGTTATTAGAGCCTGTTTGAAGTATTTGCGGTTCGCCACGACGGTGAAGCTCACTCCCGGCTTGAACCCTTCTGGCAAGTAAATGTATGGGCCCGTACCGATGTAGCACGTCAAACTCTCATTGAAGGGATTTGGGGTGTTGAACGAGTAGAACGTTGATGGATCTGGAACGCCGTATCTTCCGGACTGTTGTACGTCGGCTGCACCGGCTGGTTCACCATAAAGAGTCACGTTATCGTTGTATATGTGCTTCGGGAAAGCCATCACATAGTACTGGTTGTCCAGAAGGAACAGGCTGGTCTTGTTATAGTAGATCTCCACAGTTGTCGGGCTCGTGGCCTTTGCGTCGACTAACGAGTCGATGACCATGCTTCCACGTGGAACATCCTTATCCCTCATGTACAATACCGTGAAAGCGTAATCGTCGGCTGTGTACGGGAGTCCATCGTGCCAATATATGCCGTCCAGAAGCTCAAGGGTGAGCTTCGTACCCTCCACAACCCCTTGGGCCGGGTCGGTCCACGCCTCCAGCTCCCATTCCTTGGCAACCCATGGCTGATAGGGACCGGTGAATGGATGGTCATCGATGGGAACATTGTGACAGACCAAGTTGACGTAAGTGTCGGCAATTGCGTGGGCATCGTATCCAGTTACAAGGCTGGAGGGTTCATCTACGACGCGGATCCTTAAGATTTTCGAGAAGTCCATGTCCTTCGAGTATACACGATTCATCTCAATATAGCCGAAGAAGGGACTCTCGATCATACCCCACCAATCAGAGCTGTAGGCCGTATAGTATGTTGGATAACCACCAGGCATGTACGCGACGTCTTCTACCACGATTTCCTGAGCTCTATGTACGGCTTGGACAACTTTTTCTTCGTCGAGGCTGGTATGGAAAATGTCCATCGCTGCATCGTATTCTGGGTTGCTATACCTTCCGATGTTCAGCCAATCTGGTGTGCACTCTGAATGGAACCAGATGTAGAGGATTTCTGGGTACCCAGTCCAGCTCCAGCCAATAGTTATGATGTCAAAGTTGCCGCTAACAGAGGTCTCGACCCATTCGCCGGTGCCGAATGGGGCTGGAACTAGGGTAACAGGGACTCCTATAGCTTCCATCTCATCGGCGATCCGCTCTGTTATCGTCACTCCTTCTGGCCATTCAGTAGGGTATGCTATCTCTATATCTCTAATGTCCTGTCCTGTCGCTGGATCTATTCTGATTCCTGTTTGTGGGTTCAGAGTGTATCCTGCCTGGTCAAGAATGTACGCGGCGAGCTCGGGATCGTACTCCGCGAAGTCTTCGATGTCCGGGTTATGCCACTTACCGTACGCCGGGCCGATAAAGGAAACGGCGTACTCCCTTAGAGGTCCATATAGATCAGCAAATAACTCCTCCTTCGGATAGAGGTGGACTACCGCCTTTCTAAATTCTATATCGTTTACGATGTCCCGTTGAAAGTTGAAATAATAGCCATTTTGAAGCCCCATCCCTATGGTCTTTTCGATGGTGAATCCCAGTGCTTCCGCATCTTCTATCTGGTCTGGACGCTGTAAACCAAGTACATCTATTTCTCCCGTCTCCAGAGCGGTGAAAGCCGCATCTGAGTCAACTATTTTTATATACGCTCTCCCGCCGTGTAATGGACCTATAAACATCTCGTCATCGTCTACCTGACCATTAGATGTGTAAGCTGGTATAACAGCAGATAATAGAACTGCTGAGATCAAAAGCAGTAAAAATTTTTTATATCTCATATTTTCGTCTCCTTTTTAGTGCGAATAGAATTTGATGAAATTTTTATATAAAACTTTCCATCTTTACTTGTCGATAAAAAATGGTACAAACATCATATATGGGAAGATTATTATTAATATCAAATATTAAAAATAGCAATAAACTTAAATTTAAATTAAATGAGATACCATCAAAAACTAACATAAGAAGGATGAAGTAGATGGGCTTAGGAAGATACATGGCTAGGCGTTTTTTAATAGCTTTCACTACTCTTTTCGTTATAGTAAACGTTCAATTCTTCATTTTTCAGGTTGTAAATCCAGTAGATCCAGTGCGGCTCATGATAGGCCCCGGTTTCACTCCCGAAACTAGGCAAATGTTAATCGTTCTTTACGGCTTAGATAAACCACTTTTTGAAAGGTACTTCATTTATATAAAAAATCTCTATACGTTCACCTTTGGAATATCCTTCTTGTCAAGAAGACCAGTTATCGTAGACATACTGAGCTATCTTCCGAACACACTATACCTCTTAGGTCTAGCGATGATATTCCGGCTTTTATTCGGCATCATTTCAGGACTTACAGCCGCTTCAAAAAGGGGAAAAAGGTGGGATGTGACCATCGTATCGATAGGTCTAATCTCATGGGCGATGCCGGCATTCATTCTGCAACTATTATTTAGATTTGTTTTTTGTAGCCAACTCAAGTGGTTCCCCTTCGGTATGATGACGAGTTATCCACCGCCAACCGCCCCCCTCGAATACCTTAAAGACCTACTTTACCACACGGCCCTCCCCGTAACGACCATGGTCGCAATGGGATTCGGTAGCTGGGCATTCTACACTAGAAACCTTCTGGTCGGTGTATTGACCGAAGATTACGTTTTAACCGCCCGAGCAAAGGGAATAAAAGAAAGGATCATAGTATGGAAACACGGCTTCAGGGTGATCCTTCCTCCAATTGTAACGATGATCTTCTTAGGCCTCCCAGGATTGATAACTGGGGCGATAATCACAGAATACATATTCACTTGGCCAGGGTTAGGATGGTGGCTTGTGCATTCAACGATGAACGCAGACTATCCATCGGTCCAAGCGATGTTTTTCATATACTCGATCCTCATGCTGTTATCGAACTTTTTAGCAGATTTAACTTACGGCTATTTAGATCCACGGATACGAGTTGGCATGAGGAGATAGAATCATGGGTTCATCTATGAGAAGGATTAAGCTCAAAATAATGTTATCAAGAATCAAAGGTTTTTGGGAGGAATACAGAAGAAACAGGATAGGAATCGTGGGATTGGCAATAATATTGTTTTTTATAATAACAGCATTTCTAGCACCTGTAATATCACCATATAATCCCACGGATAAGGGCTTAGCCGTACCTCTTGCGTTGCCTCTTTGGATGAAGATGTTCCCAAAAAATCAAGACCTCCCCTCGACACAAATTAGTGAAATAGATTTTACGATAGCCGAGTCGAATGATTACATCGACGTAGAATTTACAAACTATGATCCGGAGATATGTGGATTTTTAGAGACAACAACAATAAGAGATTGGAAGGTAAAATACAATGGAGGCCCCACCGATCCGCTGGAGATCAAGTTAATTTGGAACTTTAACTATCCCTATCAATCTCCTCCAATAATAAGACAGAGTTTCAGATGGAGAGTAGTAGACATCAGAAATATAGGATACAACATTGAACTAAGCCTCGTTAGATGGGGAAACGAACCGGCTGAATATTCGTTATGGGACAGCAACTTTAAAAAAGGTACACCGGAGAAATCACTCAAATATAAAGAAGATTACATCTACGGAGACTGGCCACGACTAGTTAAGATAAGCACAGACTATGAGGAATCTCTCAGCAGGATAGCACCACAGGTTGGCTTGAAAGAGGGAATAACAAGCAAATCGGTTCTCAAAGAAATGTTCCCAGAAAAAGGGGAATACGGCTTGATCATGTACGTTCGTCTAAACCCAAAATCGACAAACGCGAGTTGTGAAATAGATATCATAGACCCAGAATACGTATTGCTTGGCTCCGCCCACGGCATTTTGGGGACCAACCATGAAGGCGCAGACATCTTATCTAGGCTTATTTACGGAGTAAAAGTCTCGCTCTCTATAGGACTAATAGTGGCAGTGATATCAGTAGTTATAGGCACGTTTATCGGCGTGGTATCCGGATATGTCGGAGGTTTCGTTGACGAGGTAAACATGAGGCTTGTCGATCTATTATTGTGCCTGCCCATATTCCCTCTATTATTGGCGCTAGTACTAATGTTTGGTAGAGACCTATACCTAATAATGTTTCTCTTAGCTTTACTGAGCTGGATGGGTTTATCAAGGACAGTAAGATCTCAAGTACTCTCATTGAGAGAAATGGCCTTCGTCGAATCTGCGATCGCCTCGGGAGCGACGAAGGGATATATCTTAGTCAAACACATCATACCCAACATAACGCCCCTAGTTTTCACTTCCATGATGCTTTCTATTCCCGGAGCGATTCTATCCGAGTCCTCGCTTAGTTTCCTCGGCTTCGGAGATCCGAAAGTCATGTCATGGGGAAGAATTATAAACAACGCCATGAACTTTGGCGCCTTCCCCCGAGGGGCATGGTGGTGGATATTTTCACCAGCAGTAGCAATAATGCTTCTCTCCGCGGGATTCGTTTTCGTATCACACGCACTAGACCAAATAATCAATCCAAGGCTCAGACAACGCAAGTGACATCACCTCCCTCCTACAGAAAGGCGGGTTCTTCGATTTGAAGGCTAAATAGGCTCTTTTTTACATCTGTTGTTTCGCGACTTAGGTATCATTCATTCCAGGGTATCTCAACCCCCGATGTTGGGCCCATCCTTAAACAAGCCCAATAATAAAACCTATGGCCCCAGCCGTGTAGATGGTTAAACGAGTGGGAAGTGACAGGCCACGTATTTATTTTCTCCAACAGCCCTCATTGTCGGTTCCTCCTCCCTGCATATACTTTCGGCGTATGGGCATCTCGTGTTAAATCTGCATCCGGGCGGGATGTTTATCGGACTCGGGACTTCGCCCTTGATCACAACCTCGGTCCTCCTTGCCAAGGGGTCAGGAACAGGAACAGCGGCCAACAATGCCTCTGTGTAAGGGTGTGAAGGGCTCTTGATGACCTCTTCCGTGTGGCCCGTTTCCACGATCTTTCCTAGATACATGACGCCTATTCTATCACATATGTATCGGGCCAACGCTATGTCGTGTGTGATATACAGAAATGCGCAATGAGTTTTCTCGATGAGGTTCAGAATGAGCTTTAGAACCTCGCCTCTTATCGAGGCATCTAGCATCGAGGTCGGCTCATCGGCAACGATGAACCCGGGATTCAACACGAAGGCTCTCGCTACGGCGATCCTTTGCCTTTGTCCACCGCTTAGTTCGTGTGGGAACCTGTACAGATACTCATCCGGAGGAACCATCCTCAAATCGGATAGAGTACTCTTAACTTTCTCCATCGTCTCGTCCAAATTTTTTGTGATGTTCTGGAGCTGAATTGGCTCTGATATGATGTCGAACACACTCATCCGGGGGTTCAAAGATTCGTACGGATCTTGGAATATTATCTGCATCTCACGCCGCAGCTTCCTCATCTCGCTTTCGAGGGGTAGAGCCGTTATGTCCCTGCCCTTGTAAAATACCTTACCTTCGGTGGGCTCAACTAACCTGAGTATGCTCCTCCCTGCCGTTGTCTTTCCGCAGCCACTTTCCCCGATGAGGCCGAAGACCTCCCCGCCTTTTATCTTGAAACTAATCCCATCCACGGCGCGAACCATAGGCGCCTCACCAGACAAAGATTTAAAAAATCCCTGTTTGATAGGAAAATATTTCTTTAAATCTCTAACTTCTAAAAATGTTTCCTCCGTTTAATTCACCATCCTATAATGGCAAGCTACATAGTGACCATTCCCAACATCGATCATTTTCGGCTCTTCGGATCTACATTTCTCCCTGGCGTAGGGACACCTGGTGTGAAATCTGCATCCAGGTGGCGGGTTAAGAAGGTCTGGAGGAAAGCCAGGTATTGTCGTTAACTCTCTCTTTTCCCCTAGAACGCTCGGGAAAGCCGCTATCAATTGCTCGGAATACGGATGCAAGGGCTCCCTGAAGATCGTGGCTGCATCCCCCAACTCCATAATCCTCCCAGCATACATGATTGCTACTTTGTTACAGGTTTCAGCTATCACGGACAGATCGTGGGAGACGAGAACCATGGCAAGATCTAGTTTCTGCTGCAATTCTTTCATGACCTTGAGCACCTGGGCCTGTGTGATAACGTCCAATGCCGTGGTTGGTTCATCCGCGATCACAAGGCTAGGATTACACACCAGAGACATTGCTATCACGGTTCTCTGCTTCAGGCCCCCGCTGAGTTCGTGTGGATAACGATCCAATCTCTCGGCTCCGACCCCCACAAGGTCCAGAAGCTTACCAGATCTATCCAACGCTTCACTTCTGTCGATATCAGGCTCATGTAGCAGTATAGGCTCCGCTATCTGCTCTCCGACCTTCATGCATGGATGTAAGGCGTTCATAGCTCCCTGAAAAATAACGGAGATCTTCTTCCATCTAATTCTATCCCGAAATTCATCATCGCTCAAACCCAGAATATCTTCACCTTCAAAATTGACGCTTCCTCCCAGGATCCTCCCGTTTGAGGGGAGAAGCCTCAATATTGTAAGCATTATGCTCGTCTTACCACACGCCGATTCGCCCGCCAGCCCCAGGGCCTCACCCTTTCCCAAGAGGAGATCTACATCGTCAACCGCTCTTACGTACCCTCTCAACGTTTCATAGTACATTTTTAAGTCTTTAATTTCAAGCAGAGACGTTCAGTGCTTCCTCCTTCAAATGGATAGTACCAGTTTCTAATATAATATTTCATTCTAGAACTCTCCGCTGGAAAAAAATCCTAATAAGGCACCTATAAGGCTAGCAATGATATTAAAGAGTCCCATTTTTGCTAGGGAGCTAACTATAACCGTAAGCGTAATATCAAACTTACCTGGCTCCGCAATCATAACCGGTCTCACAAGTATTAAAGTCACAACGGCGCTACCTAAAATTAAAGAAACCAATATACAAATAAAGACCGATTTATAATCATCTAAAAGTATACCAACCATGATACTAAAACAAAAAGAGATAATAACGCTATATACTATCTCTATTTTCCAGATCAAATATAAAAGATAACTACAAATAAAGATTAAGCTAGAAGCAATGATTATAACGATATCCAATAAGAAAATTTTATAACGTTCCCCTATTTTGAGCACAACATACCCCGAAGAGAATATAAGGTGCTTCTTGAAAATAAAGTATTTGGAAAATATGTCACCTCAAATTCGCAAAATTGTTTGGATATTTTTCCTAATAAGTTCCTCCATATCAGGCTTTGTGGCGTTATATTCGTCTAATGTTTATTATGATTTGCATCGTGCTATGCGGCTAATCAATGTATCTGACAGGGGGTTCAGTCTTACTTTTTCCGATGGAAAGGCTTGGACAGAGACGAATATAACAATCGAAAATCCATCTAAACAAATATTTAGATCAGAAACTGTATTTAAATTCATTGGATAGTGATGGATACATATTTGTAGGACACATATCGAATCCAATAATTTTAGAACCATTTTCAAGTTCAAATTTAACAATTAAAATAATTATCCCAAATTACAAGATATTAAAGATCATAAACTCCGATAAAAGAAACTGGCTAGCGATGTTTTATTTATATCTTGATACTCCTCTATTTGGTGATTTCCGCATTAACTTCTACAGGGAACTTTAATTTCATATCGCGCGCGCGGCGGAAATAAAAAAATTTCTTCCTCTTCTAAACCAATTAGAGAGAAAAATCAGGTCACAATTCACGTTTAAGGTATTTTTAAACGCATGATACTACTCCTCGGGGCGGGCCGGATCTCGTTCTCCCCCGCTTTGTCCGACGGAAGACCGATTGGCATTTTCTCTCGCCCTAGCGGTTGCCTTCAGCTCATCGAAAATTTCGTTGCGTAGCTCCTTTATGACGGGGACCCATTTTTCGACCGGTTCTATGTCGGCGTAGTTGATCTCGCCTACCACCAGGTCTTCCTCGTCATACTTCGCCCTTACCTGGACCTTTCCGTTGGGTCTAATGAGTCTGCTTCCTCCCCAGAACCTTAGTTCGTCCTCCACGCCAGCTAGGTTCACGTAGGCCATGAAGGCCGTGTTTTCCATTGCCCTAGCCGCCGTGAAGGTTTCCAGAAACGGTCGACTCTCGATTGGGCTTCCTTCGTCGCACTCCGGAGAGGCGGAGATGCATACTATTAACTGGGCTCCTTTGAGGCGTGCGAGGCGAGTCACCTCCGGGAAGAACACGTCGTAGCATACAATCAGGCCTATTTTCCCGAGCTCGGTTTCAAAAACCGCCGCTTGGTTTCCAGGGTGATAATCCCTCTCGAACTCAGAGCTTGGAATGTACGTCTTCCGATATTTTCCTATAAAGCCTTGGGGGCCCACGAGAACAGCGGCGTTGTAAACCTTTTTTGGTTTTTCTATGCCGAGTTCCGGGATTCCAAATACTATGTGCGTCTCTGTTTCCCTCGCCAATTCCTCTAGGACTCTCGTGGACGGCCCGGGTATCGTCTCTGCCAGTTCGGAGATTTGATCCTTTATCGCGTAGCCTGTGCATGAGAGCTCGGGAAACACGACGAGGTCCGCGCCTTTCTGCCTTGCCTTCCTCACGTTTTCCTCGATCTTCCTTATGTTCTCTTCTTTGTCTCCTTGTTTGCAGCTTATCTGTGCGAGGGCCACCTTGATTTTTTCTCTCATGGTGTTCTCTCCATGTCTTTGAGGTTCCTTGAAGGTCTATTGTAGGTGAAAAGGGTAGACATAATAGCATTGTATTATGAGGGTATCGCATATAATTTTTAGCCCTGTGGACTACGAGGACGTGACTCTGGGAGCCGGGGCCTCCACCACTGTGACCTTCAAGGTAACGAAGGACGAAGGGAGCTATAATATAGACATCGGAGGGGAGACGACGACCCTTACGGTGGCAGGACTTGCTCCCGCCACATTCAGCGTGACCGGTCTTACCGTCAGCCCTTCCGAGATCGAGACCGGAGACTCGGCGACGGTCACCGCCACTGTCGAGAACACCGGCGACCTCTCGGGAACCTACATAGCTGAGTTGAAGGTTGAAGGCGCGACGGAGGACACAAAGGACGTCACGGTCGGGTCTGGTGAGTCCGAGACGGTGACCTTCACCATCTCCAAGGAAGAGGAGGGTACCTACAACATCGATGTCGGAGGGAAGACTGGCACCCTGACGGTGGCGGCACCACCAAGACCCACGCAGACCTGGCTATACGTCGGCGCAGCTGCGGTCGTCATAGTAGTGATCGCCGCTTACTTCGTGATGAGGAGAAGCTAACAAAAAACGATCTTCCCCTTATTTTTTATCTTTAAATCTAGAATAGGAGACGCCATCACATACAACAGAAAACTCGAGCTCGAAATTGAGGTCGTTATCGAATCATGATGCCCCCTACAGCCAATAGAGAAATTCGTTGACAGACTCGTAGAAATTAATCATTCGTACGAATTTGTGATAGAAGAGCGGGCGGACCACATAACCGACATCGTGAAGTCGGAGAAAAGGATACTAACATTATCCAGGTTAATCGATTATCTCAACAAGGTCCTTGCATGATCACATTTCTCATATTAATTTTTTTATAATGATGAATTATTCTATGTAGTAAAAAACATCATTTTTATTATAGCTCTATTTCTAGAAAAAACACTCGATAATTATGATAGATTTGCATGCAAAATTGATGGCGCCACACTTATATACACTGAAAATTGTTGAAGATTCGTGTTCGAAATGTCTTATGAACTACCTGAGGATTTCAAAGAGAAGTTCGAGAACATGATCGCCACCGCCATGACGGGAATGCGCATACCGGGGTGCAGCGTCGCCATGGTGAAGGACGACCAAGTGATATACGCCAGAGGGTTCGGGGCGAGGAACATCAAGGAAAACCTTCCCGCGACTCCGGATACCCTGTATGGCATAGGATCCTGCACGAAGTCCTTCACGGCTCTGGCGATAATGCAGCTCGCGGAACAGGGGAAACTGGATGTTCAGGACCCGGTGAGCAAGCATCTCCCATTCAAACTCGGCAGCGAGGAGAACCCAATCAAGGTACACCATCTGCTGTCGATGTCCTCTGGGATACCCAACCTGG
>SMTZ1_10006194_pt1 | contig 12037 bp, 6 predicted proteins | sample DeeMarSWOR136_30_FD_25667 | JGI IMG/M metagenome (IMG submission 25667) | reverse complement strand
TATTTGTATTAACCCAAATGGTTCTCAAATCATCTATGTTGCGACTCTTCGGGCGGGCATTTTAAGAAGTTTTGATAATGGGACAAGTTGGCATCAAATGGATGGCGCTCTTGAGAACATGAAAATCTTGAGCCTCAGTCTGCATTCAAAAAATGCGCATCAGCTTTATCTCGGAACCGAAGGCAACGGACTTTTGGCGTTTAGGGCAAAGCCAAAGCTGTTCGTTAAACCTGAAAGCATTGATCTTGGTGGAAGGCGGGTCAAAACGGCTGCAATTCAACCGATCTCAATCACCAATACTGGCGAACTCCCGCTCGTAATTCAAAAGCTTAGTGTTTCCAGCAATAGCTTCAAAATTGAGAATATCAATAAAGTACTCGAAGTCGATGAGACAATTGAAACGCAACTCAAATTTGTACCGGATAGCATCTCAGAATTTTCGAATCAGACACTTTCGATTGAGACGAATTTTACAGAATTAAATACCACAATTCCAATAAATGCTTCTGGGATAGCCCCCAGAATCACTTTTTCGACGCGCTCCCATGATTTCGGTCAGGTGAGAATCAAGCATCAAGGCGCTTTTTCCCTGGGGCTCAGGAATACAGGCAATGATACATTATTATCTGAAGCGACATTGTTAGAGTCCGACGAGGGATTCAAAATTCGACTTCCAAACAACGCAGTGCCGCCTCTCGATTCAATTAATATAGATGTCGTGTTTACACCTCAAGTAAATAAAATATATCGGAATACGCTTTAGTTATCCAGTATTCGCAATTCATTTTTTTATGGTGATAGTTTACTCACACTCTCGGGAAAAGGTATGAACGGACCAATCATCGCAGGAATTGATTCCACACACGATTTCGGGACAAGCCTGATTAATGAACCAATTCCCTGGGTATTCGGAATAAAAAATAGAGGGGATCAAATCCTGGAAATAAATAAAATTCAATTAAATAATGGGAAAAAATTTCAACTTACAACTACACCCCGAGTAATTCCCCCGAATAGCCCAGATGATAGCCTGCTCGCCACGGTTACGTTCAAATCGAACGAGATCGGTTATTATGAAGATACATTATCAATTGAAAGCAATTCAGTTGATGGCACTAAACAGATTAGCCTTAAAGCGAAATGTATGAGAGGTTCCGTGATCGCCCTTTCCAAAAACGAACTCGATTTTGGGAAAATTCGAATCAATGAAAAGGGTTCGGATGAATTTTATATTCAAAACAGGGGAACCGATTCTTTATTTATCTCAGAATTCACCCTGCGTCATAAAGAATTGATTCGTATCATTAAAACATCCAATCACATTGCACCGAGTGAAAGCCTGAACGTTACCCTAATATATAATCCTAAAAATTCTTCAACATCGGTGGATACGTTGAGCATCACAAGTAATGCAATCAATGGAATGCAGCTATTGATTCTGCGTGGTGAGGGCGTCGCACCCATAATTCATTTTTCTGAAACCGAATATGATTTTGGCGATGCACCTATCCTGAAAATGAACGGATGGCAACTCGACGTTAAGAATAGCGGTGATGATACCCTGAATTTCTGCTGCTCGTTCGAGAAATCAGATCATATTTTTGATGTCAAACCGTCGAATGGGAGGTTAGAACCTTACTCTAGCGTGGCTTTCAAGATTGGCTTTCAACCACAAAATGATACACTTTATCAGAACCGATTACGCATTTTCAGTGAAAAGCATAGATTTTTTTATGGCGATAGCGTACTTTCCATCAGCGGGAACGGCTATGTAGCGCCGATTTTGACCCCTGACTCCATCCATTTTGGTGATGTGTTGGTTCATACAACCAGGGAACATTCTTTCAGCATTGAGAATCATGCGCGTGATACCCTCTATTTTTCAACCGATATTATCAATAATTCGACAGCAGTTTTCTGGAACAGCAACAGCACGACTTTTATTCCCCCACATCAAAAAAATCTTGTAGTGGTACATTTCAGACCGAATGATATCGAATCCTATGAGGCCGATTTGATTATTAAAAGTAAGTCTTTGCAGAGCGGAGAAATCAGGACGCACCTTTCAGGTAAAGGCGTTGATGATGCGATTATGAGCCTCAGTCACGCAAAATATGATTTCGGTCAAATCCGGATTGGCACGTCTAAAGCCATACACATTCAAATAAAAAATACAGGTAATCGCAAGCTCGCTTTGTTCGGTTCCCAATGGGAACCACATAGCGATAGTACGGCATTTCAAATCGCGATTGATGATACTTCGCTTGAGGAAAATGATAGCACAGCCATTCTGATCAGCTTCACGCCCCATCAAATGAAACAGTTTAGAGGCATTTTACACCTCCGATCCACAACAGAGTGGGGAGATTGTTCAATTCAATTGTCCGGTGAAGGTAGTGCGCCTGTAATGGCATTTTCGGATACAGTTAATGCATTTGGGGAAGTAGGTGTAAACGAAACGTATGGCTGGCCCTGTATCATTCAAAATACCGGAACCGCCGCCTTATACATTTCACGTATTGAGGTTCTTCAGCATCCAGACATATTTTTAATTGATAAACAGCAAGCTCAAGTTGCAACTGGAGATAGTCTACGCTTAACAATAGCGTTCCATCCCAGGAATATCGAAACATATCGTGATTCAGTGCGAATCATTAGCGATGCTTTCAATCAGCCGATCGCTTATATCATATTAAGCGGTCAGGGCGTGGATTTGGAAGGACCTGTTATCATACACGCGCCTATTGAAATAGCAACCCAGGATGAATCAATTCCCTTTTCCGCAAATATCATTGATTCATTTTCCGGAGTTCAAGAGGGGATGCTTTACTATCGCATCAGTGGAACACCCGAATATTTGATAGAAAGCTTACAACATGAACCCGAAGCGAATAACCCACATTTCTTTTATACTATTTCAGGCGATATGGTTACATCTCATGGCATTGACTATTATTTAATAGCGTTTGATAGCATTGGTAATATGGCGCGAATCCCGAAGCAAGGCTATAATTCTATTCGTGTTCGTGTCACAGAGCAGGGTGCATCAAAAATTGATTCTGTTGGATTCCCTGTCCCGCAACCTGCTGGTTCCGCCCAAACCGCTTATCGGATGATTTCTATGCCTTTTGAATTAATTAATCCTCACCCAAATAACGTTTTAACCGACGATCTTGGTGGGTATGACCCATCAAAATGGATTCTTGCGGATTATCGGTTTCCGGGAAGACCCTACCCGGACTGCTTTGTCTATGTCGATCACGATAGCATTTCTAATTTCATTCCGGGTAAGGCCTTCTTTCTGCTTGTGCGAGAGCAGGGTAAAGTCATTGACAGCGGCCCCGGCACGTCTGTTCGCACGGATCAGCCTTTCAATATTAACCTTGAACCGGGTTGGAATATGATAGGCAATCCATTCAATTTTCCAATTCCACTCGAAAATATTTCATTTAAATCCAGACAATCTCTAAACTTACTCACTTATGACGGTCAATGGAACGGATTCTTTACGAATCCTGTGGCAGCAATCCAGCCGTGGGAAGGTTATGCAATTTATAATAGCACAACCACGATCGACACGTTGATCATTAATCCTGATCTGACTTCGGATTTTTCGAGAGTCAATCAGACGGGTTTATCTAAATTCCCCAATGAAAGCATCTGGAAATTGCAGATCGTAGCCAAATGTCATGAGGCACTGGATGGACTCAATTATGTTGGTTTATCAAAGAGTGCTTCCTTCAAATTCGATAGGATGGATTATCCGGAACCCCCCGCGGTGGGTGAATTCATCATGCTGACCTTTCCACACAACGACTGGGGGGATAAATCGGCTTTTTATACCACTGATTTTCAACCGATTAACGAAAAGGGTAATATTTGGGAATTTCAGGTAATCACATCTCTGCCAAATTCACCGATCAAACTTGAATTTCACGAGACAGGCGCAATCGCTGAAAACGATGATCTCATTCTGATTGACCGTGATTTGCGGATTGCTCGGAATTTACGAATTCAGCAGGAATACAGTTTTTTCTGCGGGTTACCTTTTGAAGGCAGGGCTTTCAGACTCATTTTGGGTTCGGATAGTTTAATTGCAGCCAACAGCAGGGGGATCAAATTAGTGCCCGAAACATTTGAATTATTTCAAAATTTTCCGAATCCTTTCAATTCAGTCACTTCTATCAAATATGCCTTGCCTAAAAACAGCAGCGTTCATCTGGCAATCTACAACCTTTCGGGCGAACTGGTGAAAACTTTGATTGACCAGCCATCCCATGCTCAGGGATATTACCTGGCAATTTGGGATGGACTGGATAGCGATGAAAATTCCGTTGCCAGCGGCATTTATTTCGCTCGCTTAAAAACATTTGATTTTAAGGCGACTAAAAAATTGGTTTTAATAAAATAGATATTTACGCCATTGCTCGTTATCTATACCTCTAAGTCTCACCAATTGAAGAAAATAATAAGCACCAAAAGGGCGTGGTGATTTAAGCAATGTTACTCCGGCTTCGGCAGGCGTTTTATTAGCCTTTTTGATATTACATCTACGACACGCAGTCACAATATTCTCCCAAATATCTTTGCCTCCTCTGGATTGAGGTAAGATATGATCGAGTGTGAGTTCGCTGCTATCGAACTGTCTTCCGCAATACTGACACGTAAATTGATCGCGAACAAAAATGTTCCGTTTCGAAATACCTGTCTTTCGGTATTCGATCTTCACATAGTGGATTAAACGAATCACCGATGGTGCTTGAATGCTAATCGAAGGCGAGCGTACATATCTTTGAGTTAGCTCCTCTGCCCGCGCAACTCCTTTAAGCAAAAGAATAACAGCTCGCTGAATACCACAAATATTGATCGGCTCATAACTGGCATTTAGGACTAAAACCTGGGACATAAATCCTTTCTCCTTGTGATTTTTTGGAACCTTCGAGAACCGGGCCGGATTCGAACCGACAAACGTGGAATTAGAATCCACTATTCTGCCACCTGGCTACCGGTTCATCCTGAAGAAGGAGACGAATCTCCTTCCTCGGATACCTCATCCTTTGTATTTTTTAGTAAGAACGAGTAAGCGAAACCACCGTGTCAAAGGGAGCTTCGGCTTTGCCAGTCGACCGGGATTTGAACCCAGACCTCCCGTTATAGAATTGGGCGCGCTACCAGTTACGCCACCGACTGTTGTGGATCCGTTCCCCCGCTCAGCAAATGGGCTTTTAACATCAAGTTCACATTCTCCCAAATGTTGAGGTACGGACCCTCGGGGCGGGGGCCGGATTCGAACCTGCGAATTGCTGCTCATGAAACAGTTGTCTTAACCCCTTGACGACCCCGCCTATTCCAATCACTGTGATAATATATAATGTGTTGAATTATACATTCACATAATCATGATAATCGCATAAAACAAATTTTCCAAGTACAGAAATTTCCCAACTGCGAACTCAGGGATCACCTATCTCGCAAGGCTTCTCTAATTTCACCCCGTACCTGTGTCTTATGAATACGACGATTATAGCGTTTATGATTACCGATTATTTTCGTTGGTCGGCAAGTCATGATACCTCGTCTGTATCTTTTAATTAACTCCAATGTATTGATTTTTATCTTCATACCAACACCTTTATCATATTAAACGACATTAACTTCTTCATGTTTCCTATTTCTTTATTCCCTCTCCTGCCGAAGAATTCCCATCTGAATGATGTCATGATATTTACCATCATAGTATCTCGCCTGACGACGGGTACCCTCTCGAATAAATCCCACTTTTTCATAACACTGAATTGCCCGTTCATTATATACAAACACTTCTAACTCTATTCGGTTCAAATTGAGCGTTTGAAACCCAAAATAAACCATAAGTTCCGTGGCTTCAGTTCCATAGCCTTTCGACCATTCTTCTTTATCACCAATTACTATGCCGAATACCGCATTTCGATCAACCTGTTGTATTCTGTGTAATCCTGTATTTCCGATCAATTTATCGGGTTCTTTGAGATGGATACCGAGAATAACTGTGTCTTTCTCTTTGACCATTGAAAGCAAATGTTCTTTTTCAATATCTCGATTCAACGGAAATCGCGTATTCAAGAATCTGGTCACCTCTTGATCGTTCAACCATTTAAGATAATGATCTAAATCTTCAACCTCAACTGGAGCAAGATAAACGTGTTCGCCAATCAGGAAGGGATTTTTCATTGCCAAACCTCCTCATTTATTTATAATTAATACCTAAATTGAGTGATTTCTATGGTGAATTCGTTTATAAATCAAGTAGTTTCCTGCACTCGCGGGAATAACATTAAAGTCCGATAAGTTGAGTCATCACTCCCACGAATGCAAGAATCTCACAGCTTTACATAAAGCACAGTCCGAAAAAATCGCTCAGTTCAGGTACGATCAATAAAAAAACCCGCTGCCAAATTGACAGCGGGTTTTTCCGGAATTAATATATCAGGCTTAGTGTTTAACCCTCGATATTAAATGAAACGATAACTCGCTGCAATTCGACATATAATAAGTATATGGCGTGTTATACGTATTAAATGATCCTGGCGCAGAACTAACTGTCTCGGGAGCTTGTAAATCCAAAGCATGTTTTGCCACACAATGTATGATATAAAGATTCATTGCTGAGAAAGTAATTTCCCATAACTTCCAGAGCGATACAATCTTTTGTTCGAAATATGATTCCATTTGACGGCTTTGCATTAAAACTCCCAAAAAACACTTTTAAAAATGAACAAATTAAATAGCAGTAAAATATAATAACGTAATTAACTGATTTGATAAAATATAAAAAAACCCCCTATCAACAGATAGCGGGCTTTCATTGGACATCTTCAAAATTAAACTCCCAATTTTTTTGCTATCGGTTGATTTCGACATCTTAATTGATTACTAAGTGGTGTACTGGTCGCAAATATTGCAATCATCACACGTGATTCTTCAAAAAGTATTGGAAAAAAAATCGTCTCAATATAATCAAGCATTAAGTTTAATAGACGTGTAACTCTTACTTTTATTTTATAATGAAAATAATAGCGAAACATAATTTTTAAGAATCTGATGAATAACTCATTCAACATTTAGGTATATTAAGATAGGAAAAATTAATAAAAATGTCAAGAATTTTTTTATAATACTTTTTATAAGAACTGGTTTATTGTTTCCTAATGGATTTCATTACCTTTGGTAAGTTAAGTATCATTTGCAATATTCAGCCCTGTTTATCAAGTAAACATTAAAATGAATACAATTAATGATGAGTGAATAAGTCCTTGGCGTTTCTGAAGTTAATTCATAATTTTTTCTCAAAGCTTGCTGGGTACATAGCGCTTTTACATTCGATGAAATTAAAAAAAGTTTGATTTTAATATTTTTTTTTATATTTTATAGCATCCATCAATAAAACAAACAGTCCATCCCCAATTCTGAACGATGGCTTATTATTTTGGGGAAATGTACCAAAACGGATAGGAATGATACAGGTTAATGCGGTGACAGAAAGGCAGATTTTCGAAAAGGTAAAGGCGGCGGGACAGGACCATGTTTTTCGATTTTGGAATGAACTTGACACGAATGGACGTCAACGGCTGTTAAGACAACTCGATGAATTTGATTTTAATCTGATAAATCAACTCACAGAGCAGTACATCTTATCGCCTGAGGAAAATCATTTCCAACATAATATCGAACCAGTTCATGCTATCTCACCAACTTTATCTAAGTCTGATAAAAAACGGGCAGAAAAGATAAGACACTTAGGCGAAAAGGCGATTACTGAAAATAAAGTAGCAGCCCTGGTGGTTGCGGGTGGTCAAAGTACTCGTCTGGGATTTGATGGGCCTAAAGGTAAATTTCAGGATTGGTCGATTAGCAAAAAAAGCCTTTTCCAGTTATATGCGGAGAAAATAAAAGCCCTGGAATTGAAGTATCATTCTATTATTCCCTGGTACATTATGACGAGTCAACAAAATGACGCAGAAACGAAAGAATTTTTTGATACGAATAGCTTTTTTGGTTTGAGACGAAACCAGGTAAATTTTTTCCAACAGGGTGTTATGCCCGCGCTAACAACTGCTGGCAAATTAATTATAGACGCTAAAGATCATGTGTTTGTGAATCCAGATGGTCATGGCGGCGCCTTATTAGCGCTCGAAAGAAGCGGTGCTCTGGCCAATTTACAGCGTCAGGGTATTCAATGGATTTTCTATTTTCAGATTGACAATGTTTTGGTCAATATTTGCGATCCGCTTTTTTTGGGATATCATATCAGGAATAAGGCAGAAATGTCTGCTAAAGTTGTCGCTAAGTGTGATCCTTATGAAAAAGTTGGCGTTGTAGGTCAGATTGATGGCAAATTACAGGTCATTGAGTACAGTGATTTGTCAAAGGAAGAGATGGAAGCCAGAAATCCGGATGGTCGATTAAAGTATAATAACGGTAATATTGCAATTCATCTTTTTAATATTGATTTTATCGAGAGGCTAATTAAATCTGGCCTTAAGCTCCCCTTTCATAAAGCATTCAAAAAAATTGCCTGTCTCGATGAAACTGGAAATCTCATCGTACCCGGCAAGCCTAATGGATATAAATTTGAGATGTTTATCTTCGACGCGCTACCGGCTGCACGCGAGGTAGTTGTGATGGAAGTTCGACGTGAAGAAGAATTCAGTCCAATTAAAAATATAACCGGCGTTGATTCTCCCCAAACGGCTCGTCAGGATATGAGTAATTATTATGGCACCTGGCTGGAAAAATTTGGTGTGAAAGTTCCCAGGGATCGCAATGGAAACGTAAGCATTCATATCGAAATAAGTCCTTTGTTTGCACTTGAACCAGAAGATTTAAATGGAAAGTTACTTTCAAATTTGAATCTGAGGGGCGATATATATTTAGACTGAGGATCTGAAATTTGTTTGAGCGCATTTAAAGAGATACAAAAATCATTAGACATCGATTTTTCTGCTTTAATTTGCGTTAGCCTATTAAAATGGCTTCAGATGAAGTCGATATTGAAATACCATTCCCGCATCGCCAATTATTCGTCGATGATATTAATACGGACGGTTTGGCCAGGATTTTTAATAAACCTGCTCAACAAAGCGATATGGGTTCGCCTTAAACGGATATCCTGGAATTAATTTCTGAAGTTAAAATTCAATTAACAAGTATGAGCTCAAATAAACAGCCTCGACAGTGGCTAAAAAAATTGTTGATAATCCTCTTGTGGATGTTGGGCATTTTTTTCGGATTTATGCTCCTCATCTACATTGCTTTAACCCTACTTTTCCCATCGGAAAAATTGAAACAGATCGCGACAAACGAATTAACCCTCGCCTTAAACCGTCGAGTTGATATCGAACGAGTCCGATTTAATCTTTTCAGAGGAATTGAAATTGATCATTTTACAGTTCATGAATCAGATAGTCTCCTTAGTGAAAACCAAAGCCTCCACCCAAAATTTTTATCTGTGAAGAAAATTGTATTGAAATATCGGTTATTTTCGCTCATAAAACGAAAATTGATGGTTGAAGACATTTTGATTGATTCTCCTGAAATCCACATTTTTGCTAATCATGAAGGTCGTTTCAATTTCGATGATATTCTAGAGAGTCTAGCTCCTCCTACACCTGACACTACCGTTGAAGCGGCAGAAATCGATTTACCTATTGCAATAGATTTAAGAAAATTTGAGTTAAAAGATTTTTCATTCACTCTGGATATGCTACAAGACACAGCCACCCTGCGAATAAACTTCGCAAGTTTACGGGGATATATGAACGAGCTTTTCATCCCGAAAGGTTCTCAAGAAAATATCTTGCGGAATATCCGGCTTACAGCCAAATTTTTCACGGATAAAGCCAATCTGAAGGCAATCTATACATCCAAAGTGGATACACTTGCTGTTCAGCTTGTCTCCACTCTAGATATGAATGTGAACGTAGAGGTGCAAGGAATTCAGCAAATTAAAACAGATGGTGAATTAATATTCGGGAAATCACATCTGAGCCTGGTTTTTGAGCCAGAACCGACTTTCCCGGAAAATCCCCCGATCTTGCCAAAGCTTGCCGTAATTACATTTAAAACCCAATCTGATATGCAATCAGAGGTGATTAATCTTCAAAATATTAAAGGATATCTGGGGGAACAGCTCGTTTTTTCAGGCAAAGGCGATGTACAGAACGCTATTGAGAATCCTAACATCAATTTTGAGATCGAAGAAAGCGATATTCGCGTTGACTCATTAATGGCACTCGCATATCAAATATTCCCACCCGACATTCGTATCCTGCTCGATGAGATTGAAATGACTGGCGGTTCTATGTCGTTAAAGGGAACTCGTATTCAGGGCAATCCATTGGGGTTAACCAAAGAAGATGGGCTGAATTTCTTCACTCAGGTCAACGTTAATCATTTACAGTTGAATTATGCTCAGGAACTGGCGCAGTTTCGGGATCTGGAGATCAGGTCAAAGGCAAGTTGGAACTATTCAGAAGCCGGCCTGGCGGATATGGTTTTTGATATAAAGATGAATTCTCCCAAGTTAATTTTAAATCCCGCCGATACCCTGGAGATCGCCGGTAACAATCTAAATGTTACGGTCCATTCGAAGCTCGCTGAAAATTTATTCCCCTCGGTTGTCACGATTAAAGGCGATATTGCGGATATTTTTGATTCATTCATTAGTTTTCAATTAACCATGAATTCATCCGGTAGCTTCGATGATTTTGAGGCAAACGGCAAAGTTGACGTCTCGGATGTACATTTAGAAGCAATTGTGCCCTCCGGAATCGCCGGGATCGTGAATTCTGAAATTTCATTATTCTCTAATTCATTGGAGCGCATAGAACTCGATCTCACGACAAATTTCGACTCATTGATGCTGGATACTGGCAATGGTTGGGAGGAAATTGAGTCATTGATCCTGAACGGACTTCTCAATATTAGCACAGATCCGACGTTGACCAATTTTTATGTCGATCCATCTCATTTTAATCTGAGCGATCTTTTGACATTACAACTGCAGGGAAAAGTTCTGGATTATGGCGAAAAAGGATTTGAATTTGAAATTGGCGATGCCGCACTCAGCCATCGCGGGGCATTCGATAGACTTCCCGATAGTTATCGAGAGGGGCTTGAATCATTGGACATATCAGGAGAAACTCATCTGACAGCCCTAATCAGCGGCATCATTCCAGCCGTTGGTGAACCGGATGTATATGTCGATGCGCATATAACAAATGACGATGTGAACATAGATTTCCCCGATGCTTTTCTTTCGGTCAATGATATCAAAACTGAATCACGATTATTGATTACTCCTGAAAATATGAAAATAGCTGCCCTGGTAGAAATCGCGGAAATTTCACTCACGGATCTCCGCCAAACCCCTATTCGAAACACGAACTTTTCCTTTCAAGCAGAAATGCCGCTATTCGAGACGATCGATATTCAAAGCTGTTCATTGAAAGTTCCCGATTTAAAAAGCATAGTAACCGCTACCGGGGCCGTTGATAGTCTGGCAGATGAATCGAGGCTTCGGTTGTCGGTTGATTTAGATTTTTCTTCGGATGCACTTCAGCCCATGATTGAGGACGTCATGTTAAGCGGAAACGCATCGGCGAATGCTTCGCTGTACCTTGAAGGGGATATTCTCGCTGTTTCGGGCGTATTGGACCTGAATAAATTGAACGTGAATTATGCTGATTCAATTGAGATATTTGGTATTGAAGGCAAAATCCCATTCACGCAAAAGGTCGATGTCGAAGCCCTGAAATTGATCGATGAAGACATCATCTACACATCTGCTACCCGGGCAACGAATATGGATTATGCATATATGCAACCATATTATGAGCATTTAATTCCTCCCATGCCTCAACTGCGGATCGATCAAATAAATGCTCTGGACTATAAAATGACTGATTTTGTATTGGCTGTTTTAATTGGAGGCGGTAAATTAGAAGTTCCAAAATTCATATTCAATGTTTTTGATGGCAATGCAATCGGTAATTTCGGG
>SMTZ1_10009803_pt1 | contig 12038 bp, 15 predicted proteins | sample DeeMarSWOR136_30_FD_25667 | JGI IMG/M metagenome (IMG submission 25667) | reverse complement strand
TGTGTCCCACACGACGTTTAGAAAAAATCAACACTGTTTCGCTTCTTCGCATATTTTCCACAAAGATAAAACAGATGTATAAGAGTTGTTTAAGGGGAGAGATGCCAGAGCAAGGTTTTTGTAAACATAGTTTGTATACATTCCAAAATAGTTTCCGAGAATCGGAGAGCGCGCAAATGTACACGTCTTGCGCAAGAGAGAACGGATATACGCCGATTCTTGTGCGCACATGCATCGTCTGAATAATAGTTTTACGCGCACTATAATTTGTGAAAGAATTCTGACATTTAGAACTTGTGACTCTTATGAACGCTCTGATCTTGCTATTGCTAGAATGATTGCTCTAATGATCAATGAAACACCTAATAGCATTATTATTGTTGCCCAAAACACAAACCATGTTTCATTTGTTGTTGTTTCATTGAGAAATCTGTTTATAAGAAAGGTTGTTCCTAACCAGAAGACTACATTGGACATAGTTTCGGCTTTCTTCGTTAACTGTGAACGGATGAGAAATCTCAGCACGAGAAGGATAATCTCGAATAGACCCCAGACAAAACTGAATGTCCACGCGGCTGAATACAGTATTGAATGAGTCCAAGGATGTTTGGGTGCAGGTAAATGTATGTTTGAGTTAGGAACAGACGTTGTTTCAAAGTCCTTAAAGAATTCAACAATCTTATCGATAAGATTAGGTGTAGTTGCAAATATCATTCCCACCAGAATGAGAAACAATCCTGCGGACAAAACGCTCAAGAATGTTTCATTACGTTTATGTGGAAGTCTCTTGTAGCTTACATCCATCTTATCTACCCAACTGACTTATCTTTTGATAAAGCATATAACTTTTTTAATGACTTAAGTACACTTAAATGCTCAGTACTACAGTATAAAAATGAATTGGTGAAGGTGAATAACATGGTGTATTGCCCAAAATGTGGCACTGAGGTTAATGAAGAAATGGTTTTCTGTCCAAAATGTGGTGCTGCATTAAAAGCTGAACAGGCTACTGCAGACGCTGTATCGACTCAAACACGCCGCAGAGCTGAGAAGGCAGAAAAACAGGAGAAGCAGGAGAAACAAGAGAAGAGGGAGAAGTCGGAGAAATATGAAAAGCGAGAATTCGGATTCATAGGTCCGCTAATTGGAGGATTGATCTTAGTATTCTTGGGTTTAATATCTTATCTCCAAGTAACTGGTTATCTTGGAAGGGAAATTGTAGGTGCTTCGTTTCTCGTCATGATTGGAGCAATAATCATAGTTGTGGGACTCTATGCAATGGTGTTGGCATCGAGGAGACATCCTAGAACCTAGAGGAACCATCCGAAGAATAGTCTATAGAGTCTGTGTTCTAGAAGGGTTATAATGTTGTGTCTTCCGATGACGCGGAAATAGTTTTTTCCAGTTGCCTCGATCAAATCTCCAATGTCATATCTGGGAAACATGCAGGAGGAGATTATTAGTTTGCCCCATTCGCCGCGTTTGAGTTCATGCAACATCTTCAATCGCACTATATATCTCAACAACTGGAGCTTCTCCATAATATCTTCTGAGAATGGGTGAATATTTGAAATGGATTTTTCGCACGCTTGTGCAGAAGATAGCTTTAAAGTTCCACAGTTCTTTCGGTTTCTTTCTGTGTTTCTTCTTTACGTATTTTGCAAAGGATAAGATAACAGGCGTGACACCAATAGCCGCGGTCACATTTTCATTGAGTGCTTGTTGATAGACTAATTCAAATCTTCTTTCCCAGTCTCGTTTACTGATTCCTGTACCTAAAGCGTCTATATCCTCTTGTCGAGGTAAAAGACTGACTTCATTAAGCATTGGATTCCATAGGTTACTGTTCGTCCATTCATAGTCATCGTATGGACTTGAGATGGAAAATTGAGGTTGAGAATCTTTCCAGTGAAAAGTTCAAAGTCTTTTGTTCTCAACACATGATTCACTAATGCTCTTGCTCCACACGTGAAAATCTGGCTAAGATGTGTCTGGCTAAGATGTGTCTTGGTTGCAGGTAACACCTTTGCACGGCCTGTTGAGCCTCTAGTCATGACCCAACATTCAAGTGGTTCAGGAAGTATGGCATTATAATTGCCTTTTTGGACTTCAGCGAAATATTTGTTGAGTCCTTCATAATTTATGACAGGGAATTTGGCTTTGAAGTCTGTGATTTCATTAATTTCAGAAGCATTGTAACTCTTTCCGTAAAAAGTTTTTCCGTATCCTTTGATCAATTCCAAGAGCGTTATTCTTTGGGACTCTTGCGGATCTTCTAAGGATTTATACCAAGAGCCTATTATGGGGTGAAAGATGCTAGGATTGGGTTCTTCTCCAAACATTCTGAATGCCTAAGATAGTTTAAATTAGTCCGCTTATATGTTTCATTGCTCAGAATTACCTAAATCAAGCCTAAAAGGAAACCGGAGGGAATCTGAAACCAAAGCGCATGCGCGCTGTATCTACACTTAAGGAAAACTTAGAAGAATCTAATCTTCTTCTAAACCTCTAACTGCTTCATGTAGCTTCGTAATTTCTTCTGGACTCGCAGAATCAACAAATTCGTATATTTTCTTTCTCTTTCTAATTTCTTCAATCCGTTTCTTTCGGCTTTTCGGAACAACATAAACTGGATAGACTCTCCATACAATTTTCAACATCAAGGCTTTTTTATCAACCGTTTTATTAACAAGTCCTTCAGCACAAAGCTCTTTCAAATAATCAGAAAGCTTCTGCCTGGAAATATGCCGTTCCGATCCATTTTCAACAAATTCCTTGAGGAGATGTGACCACCTCGTTTTTCCTTTTTCATCAATAAAGAGAGCAATGTCATATTTAGAAAAAGCTAAAGGTCTTCTTTTTGGACTTAATCTATTTGTAGACATAGTCTAATCAATAGATTATCCTTTAATAAAATATATAAGTTTTGGGTTTGGGTTTGGGTTTGGGGGTTTAAAACTTTATCCAACCACCACCACCAACTGACTAAGCTGACGCTGAAGAAAAGGGGAAATCAGCGTCGGCGCATGACAATTCTTGTCAGAAAAAGATTGGAAGTGAAACGATTAAGGTTTCTTTTTTATTTCGTAGCTCAGCCAGGCGAGTCCTATGATAATTGCTGGAATTCCGAAGATTATTGCACCCCAGACAAATATTGTGATTATTGAATCTACGACATAGTCTAAAGTCCAAGATGCTATGGCAACATTCCAGTTTCCGTCAATGTAAACCTTGATGCAAAATGCAACAAAGAATAGAAATGATATTCCGCCTCCACCGCTTTCTCTGCGCGCGCGTTTATCAAAGAATTGATATTCTTTTCTTTCTTCATCTGGTATTTGTTTCCACCATAGCCAACCTGCTACCGCTGCTACGATTACTGGGATTCCGATGAAGAGAACTTCCCAGAAAATAAGATGCAATAAGAAAGTCACTAAATGTCCCATTGTCCATAGACCTAAAGTCATAGGTACCAGACCAGTTGATTGGGCATCTCCAACGAACCATAAGTAAACTATAATTGCGCCTATTGCTGCAACAATAGCGGCTATTATCCAACAAACGAGCATGTTCCAATGCTTTCTCAAGAATTCTTTCCATGTCTCGGAACCGTTTTCTAGCTCGGTTTCTTCAGTCATAGATTTCCTCTTCCTTTTAAATCTATACAAATATGACTCTTATAATTTCTATTGATAAAACAATTCGCGCGCGCTATCATTCTCAAAGAAGATTCTCCGGATGAATGTTGCCACACACCACGCGCGCGGTTTCTCTTGTCAAGAGCGTAAAGGTTTTCTCCGTTTAGTTTCTAAAGGGAGAACTTCAATTTTTCCCATGGTAAAACACATCTGTGCATATACGAATTAAGAGGGGGGCTCTTGATTTAAGAGGATCAAGAGATTTTAAGGCTACTTCGCGCTGTCGAACCATGCTAGCACCCCTTTTTTAAGAGAATCAAGAGGTCAATTTAAGAGCTAGATTTAAGAGGTTAAGAGCAGAATTTTAAGAGCGTCAAGAGCCAAATCAAGAGCAAGTGGTAGAATTTGTTTATGCTGAACAAAAAGGAGTCTGAACCCCAAATTGGCCAAACCCAATATGACGTAATTAAAGCTTCATTCTTGAAGCTTAATCCCCCTTAAGAGGCGCGCGCGTAAAACAGCCAAGGAATTAGGCTTCAACATCATCAAACTATGCGAAAACTGCCTTAAAGAAGCAATAAGACGCATGAAAGAACCCAAACCACAGAAAGACTGTGAATCCACCTCAAACAACAGCAAGAAACAGCATTTTCAGTGGACCGAGGGGGATTTGAACCCCCGACCTCCTGAGTGCAAGTCAGGCATTCATACCAAACTGAACTACCGGCCCGCCCTTTTTTCCAGGAAAGAACCGACGCTAAGAAAATATTTAGAGATTTCGGTTTTGTTTTAAGCTCTCTCTTCCCTTTTGAAACATAAGATGCTAGAAAATCTGAAAGTTTTTTCAACAATTTTTAATCTCCTAGAAAAAATACCGTAATTCTCTTTTTCTTTGGTCAGTCCACTTATCGGTTCATGCTCTACAAGGCTAACATCAATTTTTCAAAAGAATTGAATACTCACGAATAGGCGAGAGCGGGTAAGTCTAGTCGAATATTGAAGGGACTGTGCGGACTCTACAGAGACATGGTTCACCTTCTAGGTTTTGTGTTTTCTTCAACACTTCTTATTTCAGATTGTTTGACTAAAAAAGAGTAATGTACAGCGCATATGGACGGGTAACCTTGACAGTTGACTTTTGCATTTATTTATGAAAGATTCAGATTCAGCCTTCATAACTTAATTATTTACCTAATAGCAAAAGAGGCTTCAGTGAAAAAAACATGTCATTACCAACAGAATTTGACGATCTTCAAAAGAAAAAGGCAGAATTAGAAAATGAGTTGCAGTCACTAACGGAAAAAGAAAAAACTTTGAATGAAGACTTGAAGACACTCGAAGTTAAAGTGGCAATTAAAGAACTAGAAGCAAAGGCTAACATGAAACGCGAAGCTGTTGAAAAACTAGAATCTAAGAAAAGCGACTTAGAAAAGGACTTGAGAAAACCAGAAACCGCCAAAATAGTCGAGGAACAGAAACCTGAAGAAATGGACGAAACTCAAGAAATGGACGAAACTCAAGAAATGGAGAAAGCTGAGGAAAAACAAGAGAAAGACTTGATGGTAACTGTAGCTCCTTATGAAAACCAAGAACACGAGCAACCACAAAAGCAACCTAAGAAAGAAGATAAAAGGAAACACAGATTCTTCTAAGCATCAGAAAAAGACCGAAGCAAAACCGTCAAACAATACTGAATAAAAGATAGATAATTCCTACGCAAGGCAAAAAGCACTAAAGTTCATGTTAAATTTCTTTGACAGTTCTTGAATTCTTTCTTTCCAATCAGATATTGCCGCAAGGTTAAAGCAAGCTTGCATTAATATATTTGTCTAAACTTGACCCTGAATTTCTCCGTAGTCACAATAATCTTTAGCACAAACATGAACAAGATTTTCAAGCTATTTTCGAAAACCTTTCTCCTCAAACAACTGCCAATGCTGGTTAAATGCTCATACCAGACCAGATTGCTGATCCTCATTTAACTCAGGTTAAACTATTGAAACCAACATTTGCTTGGATCTTTTACGCTAAAACTATTTACCTCACTCTTCTTAATTTCTTGGATGAAGAATAATGTCCACTAAACCATCTGGAAGATTTGTAGTCCAGAAGCATTACGCGACGCATCTGCATTATGATTTCAGACTTGAAATGGATGGTGTTCTCAAAAGCTGGGCTGTACCGAAAGGACCTCCAAAAGAATATGGTGTTAAACGGCTTGCGGTTCAAGTTGAAGATCATGAGCTTAGCTACATAGACTTTGAGGAACCAATACCTGAAGGCATGTATGGCGCTGGAAAGGTTGAGATATGGGATAAAGGCACATACACGCTTAGGCACAGAAGCAAAGACAAGATAGTGTTCACATTACACGGTGAAAAACTGAATGAAGACTACGTGTTAGTAAGGTTTAAAGAAGATAAAAACTGGCTTTTGTTCAAGAAGAAACAGAAATAACGAAGACGTTCTGGAACTGCAATCAGTTATAGATTGGTTCTAAAGGCACAGGAGGTTGCTATAGACAGCGAAAGATAACCTTTTGTCTTCTTTCGTTCATAGCTGGTTTTATGGCGATTTCCTGATGGTTAGCGAATAATCCAATCTTGTGAAGGAGTTGAATGGAGTGACGCTAAAGAGAGATAGTCAGTAAATAACGGTCAAAGGAAGAGGGGAGAGTTTTGAGGGTTGTAATTCTCATAGTATTGGTGTTAAGGTGTATCTGCCCCGAGAATTGAAGTTCTTTATCCTAAGAAACAAGGTTCGCGCGCACGATAACACTCCACCCAACCGACAACAAACCCACAAACTACCAAATAGAACTCATCTACCACGGAAGCAACGCCCTAAACCTAACAGGACTGGCCACAACTCCAGACGACACAGAATACACAGTCTGCATAACACTCCAATACTTCCCTTACAAACCAACAAGCAACACCACTTGGCTAACCGTAGAACCACAATCCACGCAGGTAATGAGAACAACAAAGACACCGGAACAACTACAGCAAGAAGCAGAACAAAGCGGATGGCTCAGCATATGGCACGAATTCACATGGTGGTACCCATGGTACAGACTACACTTTGTGTTAGATGTTGACTTACCGCAAGGAAACCCAAACATAGATTATGGTTGGTCTCTGCTTCCCGGAGGCGAAAGCTACGTGGCGAACAACGATGCCCTAGGTCAAATCTTAGAGGTCGCAGCAAGTCTAGGTGATGTGTTCATATCGTTTAGTCTGACTTATATTGCACAATATTTCGCTTTCAGGGCATTGGGCAAAACAGGAGTCGCAGTTTGGTTAGCCATAGGTCTTTATGTAGCTTTTGGCATTGTTGACACAGCTGCTTGGTATTTGGCTACCGGGCAAAATTCGGATTTTTGGTTGTCTGCGTTTTTTCTGATTGCGGCTGTGACTATGGCTGGTTGTTTTATTACTAACTTGATCGAAAGTGTTGGGCCATGGTTAACCAGTATCGCTAGATTTGCACTAGGTAAGATAGACCATGTGATGCAGTCCATGTGGGCAAAAGGCCTAGGTTTCTTGGACATAACTGGTGTGGCATTTCTATTTGCTGATCTTGCCTTTATGGTAAGTTATTTAGCTTTGTATAAAGCATCTCTTGTTGATTAGGATGAAACTCGGGCCAGTGATGTATAGTAAGGAAGAAGAAACCATTATTGGCAGATCTTTTCTCTTGGGTATGATTTTCGGCGTTCCATTAGGAGTTTTTGTGAATTTCGTGCTAGGTTTTCCAACGATCCCTGAACAGATGCCAACGGGTTTGTTTGACCAGTTTATCATGTTTACGCTGCTTCTTACGAGCATACTTGGCTTTTGGTGGTTGTTATCGACCGCCCTCTCGTTTATTTTCTACAATGCAAAAGCATTAACCTTGTCTTGGCGGAATATCGGCAGAATACTATTTGCCATGTTGACAATTCCTTATATCATAATCTTTGTACCCTTTGTATACAGTGCTTTTTTCGTTCCAATGTATGGCTTGCTATATCCGTCTCTTCCCATTCTCCTAGTAAGAACACTTGGCTTTATTCTATTTCTTCCATTCGTTCTTGTTTTCATAGCCATTGTTATGCCCGAATCAAAGGCTAGAAAAAGCATAAATCGTTTGTTTCGGCGACTTAAGAAAAAAAGTTAACCCATTAAAGAAGGCAAGATTTGCAATGACTCTAGGGGAGTTTGAGAACAACGATATCTTAGATCTCAAACCTAACTCTCCATTGGCTCTAATTCAAACTCCAACTGAGATTGAGAATGACGATTCGAGCTATAAACATGTAGTGTCTGATGGACTCTTGTGTGGTGAGACTGCTGTTGCGAGCAAGCAGGTAGTGATAAAGGTTAACGGCACTGTCGTCGACATGGTCACCACTTCTGGGGATGGAGGTTACACCGCCACCCTTAACCTAAAACCTGTGGACAACCATGCCACCAACCAACAAGTCGAGGTGGACTGCTACAGTGATGGCGCCCTAAACCTAACAGGACTAGCCACAACACCAGACAACACAGAATACGCAATATGCACCACACTACAATACTTCCCCTACAAACCAACAAGCAACACAACAACCCTAACAGTAGAACCACAATCCACGCAAGTAATAAGAACAACAAAAACACCAGAACAACTACAACAAGAAGCAGAAGATGAAGGCTGGCTCAGCATATGGCACGAATTCACATGGTGGTACCCATGGTACAGAATGCATGTGAAAATAAACATCAACCCAATGATAGACGTCGGCTTCAACCCAATACTACCCTTCGGAGAAACATATCAGTGGGAAGGACTAGAAATATTCGCAGAAGTGCTCGCCGAATTCATAGAGGAACTCGTAATAGATATTGGAGTACTATTCCTAGAATATATCGTTGCAAAGGGATTATCAATGGCACCAATCACATGGGTTCCTGCAGCAATAGCTCTTACCGCAAAGGGACTCACTCAAGGTTGGCTGTTGTGGAATGACTGGAACAATCAAGCAAAGATGTTGGCAGTATCACTTGTCAACTTTGCCATGGGTCTAATTGCGTTAAGAACTAGTATTGGAGTTGCTTTTATCAATGCACTCTTCAACATTGTTTACGCACCAACCATATCCGCTCTATATTTGTTGCAAAATAAACTCACTGCTGTTGAGCCGATCCAACACATAAGGACATGGATTGACGGGCTTGAGATAGGCATGGATTTTTCATTTGGAGTGACAGCCTTAGCGCGATTTCTAGGATGGATCTGAAATGGCAAACGAGGACTTGACTTGGGAGGATAGAAATCAACTTTATAAATTATGCACAATACCAATGCTCATAACCTTCTCTATTTTCTTAATCTACTTTGTTTATTTAATGCGATATGCCATTCTCCAAACGTCATGGGATTTCCTAACGAAATTTGGTCTGCCATTCGCTATTAGCATTCCTCTAGCAGGCATAGTCTCATTTGAAGCTTTTTACTATAGAAAACTCAAGAAACCAATTGGATTTCATTTAAGAAGATTGGGACTAAATGTCTCATTAGTTCTAGTGAGCGTGTTCTCCTTTTTTGGGTTTCTATTGCTTACAGATGCTGTTCTCTCTCCATATTTGGGTGGTCGCGCCATACTCACCGGCGTTGTTCTGTGGACAGTAATCTTTTTCATAATTGTTACAAAATACCAAAGGTTTCTCAGAAAGTTCTAAAATTCGAACAAGAGAAGCGGAAAAATGTATGACAAACAATTGTCAGGTCGAAGCCATCCTCAACGGTGACAACGCATTAAACCTAACGGAATTAGCAACTCTTCCCGACGGAACAGCATACGCGGTTTGCACAACGCTTCAGTACGACTACACACTTGAGTACAGCAGCTACAAACCAGCAAGCAACGCCGCATGGCTAACCGTGGAGCCACAATCCACGCAAGTAATGAGAACAACAAAGACACCGGAACAACTGCAGCAAGAAGCAGAAGATGAAGGCTGGCTAAGACTAGAATCCAGATTCAGTTTGTGGTATCCATGGTTCAGACTATATTACACTCTAGTTTACAATGGAAATGACATTTTAAATGTTGGATTATCACCGTTGGGAGGTGACGACGTAATTTCATCTCCGACATTTGATTCTTGGCTGGAAGACGCCATCAGGGACTTAATCGTCTATCCTATAGTCAAAGCATACTTCATAGGTTGGATTGGAAGCGAAATAACACTTTTCCTAGCAATGCAGGCAGGACTACCGGGATTTTTCGCAGGGTTAGGACTTTCGTTGCTAGCAAAGGAAGCACTTTTCATGTCAACGTCAGGTTCTGGTTTGAAGGGTGCTTTTGTTGGCGCTATTTTCTCGTGGGCATACGGTTTTATATCAGCTTTGAAAGAGGTCGCAGACGTAGGAATAACGACTCTCTCAAAATTCATGGAAGTTAGCAAACTAAACCTCTGGAAACTCGCCTTCAAACTCGTATATATCCCAATAAACATGATTTATTTGATACGAATAATTCTTAAATTGGTAGCTGTGGGCGTATGGTAGTATGCAACGAACAAAGATTATACTTGGCATAGCTCTGTACGTGGCAGGCTTAACTCTCCTGATAATGGTCCCTCACCCATTGAAATTTCAAGCACCAATTAACGTTCTATTACCCTCATTAACAACAATTTTCCTCTGTATCGCCCTGATAATCTTTGGCGTGTTTATGATGGGCATAGGATTAAGAGCAGATCTGCAGAAAGATTTTAAGACATTCTTGATAGGCACTATACTATTTGGTGTTTGGACTTTTATAGCTATATTACCTATAATGCTTTTGCCACTTCCCAAAGAACTTTCTGTTCTAGCACTGGGCTTCTCCGGGCTTCCTCTTGTTTTACTAATTACTTACTTTCAGAAATGGAGTGCAAAGCGAAAAGAAAAAGAGGGTTGAAAGGAAAGAAACTTGATTTCCAGTAGTGATGGCTTATGCGCCTTTCCTAGAATAGACGAAATCGATGAGAGATTTAACTCAACACCTGAGATAATATATGAAGGTGGCGATGTAGAGAACTACATGTTATACGGCTTAGCACTAGACGAAACACAATACACCGTCTGCACAACTCTACAATACTTCCCATACAAACCAACAAGCAACACAACAACCCTAACAGTAGAACCACAATCAACACATGTAATGAGAACCACAAAGACACAGGAACAACTGCAACAAGAAGCAGAAGACAGCGGATGGCTAACCACATGACATGAGTTCACATAATAGTACCGTTGCGCTCGGGAGCAGTAAAGAATTCCTTGATAGCATGTACAGTGTTTACAATTTTTTAGGGCTTTTGTTGGTTAATGGAATCTAGAATGCTTGTGTCACATATGGTCCGTGCCGGGTTCATCTGAATTCCTAGGAGACATATCTACTGCAGGCATCCAATCCAACATTTAGGAAGATCTTGTTACATGATCTATGTAAATGCCTTCTATATATTGTCAAGTATACACGTTAGTTGCAATACTATTCATGTTGAAGACTGCAGAATTAAAAACGGAGATGGTTTAAATCTTAAAAGTATGTTCAGACCAAAACTGTCAGGAGGCTTTGTCCATGCTTGAATTAAAAACCGTTAAGATTGAAGTGGCAGAAGGATGTAACGTTATCTTGGGGATGGCACATTTCATAAAAACTATTGAAGATCTCTATGAAGCTTTGGTTAACGCGGTTCCAAACATAAGGTTTGGAGTAGGTTTCTGCGAAAGTTCTGGTCCTTGCTTAGTGAGGCATGAGGGAAATGATAGGGAGTTAAGGCGGATGGCTGCAGTGGCTGCAGAGAAAGCTTTTGAGATTGCATGCGGCCACAGCTTCATAATTTTCTTGAAAAATGCATATCCCATAAATGTTTTAGACAAAATCAAGAAGGTTCCAGAAGTGTGTACAATCTACGCTGCTACTGCAAATCCTCTAGAGATCATCATAGTGGAAACCAAGCAGGGTAGAGGAATAGTAGGCATAATCGATGGATCGAAGAGTAAAGGAGTAGAAACTGAAAAAGACATTGAAACAAGAAAGAAGTTACTGCGAAAGATAGGCTACAAACTTGATTAAGCCAGCAATTATATCATATTATATTCAATATTGAGGGTATAGATCAAATCCGCAATTATAGGCTCTATTTCTAGGTTGAAGTCGCCCACACTGTTCCTTACAATCTTGTCTGTTTAACTATATCCAGAAATAACAGCCATTAACATCATACTAAAAATTGACAGGGTGAATTTGCCCTGCACGCTACCGTCAGCCCATGAGGATTTCAATGGATAAATCCTTGAAGCTGAATTATGTTTTTGCTTTACCTATGCGCCATCAACTTCTGTTGCAGTTCAAAAGGGATTTTTTCTTGCATT
>SMTZ1_10007422_pt1 | contig 12040 bp, 11 predicted proteins | sample DeeMarSWOR136_30_FD_25667 | JGI IMG/M metagenome (IMG submission 25667) | reverse complement strand
TGGCCGAACAGCTAAACAGTGCCGGTGTTGATGTCCGGTTGAATACCGAGGCTACCCCTGAAGTAATTGAGGAAGAAAACCCCGATGCCGTAGTTATCGCTGTCGGCGGAATCCCTATAATACCCGATATACCCGGCGTTGACGCCCCGAACGTGATTGTTGCCCAGGATGTTCTTGCCGGGAGAGATATCGGTCAGAACGTGGCCATCATCGGAGGTGGTATGGTCGGCTGTGAGACAGGACACTACCTGGCAAACACAGGCAAGAACGTGACCATTATCGAGATACTTAAGCGGATGGCGAATGATGTCTCGCCGATGGTGAGACGCCGCCTCCTCGACGGGCTGAGGGCAAAGGAGGTAGCCATGATAACCAGCGCCAACTGCGAGGAAATAACGGAGAATGGCGTACTGGTTATGACCGGTGAAGGCGAAAGGCAGAGGATTCCGGCTGATTCGATTGTGCTGGCAGTTGGTTACCGGCCGAACGATGTATTATTCCGGGCAATCGAAAGCAGATTCAGCAACGTACACTACATCGGGGACGCCGCCAATCCGTCGCGAATCAGAGAGGCTATCAACGCCGGCTATCAGGCTGGACTCTACATATAACCTGCTCGTTGGCCTTTTTTATGTTCTTGAGGACAACCAGTTACTCTACGTAGATACGCACCTTTTCCCTGCCACCACGCATGATGGCAATTTCCAGGACATCCGGTGCGCCCACCAGATGCTCGATATCCTGTTCTGTCAGGTCACGCAGGTCTTGGTACATACCATGGTCGGTAAGGATTTCGGTAAGACCAATCGCTGTATCGGGGATAAGGGTATCAAGCTTCACCCCAGCACGTATCAGGGCTACGGGGATACGGACGGCCGTTCGCCTGGACTCCGACCCCGGGTTTCCATAGGATGCCCTATCGATACAGAGGTACCTTACCATAGTATTTACAATCCTAGCGCTTTCAGGTTAGATATCGGTTTGTGGTCCGTATTAACCGGGTAGTAATTACCAGAAGAAACCACGTCAAGCATAGTGAAATGCCTGTTACCAGGTGTGTGAGAATGAAAGGACTGCAAAGGTTTTGGTGGACTAGGGCTGTAACCTTTGCATGAGTAGAAGTGAGGGTATCAGTATCATCAGGGCCAGCGCCAGTATCGTCAGCACCAGAGTCAGGGGCTTCAGCTTCCGTTTCTCTGGCACGGTACTGTGTTCCGGCGCCGGACTGAGCTCGGTCTGCTCTTCGACGACTGTTTTTTCTTGGGGGACCTCGGTCACAACACCGAAATCTACTTCCACTACTGATGATGATGTTACCTGTCTTTTCATCCTAACTCAACTATAATTTCCATACCGACAGCACACAATAGCGCTTTGGTATGTTAAAAATACGTACTTTAGTCATAGTCCCTAATACATAGTGTGGAATAGAGAAAAATAGTCTGAGGAGAGTCAGGAAAGCCATGGGATAACAGCCATGGCATTGGTATCAGATATCGTCTATCTGATTCTACGTGTGAGAACGAGCCAGAGCGCTACGATGCCCATAACACCCAGCCCGATGATGCCACTGCCACCCCCCAGCACAGGATTGACATCGGTCACGAGGAACGATGGGAAATAAGCAAGCATCTGGGCATTAAGAGCGGCGTGGGCCACAATGGCGGGCAGGAGGCTACCCGACGCAATTGTGAGCCAGCCAAAAATAATACCGAGAAATACACACATCACGGTTATCATGAGAATTCCCAGCACTGAATGGTCTTCATAAAGATGTCCCATTAAAATCAGAGGTGTATGCCACACTCCCCAGATGACCCCGGATATCAGGCAGGCCTTTAGTTTGCCCAGGTGGAGGAGATTCGGTAAGAGGAAACCCCGCCAGCCAAACTCCTCACCGAAGGCGTAGGTCATATTCACAATGACCCCCGTAAAGAGTGCCGTAAAGCCAACCACTCCCAGAAGAACTGGCGCCGATATGTCAGCCGCTACCCCCAGGGTATCGAGGAACTCTTTGACTGTGGCAGCATCACTGTCAACCCTACCCCAACCTACGGCCAGCGTCAGCCCGTATGTCACCAAGGCAATCGCCAGCATCAGCAGGTATGCCTTGAAGATATAGCTTTTCTTCCCCCACCTGATACCAGCATCACGCAGTTTTTCCTTGGTCACGAACTGCATGATAACGGCCGCCCCGATAGCCGGAACAAACATGGCCAACACCATCAGCACCGTGAACATAATCAGGTTATCGGTGCCACCAAGCAACCAGTTGACCAAGTCAATGAGCCAGGTCAGCGGAAAGACAATGGCCACAAAGAGAATGACCTTTTTTCGAGGTGACATCTGCAATCTTCAACCCTTTATGTCGGAGTAACCAACTCCGATAAAATACCGCCACGTAGTTTACCAGAGTGAGAGCGACTTGTCATGCGCTGGCTTCACACGAATAACTACGTACCAGAAATTCCGTCTTGCTGAATAATGACAGAATCAGCGGTATCACTTTACCATATCGATTTCTTTGACAAACAAAGTGCAAAAAGAGATAATTACCCTCAGAAACACAGAGGCATGAGGTGACCCCACCGACTCGTGGTTATGTCAAGTCTCTAGATTGGAGCATAAGACTGATATGGCAGATGAAGAAAAGACAGATGCTATGCTCAGCCCTTACCGGGTCCTCGACCTGACCGACGAAAAAGGCCAGCTTGCTGGCAAGCTACTCGGCGACCTGGGTGCCGATGTCATAAAAATAGAAAAACCCGGAGGTGACCCCTCCAGAAACCTGGGACCCTTCTATCACGACGAGGTCGACCCCGAAAAAAGCCTTAACTGGTTTGCCTTCAATACAAGTAAAAGGGGCGTAACCCTTGATATCGAGAAGCCCGAGGGACAGGAGATTTTCAGGAGACTGGTCAAGAGCGCCGATTTTATCATTGAGTCGTTTCCGCCGGGTTACATGGACAGCCTCGGACTGGGATACTCTGAACTGGAAAAGGTCGACCCCGGTATTATTGTGATTGCCATCACACCTTTCGGGCAGACAGGACCGTATCGCGATTTCAAAGCACCCGACATAGTACTCTGGGCAATGGGTGGGAGGATGTTCGCCATCGGCGATGCCGACCGCCCTCCATTACGGATGAGCCATCACTCCCAGGCATACATCCAGGCGGCTCTCGATGCTGGACTATCGGCAATGATGGCCCTTAATTATCGGCAGATGACTGGAGAAGGCCAGTTTATAGATATATCAATACAGACTGCGCTGGTACAGTCAGGTGAAACCGGCTGGGACTTACGGAAGCGTTTTCAGCCGCGAGGGGGAATGCGCAATCCCGGCGTCCAGATTACACGCACCTGGTCCTGCAAGGACGGACTGGTCACCTGGGTGTATATGCCCGGCCAGTTCAGGGCAGCCACCAACATAGCCTTCGTTAACTGGCTGGACAGCGAGGGGATGGCCACCGATTTCCTCAAGGAGTTTGACTGGGAAGAGTTTGATTATGCCGAAGTCACCCAGGAAATAATGGACCGCCTCGAGGAACCCACCGCCAAGTTCTTCATGTCGCACACCAAGCTGGAACTACTGGAGGGGGCCGTCCAGCATCGCATCCTGTTTTATCCCCAGTTCGATACGACGGACCTGTTAGAGAGTGTGCAACTCGACGCCAGGGAGTACTGGGTAAACCTGGCACACCCCGAGCTAGGCACCACAATTACTTACCCCGGTCCTTTCGCCAAGCTCTCAGAAACACCCATCAAAATAACACGCCGCGCTCCTCTCATCGGGGAACATAACCACGAAATCTACGAAGATGAACTGGGCATTCCCGGCGAAGAAATCTCGAAACTGAAACAGGCAGGCATCATCTAGTACGGGCCAGCCAGAAAGAGGATAGAAACATGCCGCAGAAATCACTGGAGGGAATAAAAGTCCTGGACTTCACGATAGTTATCGCAGGGACATTCATAACCCGCATGCTGGCCAATCACGGCGCCGATGTGTTGAAGATTGAGAGCCGGAGCCACCCCGAAATCTTCCGCCAATTTGGCCCCTTTAAGGATGACTATCCCGAGCCGTTCAATCCATGGAATAATCGGGGCGGAAGTTTCGGCATATGGAACGTGGGGAAGAGGAGTATTGCCCTCAACCTGGCCGACCCCAGAGGAATAGAGATTGCCAAGCGACTCGTCTCCTGGGCAGACATTGTCGTCGAGAACTTTGCCGGAGGGGTGCTGAAAAGGATGGGGCTGGGCTATGAAGAACTTGTCAAGATTAAACCTGACATTATTATGCTCAGCTCGTGCATGCAGGGACAGACCGGCCCACACTCTAAACACCCCGGGTTCGGCACACAGCTGGTCAATCTGGTAGGTCTAAGCACCATCACCGGCTGGCCTGACCGCGAGCCTGCAAGTGTCGGGGCTTATACGGACATCATAGCACCCCGCTTCAGTGTTATGGCAATCCTGGCAGCCGTTGATTATCGACGGCGTACCGGCAAAGGCCAATACATAGACCTCTCCCAGTACGAAGCCGGAGTCCCCCTGTTATCACCTCTTATCCTTGACAACGTGGTCAATAAGCGGGTAGCCTCCCGCGTGGGCAATCAGTCGGAATACGCCGCTCCCCATAATGCCTATCCCTGCCGCGACCGCCATACAGATAGATGGTGTGCTATCGGCGTCTATACAGAGGAAGAATGGCGGAGCTTCTGCAAGATTCTTGGCGACCCACCCTGGACCAAAGACGACCGTTTTAACACACTTCGGGCGAGGAGAGAAAACGAAGAAGAACTCGACCGTCGTATCGAGGAATGGACAATTAACCTGCACCCGGATGACGTGGTAAGAAGACTGCAGCTAGCTGACGATCCCGTACCCGTGAAGAGACTGTATACCGGACGGGAGTTACAGGAGTACGAATGGGATGTCAAACACCGCTCTCCCTACACCGTACCCCACAACGTCTACCGATGCCAGTGGGAAGACCGGTGGTGCGTTATTGCCGTGTACACGGATGAGGAATGGCATAGCTTCTGTAAAGTCATCGGTAATCCACAATGGACCACTGATAGCCGGTTCAATACCTTTGAGGGAAGGAAAGAAAACGAGGAAGAACTGGACAGGCTGATAGCTACCTGGACGGTCAACCGTACCCCGGAAGAGGTGATGAACCTGATGCAGACGGCCGGTATACCGGCTGGAATCGTCGCGACCGGCGAAGACCTGATAGAGCATGACCTGCAGCTTAAACACCGTCACGCTTACCACGAACTCGCCCATCCCGAGATTGGCGTGTACCACGGCGTGGCGCCTTCCTATGAATTCTCCAAGTGCCAGGCAGAAGTGGAGCGTGCTCCTCTCATGGGCGAGCACAACGAGAGTGTTTTGAAGGAGCTTCTCGGCATGTCCGACGAGGAAATTAAGGAGCTGATAAGAGAACAGATCGTTGAATGACGACCTGCCCAACCCAGCCATTATTTGCAATTACGGGGAAACAGGATGCTAGAGCGGAACCAGCGCCTGGCAAGGCGAATGACCTGGACAGCACGGATTATCGGACTGGTTGCGGCCATCTTCTTTGCTATCATAGTCATCGGCTCCGCTGCCGGTGAAATCATTAATGGTGAAACGGCACCTTTCGATGTAGCCGGCGTTACCCTGGGCATAATTGCGATAGCCGCCCTAGCTGGCTGCATCATATCATGGTGGTGGGAGCGTCTTGCCGGTGCACTGCTGGTCCTAGTAGCCGTCGGTCTGGCCATTCACATTGGCATCCTCGCCGGACACAATCACGTATTGGCCTGGATAGTAATGGGGCTTCCGTACCTCGTCGCCGGCCTCTTGCTCATCAGCTCCTGGTGGCTTTCAAGGAAGACGGCCTGACCATATCTCTTTCCCAATATGACGGGAGCCGATATCCGTTAATCCTGCGGCATTAGACAAACCCATCTAGATTAAGGTAGAGTGGTTACCGATGGCGCTAAAAATAGAACAACAAAATCCGGTGCTGGCCCTGGATATTGGCGGCACGGTAATACGTCTCGCCCTTGTTTCTATGGAGGGGAAGATACTGGCCAGAAAACGCCTACCCACCATGGCCGGAGAAGGTCCTGCACCAGTGATAAACCGAATGTTCTCCGCCATGAAGGGACTCCTTCAGTCGCATAAATTAGACCTTTCCCAGCTTCACAGTATAAGCATTGCCACTGCCGGAGTTATAGATACCGATAACGGAATTATCACCTCATCTCCGAACCTGCCCGGCTGGATTGACATCCCGCTGAGAGACACCGTCGAAACTGCGTACAAAACCAGCACCTTTTTGCTTAATGATGCCAATGCGGCCGCTCTGGGCGAACACCGCTTCGGTGCCGGGAAGGGCTCAGCCAATCTTTTTTACATCACGGTGAGCACCGGTATCGGCGGCGGTGTTATTATCGACAACAAGCTTTATTCCGGAACAAGCGGCGGAGCCGGAGAGATAGGGCATATGACCATCGACGTTAACGGACCGGCATGCAAATGCGGTAGTAACGGTTGTCTGGAAACACTGGCGTCGGGTACAGCCGTAGCCAGAGAAGCCATCACCCGTATCAGAAACGGCGAGAAGTCCTCTCTCGCTGAGAACAGGGATAGTATAGAAAACATCACCGCTAAGGACGTCGGGCAGGCAGCCAGAGAAGGAGACCCCCTTGCCCTGGCAGTAATCTCAAGAGCAGCTTTCTATCTCGGGGTAGGCCTGGCAAACCTGGTCAATCTCCTCAACCCCGAGATAATTATCGTTGGTGGCGGTCTGTCAAAGCTGGGCAACCTCCTGCTGGAACCAGCCAGAGAGGTGGTGCAGGAACGGGCTTTCCGACTACCGGCCCAGGCTGCCCGCATCGTTCTCTCACGACTCGGTGACGATGCCGGTATTCTCGGTGCGGCTGTCTTTGCTCACCAAGCAAAGAAATGATGAACTAACCAGCATAGCTGCATATAAAAAGTGAGTGAAGCAGATACAAACCCGCCTCACTCGCTTAAACGCTCGGTCGAACCTTACTAGCTAGCTTCTTCCGCGATGAATAGCTCTTCCACTTTCTGCACCGTCATCTCACCATGGACGTTACCATTGACCTTCAGGCAGGGGGCGAGGGCACAACAGCCGATACAGGCAACGCTCTCCAGCGTGTACTCCAGGTCATCACTGGTCTCGCCCTCGGCAATACCGATTTCCTGCTCGAGCTCACTTAAAATCTGAGAAGCGCCACGAACGTGACAGGCGGTGCCGCGGCATACGGTTATATGCTGTCGCCCGACGGGTGTCAATCGAAACTGGGAGTAAAAGGACGATACCGAATAGATTTTGCCCTCCGGGATATTGAGCAACCCGGCGATTGATTTTATCGCTTCCTCAGGCAGGTAACTGTAGTTTTCCTGCACCTCAAGCAGAACGGGAATTAGCTCACTATCTTTACCCTGATAGCGAGACAGGATATCCCTGAGCAACCCCGCGTCTATTTCAACCATAAGCCTATTTTATCCCCAGCAGTAAATTCAGGCAACTGCAGTTTCGCTTAACCGTCTTACCCCAGTATGGCCATTGCCTCTTCACGGTAGGCATTCATCAGGTACGGTATGCCGGTAACCTTGGCACACTCCTCGGTCAGCGACATGAGGTCCTTCCTGGAGATGGCCGGTACACTGAAGTTTCTGGAACCGGCCATAAGCTGCTGGAGTCCGACCCTGATTTTCTCAGAGTAGCTGTAGATGCCGATGGCCCCCAGAGGAATGTTCTTTATCTCGTCTGAACCTACCAGATTCTTCACGTCTTCGTAGTTGACGAATATCTCCTCTACAGTCGATCCGAACTGACCCACGGTGTTCGGCAGCTTGCCGTCTTCCAGCCAGTTGCTGATGTTCCTGCCGACAAACCCGGGTATCATCAGTGCCCTGCCCATGCAGACCGCCCTGGTGAAAGGAGCACCCATGGCCAGTGCCTTAAATACCCCGTCCTCGCTGCTGAAACCGCCCGCAAAGGCGATATCCGGGGGTCGCTCACCATTATCTGCCAGCTTCTTACAGAACTCGTACGCAGCCGCATGCAGGTAAAGGCTGGGCATACCCCATTCCTGCATCATGCGCCAGGGGCTCATACCCGTCCCGCCAGGAGCACCATCGATAGTGAGCAGGTCAATCTTAGCCTTGGAGCTCCACTTGATGGCCATTGCCAGCTCACGCAGGCCATAGGCTCCGGTCTTCAGCGTGATACGCTGGTAACCAATACCTCTCAAGCGCTGTACTTCCGCATAGAAGCCCTCTTCGTCGATGAAGCCCAATCGACTGTGACGCTCAAACTCCTTGATTGCCCCGTCCTGAAAAGCCACCTGATTTATCGGGTCTGAGGGGTCGGGGGTGACGATGTAACCACGCCTCTGAAGTTCCAGGGCGCGTTCCAAGCTGCCTACTTTAATCTCGCCACCGATGCACTTGGCACCCTGTCCCCACTTTAACTCGATGGTATCCAACCCGTGTTTCCGGTTAACATACTCTGCCACACCGAGCCTCGTGTCCTCGACGTTCATCTGCACGAGTATCTCACCGTATCCCTGGTGGTAACGACGATATATCTCTATCCGGCGGTCCATGTCCGGCGCACTGGTAACCTTACCATCGGGGCCACGCTCAAGTGCAGGGTCGATTCCGCAGACATTCTCGCCGCAGACCAGCGTAACACCGCTTATGGCCGCCCCAACCGCGAAGTGCTCCCAGTTCTTGCGGGCTATCTCGGTCGAACCAAGGGCACCGGTGAAAATCGGTACACGCATCTTTACTTTCTTGTCCCAGCCGTATTCGGTCTCGGTATTTACCGAGGGGAACGTGGCCGTATCCGGGTTTGCCTCCACGCCTTCAGGAAGTCCTTTGGCACCCAGAGCATATCCCTGGATATTGAGATGCGAGTAGTCAATCGGGTAGTCTTTATCACCGCCCGCTGTTATGTCACCGAAAGGCCCCGGATAGATAAGCTCCCGACCGCGAAAGGAGGCCTTGAACACCTCGCAGTTACCGGTACAGGTATCGATACAGCGAGAACAAAGGCCACTCATCGGGACTACGCTCCGGGAACGGTTCGCCGTCCGGGTCGCATCATTAGAGTTTGGTCGTGATAGGTTCATGTCTTATTACGCCTCCCGTTTTTCTTGATGACCTATTAATCTTATCAGAGATTAGCGGCCACAACAAGGCACTATTTTGCCGCTTCTGAGTCTGAACTCTGGTTATTGGCCCCTTTTCAATACACAACAGCAACGAGTCAACACCCGGGTTCCCGGCCGGATATCTGGTCTAAGGGAGATTCACCTCGAAATCCCCCCAGGCATCAAGCTCTTCGCGGTAAGGGTCTACCACTACCCGGCATGGAACATCGAAAAGCATAGTGGTTCGGTTGTTGGCAGAATATGGTTCCCATTTCGGTATATCCGGGTGATTTGGGTTGCCGCTACGAGCGAAGGCGAGCCATGCTTCGCTCATCGATGTGACCAGCTCGTATCTATCAGGACGTTCACCGGTAAGGGCCGCATCATCTACATTGTTAAAAATGAACGGGATATCGAGACCATGACACGCTTTGAAGAGGTACCCGAGGAAGTCAGATTCCCAGGTAAGCAGGTACATATAGACCGGGGCATTGCTGCCTGCCGCCTGACGCTCAGCGAGTCGGATAGATGCCAACCTGAATCCTTCACTCGTAATCCCGATTAGGAGGTCCCAGGGGGTGGCATCAGGCCGTGTCTTCTTGTAAACGCTGAGTATCTTATCTAGCTTGGCTCCGAGCGGGGCCGCCAGCCGCTCGCGTAACTCAGACTCTTCAAGTCGACGGCGCCGGGGGTCAGCCGCCAAGAAGAGCGCCGACTCATCCCGGTTACAACCAATCATCAGTGGGACACCCGCCGCCGCCGGTGCAGCCACGGGGTCGAATGGATGTGCAGGAAGATAGTTACCGTCCACTACGGGAGCAAACCGCATGAGGGCGCCACCGGCTACAGGTACACCTATCATGCCATCGGCGGTCTGTTCCTGCAACAGGGTGTTAACAGCACGCAGTAGCTCCTCGGCCGGCATTTCCTGAAGTTTTTCAATCTCATTTGCCTTGATGTTCATTTTGGCCAGTAGCTGTTCGGTCATCTCTGTGGCTTCCTGAGGCTCTACCCCACGCAGCCCCGGACCACTCTGAATAACAGCACGGTGAAACAGGCCCTTTGCTGAAGGCATGGCCAGCATTTTACCGACCTTGCTACCGCCACCGGACTCACCGAAAATCATCACATTGCCCGCATCACCACCAAACACTCCGATATTGTCCCGGACCCACTCCAGGGCCAGCACTATGTCCAGCATTCCGGCTACACCCGAGGCGGCATACTTCTCACCGGCAACATCGGACAGATGGAGGTAACCGAAGACATTCAGCCGGTGGTTGATTGTAACTACGACCACATCACCACGTTTGGCGAGTGCGGCACCATTGTACATTGCCGACGAACCTGAACCCGTACCAAAGCCACCACCATGAAGCCAAACCATAACCGGACGCTTGTCACCGTCCCCCATGGCCGGTGTCCATATGTTCAGTACCAGGCAGTCTTCACTTTGAGGCAATACTCTGACCTGCCCGAAGACAGGCCTAGCTGCCCTACCTTCGTCCGCTATCTGTCCTACCTGCGGACAGCTTGGCCCGTAGTCAGTGGTGTCACGTACACCCGCCCACGGCTCCGGTGGTAACGGAGCCAGAAAACGACGACTGCCACCAGTCGGTCCGCCGTACGGGATACCCTTGAAGGTAATAATTTCTTGCTCCATTGTGCCCCGGATTTTCCCTGCGGTTGTTTATACCGTTGCTATTGTGTGGCTTATACTCGACCTTTGTCAAGAAGTAATGCACGCTCTGGCAGTAGAGGGCTGTTGCTCGCCGTGTTGTTCCATCAACGAATATCAGTCACGCATAGACCCAGCAGATTCTTGACTAAAGCTTGAATCCGGAGCAGCAGACGGCTAGAATGCAGACACCTATTAAGGACAAGTCCAAGATAGAGGAGACAACCCTGAAATGAGTACAGCGCCAGAACAGACCGATAGTGAAAATCAACCCCGCCTATATAAAGACCTCGCTTCGTGGTTCACCCTGCTGACCGCACCGGAGGACTACGCGGAAGAAGCAGAGTTCTACCACAAGACAATCCTTTCTGCCTGTGCCTCACCGCCACGAACACTATTAGAGCTTGGGAGCGGTGGAGGTAATAACGCCTCGCACCTCAAGGCACACTTTGAGATGACACTAGTCGACCTCTCCCCGGAAATGCTTGCCGTCAGTCGTGCCATGAACCCGGAGTGCGAGCACATCCAGGGAGATATGAGGACGGTCAGGCTTGACCGACAGTTTGATGCCGTATTTATCCATGACGCCATCACGTATATAACCACCGAGGATGACCTGCGCAGCACCCTAGAAACCGCGTTTGTTCACTGTCGACCCGGCGGGGTAGCCCTGTTCGCCCCCGATTGTACCAGTGAGACCTTCCGCCCCGCTACAAGTCACGGCGGGCATGATTCGGAGGAACGGAGCCTACGCTACCTTGAGTGGACCTGGGACCCCGACCCGAACGACACCACCTACACCGTCGATTTCGCTTATCTCCTGAGAGAGGGTGATGATGTCAGCTTTGAGTACGACCGGCATATACTCGGCGTGTTTAGTCGGGAAGACTGGCTCCGCTTGATTGCTGAAGCCGGCTTCGAGGCACGGGCCATCCCCTTCGAGCACAGCCAGATTGAGCCGGGCTCCAGTGAACTCTTTCTCGGCATCAAACCGAAGAATTAAGAGCTGGTCGAAGATACCTGAGGCAAGGGCACGCTTTGCCTGGCCAGGCTATCCTGCAAGGCCTTGATACTCACATCCCTGACATTCACGCCATCTTTTACGGCGATTGCTGCTGCCGTGCCGGCGGCCTGCCCCATGGCAATACAATGGGGGATGAGATTGACCATATTG
>SMTZ1_10014173_pt1 | contig 12041 bp, 7 predicted proteins | sample DeeMarSWOR136_30_FD_25667 | JGI IMG/M metagenome (IMG submission 25667) | reverse complement strand
GAAAGATTATGATCAGGACGATGACGAGAACGGCAAAGAATCCTTGGAAGACGAAGACAGTAAGGTAGAGGTCAAAGACGCGGGCAAGGATATACACCAACCCGATGATGCTTATTCCGATGAGCACGAATCGCGATGCGGTTCTCCTAAACCAGATTAATACTGCATACGTAAGGATGGAGATTATCGCGATATCGAAAAAATCCGCGACTCTAAAATTACGGACTACATCGATCAGATAGTTTACCATGTGCATAAGCATGGTCTTGTAACACCCTGGTGGCTAGGCTTGGAATTTCTTCTCCAGTGGCCAGTGAACCACGAGGACCCCTTGGGGACCCATACGTTGCCTTCTTATTTTCGAAAGCCTTCACGTATTTCAGCCCGTGGAAAATAATGAATTGAGGGAAAATCTATTGTGCAAAAAGCAGAATAACCCCATACGAACAGATACCTACCATAAGCTTCTCAAAGTTTCCAGATTCCCCTCGTTGAAGTTCGTTACTATGATGGGAATTGACATGTTTTTCTGAAGGACAATGATGATAGTCTCAAGGTAGGCCCAAAATGAAGGGATATGTGGGGCTTACCCGGGTTTAAAGATCGCACTGCCCGGGATGCCACGATTGAAACCTCGGCAGCATCACGACACTTCCCGGGCTTTCTCGTCCCACACCTTGAGGAGGTAGTCCTTGTGTCCCTCGAAGCTCTGGGCCTGCTGTTCAACAAGAACCTCGGCCTCCTCCGATGACATCTCCCAGCTCTGCCGCACGAACGATGCCACACGGGCGTAATAGAGAGGGGTCATCACATTGATCAACTTGTTGCGGTTAACTCTCCACGTGTGGAAGGTTGCCGCCAGTTCGTAGAGGATTTGAATCCACGTATCGGTGGGGAGGTGAAACTTGCGGGATCTCAAGTGTGCGACCTCCCGGACCTTCTCAAAGCAATCATCGCAGAAGATATCCTTCCACAGGGATGAGAATTGTCGAAAACCGATCTTGAAGTGTTGAATCATTCCCTCGAGATCAACGTTTACCGGCTCCGGTTCCACGTGATCCTCGTGTCCGAAGATTTCCACGGGTTCACTTCCAATGATTTCCCTCCAGTAATTCTCATGCTGCTCCATGAGGGAGAAGATGGTCCAAATCACCTGGCGAAACATAGGCCCCAGGTGCTGTCCAGGATCCTTGGCATCGTGGATCTTTACGCCCAGGTTGGATTGGCAAAGCCTGAAGCCCTGCGTTATGGCGTTGGTGGTCATCCAGATGTCGATCCCGAACCGCGCTACATCGGTCTCCCAGACATCCTGGTCCGCATAAAACTTTGCCATATCCCGCGAGAAGGCGAAATCCCCTCCAATGGGCTGTCGGACTCGCTTGCCGTAAAGGGCTCTGGTAAGATTGTACACGATGTTGTTGGTGATGGTTCCGTCGTACTTGTGCCGGAGGTAGATCGGGGAAACATACTGGTATCCCCTCTCCAAAACGGGGTCAATGAGGTATTTGACCCAGTCCGAGGTGATGCTCCTGAGGTCCGAATCCACCACCGCGCATGCCTTAACCTCCAGCCGATGGGCTGCCTCGAAGACCGATCTCAGAGCAGTCCCCTTGCCCGCTGGACCTCTATAGATGGTGACGAGCTTCTCCTGCCACGGTTTAATTTCGAACTCCTTGGCCACCTCCCTGGTGTCGTCAGTGGATCCCCCGTCGGAGATGAGGATCACGGCTTTTCGGTCACGATAATGTTTTGCTAGGCCATGGGTAACCATTTGTATCACATGGGTAATCGTCCCCTCGTTATTGTAGCAGGGAATCCCAACAAGGATGTCCGCCGATTCTATCTCTTCGATTCGTTTGGAAGCATATGCTCGCAAGGCAGTGTCATAGTGCATAGGCTATCCCTCCTATAGCTTCCATGGTGGTCCCTTCTATGCCGTTCCTTTCCGGTGGAATGATGAAACACCCTTTTTCCACCAGAAGAGGGATCATGTTTCGATTAATAGATCCGCTCTGCCCTTTGTATGAGCCTCTCCCTCAGTTCCTCGAATTTGTCTCCCATAGCCTCTCTGATGACATTTATCGGCGTCATGAAACCCTCATCGTCGGGGGTTAAAGCCTCTCTTATTTTCCGCCACGTTCTGGAAAAAAGGGGCCCCTCCATGAAGAGATTCTCAGCGTGCTCTCTCATTACCCCATGGACAACTTTCCTCAGTTGGTCATGGGTAACACCTCCCGTAATGAGCATGTTGTCATGGGATTGCATCCATCGCTCCGTGCTGTGTCTCTGAAATTCCGTGAAGATTTTCATGAATTCTTCTGAGGAACCCCACGTTTCCCTGATCTGTTTATTCATAATCTGGAAGGTTGAGTGAATGATATCTTCTGCCATCCTCCTGACCCCCCGGAGGACCTCTTTGGCGGGCTTGCCTTCGGCTATGGGTTGGTCCATGTTAATTCCGAGATCTACTTGCAAAAAGCGTTCCTCTGGAAGCATCGTGTTGCCTTTTTCATCTTTTCCGAACAGCTGCAAAAGGGTTGTTGTCTCCACTCCATATCTCTTTGCTATTCTCATTGACCAGAATAGATTTCTATCTATCCCAATTTCCCCGGAGAGGGGATAAATTATGGGTTTTTTAAGGGAGATCAGGCCCTTATAGATGAGCATATTTATCAGGGGAACACCGAGCGAGGCATTTAGCCTGCCGCCGAGCTTCCTCCTCTCCCCTTCCATGTGGTATCTCTTAAAGGCAGCCTTGACGAATAAAATAGGTGAACCCTCGTAAATAAGCGGCGAACCAAGGAGAAATGGATCTCTATAGTTTACCTCCTTATTCTCTGCATCCATGTAAAGTAAAACAGTATCCTCGTCCGACTTTCCATCCGCTGAAGGGTCTGACGAGACGAGAGAGCTGATCGCCATATTTATCCCTTTGCCGAGGATTGGACTGCTCTTTTCCTCCTTCCTTAGTTTTAAGGCATCCCTGAGATACTCATATACTATTTCACTGATTTGGGTATCAAAGTGGAAGTGAAATATCTGCGGATGATCAGCCTCTCCCAACATATTGGTAAGCACGTCCTTGACGGTATAAAGCAAACCCCTGTTGGTCTTTGCAATGTCCAGATCTGACTGGTCGCTTACGATGATCTTCTGGACGCGGAAATGATCTCTATCAATTCCGAGAAACATCTCCTTCAAGACATTGGTCATTGCCAGCTGAATTGCCGTTGAACGAAGCGCCTCTGGATCCTCGTTCCTGTCGAGGATGGTAATTACCAACTGCTTCCCCTGAGGGGGATAGTCCCTTTCCTCCAGATATCGTTTCGCATATTCCAGAGAGGGAATATCTACTTTGTAGCGAAATAAGTTTTCGTTAATAAACTCCGAAATGTCCATATCTAAAGAATCTCCGGGTATGATGTCCCTTGAGGAGGCCTCGCCCTTGCGATGCAAACGAGTCCACGTTATTATCCATACTATAGAATGTGAGGGTACATGAGTCAAGAAGAACGCTCAGCCAAAATCCACCGTCTCATTTAGGTGTCGAAACTGATGAACTCGTAAGAAGTCAAAAATGGGGCGGCAAAGTGAAAAGCTTAAAATGCAAGGCTTGCGAATCTTGTGGAGTGAGGGTACTTACCAGTACGCCGCAATGACGAAAGATGAAGCGTAACGCACCCCTTCGACTCTGCTCAGCCTGTCGAATGGCAGATGATGCCTTGATGGTGAATCAGGCCCAGGGGGCGAGGGTAACGTGATGATATCCCAGCCTATAATCTTCACCGACCTCGATGGAACCCTTCTCGACCCTGAAACCTACTCTTTTTCAGCAGCCTTGCCGGCCATCGAGCTGATAAAGGAGAAGGGAATACCCCTAGTACTCTGTTCGAGCAAAACCAGGGCAGAGATTGAGTATTGGAGGGACAGGCTCGGAAACCTTCATCCCTTCATCAGTGAAAACGGAGGTGGGATCTTTATACCCGTCTCTTATTTCCCGGAAGAAAACATCCGTGTCGTGTGGCCAAAAACACGGGCGATCAATGGATATTTCATGGTTGTCTTAGGGACACCATATGGCCTTTTGCGGGAAGCATTGGAAGAATTCCGAGGAAGTGGTTTTGAGGTGAAAGGGTTTGGTGATATGAGCGGGCCGGAAGTGGCGAGGCTCACAGGATTGAGCAGAGAGGAAGCAGAGTTGGCCAAGGAACGTGAGTTCGACGAACCCTTTATTTTCCAGGGAGACCAAAGAAAAATGAGCGCGCTTTTTACTTCAATACGGGAGAGAGGCCTTCGATGTTCTCAAGGGAGGTTTTATCACATTATGGGGGAAAACGACAAGGGTAAAGCCGTAGAAATGCTCAAGGAGCTCTACCGGCGGAAGTTCAGCAATATCATTACCATAGCCTTGGGCGATAGCCCTGTGGACTTCCCCATGCTCGAGAAGGTCGATTACCCCATTCTTGTGCGAAATTACAAAGGAGATCATGATCAAAGGATTTCCCTACCGAATCTTATAAAAGCCGAGGGAATCGGCCCCGACGGATGGAATAGGGCTGTGCTCAGACTCATCCGGGACGGGGTTTAGAGCCTTCCCGGTGAGAGGCTAACGTTGACTTTCCAGGTTCCCTTCTTATCCTTCTTCATGGGAAGGCTGTTGACATCCCTGCCATTGAAATTCCCTGCCAACGATACCTTCCCGGCTCTCAATTCAAGCATTGTCTCCCCTCCATGATCGCACCCCCTTTAGTCCACGGGTCTCAACTGTCGCAATGATAGGAGAAAACGGTTTTTCGGCCCATTCTGGATCTATCGGTTAAATATCCGCTTTTGCATAATGCATCGGAATAAAGGAGTGATGGGAAAGATGAATCGGTTTCCCTTATCTTTACCCCTTTATCCTTAATAGAAGAACTCCCGCCAGGAAATACATTTTTCCCCGATCCCGAAATAGTCATGGGAAACCCGTTGTCCTCTCATGGGCGATAATTGGTAAATGCCAGAACATAGGTTACCCGATTTTGAATTTTAGATGTGTTAATACATCGGTTACCCATTTTGAGAATCTGGAGCAATAAATGCCGGTCCAAGTTCCCGCTTAATATTGTGCCCCGTGGGCAATCTTGGATGAATTTGTGTTACAATAAGCATAGTTCCCTTGGTAAAGGAGGCGCGATTAATGATAAAGCTGGTACTTCTCAGACACGGCGAGAGCACCTGGAATAGGGAGAATAGGTTTACCGGATGGACAGATGTCGACCTGTCGGAAAGGGGAATTGCTGAGGCCCAAAAAGCCGGGCAGATCTTAAAAGAACAAAAATACACCTTTGATGTTGCCTTCACCTCGGTTCTGAAAAGGGCAATACGTACTTTATGGTTAGTCCAGGAAGAAATGGATCTAATGTGGATACCGGTACACTTTTCATGGAGGCTCAACGAGCGACATTATGGTGCCCTCCAGGGCCTGAATAAAGCTGAGACGGCGGCGAAATTCGGTGAGGAACAGGTCCTGATTTGGAGAAGAAGTTATGATATCCGGCCGCCAAGCCTGGAGAAATCGGACGAGAGATACCCCGGAAATGACCCGCGATATAAGGACTTAGACGAAAAGGACATTCCATTGACGGAATGCCTGAAGGACACCGTAAACCGATTTTTGCCTTACTGGCACGAAGTAATAGCACCCGTAATAAAGTCCGGAAAAAGGGTAGTAATATCAGCTCACGGGAACAGCCTACGGGCCCTCGTTAAATACCTTGATGATATAGGCGACGAGGAGATATTGAAATTGAACATTCCCACGGGCATGCCGCTGGTGTACGAGCTGGGTGATGGCCTAAAACCAATCAGTCACTCCTACCTGGGTGACCCCGATGAAGTCAGAAGGGCCATCGAAGCGGTTGCCAAGCAGGGAAGGGCACCGCAGTGAAGCGAGGATAGATGGGGGGGTCTATGCTGCTTGCCGGTGACATCGGTGGAACTAAGACTAACTTGGCAATCTATTCCCTCGAGGGCCCTTTGGGGTCCCCGCTCGCGGAGAAGACTTTTCCCAGCACCCGCTACCCTAACCTGGAATCCCTCGTGCGGGAGTTTCTTTCCGGGTTTGACCTGAAGATAAAAAAGGCTGTTTTCGGGGTTGCTGGACCGGTGGTGGGTGGCCGGGTCACGACTACCAACCTGCCATGGGAGGTAGACGAAGAGCACTTGCGGAACGTGCTGAATCTAACGTCCGTACACCTGCTCAACGACCTTGAAGCCATCGCCGAGGCCGTTCCCCTCATGAAGGATCTAGACCTCCACACCCTGAACGAGGGCAGGGCGGTTCCCTGCGGGGCCATTGCCCTCATTGCTCCGGGAACGGGACTGGGCGAGGCGTTCCTCACCTGGGATGGGTCGCGCTACCGGGCACACCCATCAGAGGGCAGTCATGTCGGTTTCGCACCTGCCAACCGCCTGGAATCCGAGCTACTTCAATATATGCGGGATCGGTATCAGTTCGACCATGTCAGTTACGAACGGGTCTGTTCCGGCCTAGCCATACCTACCATTTACAGCTTTCTCAGGGATCGGGGCGAGGCAGAAGAGCCCGCGTGGCTCGCCGAACAGCTGGCTGCGGCGAAGGATCGCACGCCGCTCATCGTCAATGCGGCACTCGACAAGAAGAGGACGTGCGAACTCTGTGTTTCTACCCTCAACATCTTTGTCTCGATCCTGGGGGCGGAAGCCGGAAACCTTGCTCTTAAGGTGCTGGCGACAGGCGGCGTTTACGTGGGTGGTGGAATCCCGCCTCGTATCCTACCGGCGCTGGAGGACGGGCGGTTTATGGCGGTCTTTGTGCGCAAAGGGCGTATGTCCGGGCTGCTGGCGCGTATGCCGGTGAAAATCATCCTCAACCCCAAAGCCGCCCTCCTGGGCGCTGCCTACCGTGGGATAGAACTGTAGAACCCTCCTACGGCTCTTCGCCTTGGACCCATCCTTGTGGGTGCCTTCCCGTGCTCTCCCCCTCTTATTCGTCGGCCCATTTCCACGTCCATTCCCGAATCTCGGGCATATCCTGACCATATTTTCTGATGTACTCCTTGTGGTCAATGAGCTTGTCGCGGACGAACTGTTTGGTATAGGCAGCCATGTACCCGAGCTTGGGCACGCGGTTAATGACATCTGCCACCAGGTGGAATCGATCCAAATCGTTGAGGACAACCATGTCAAAGGGTGTGGTGGTGGTTCCCTCCTCCTTATACCCCCGGACATGGAGATTCTCGTGGTTGGTTCTGCGATAGGTCAGGCGGTGGATAAGCCAGGGGTATCCGTGATACACGAAGATAATCGGCTTGTCGGTGGTAAACAGCGCGTCAAAGTCCCAATCTGACAGACCGTGAGGGTGTTCCTCCCTGGGCTGGAGCGTCATTAGATCTACTACGTTTATCACCCGAACCTTCAGGTCGGGCACTTGCTGGCGGAGAATGTCGACAGCGGCAAGGGTTTCAAGTGTCGGTACATCTCCACAACACGCCATCACCACATCTGGCTCAGCGCCTTTATCGTTGCTCGCCCACTCCCAGATCCCGATTCCAGAAGTACAGTGCTTGACGGCGGCATTCATATCAAGCCACTGCGGCGCCGGCTGCTTTCCCGCCACAATAACGTTGACGTAGTCCCGGCTCCGCAAGCAGTGATCGGTTACGGAGAGCAAGGTGTTGGCATCGGGAGGAAAGTATGCCCGGACCACATTTGCCTTCTTATTCACCACGTGATCGATAAAACCCGGATCCTGATGGCTGAATCCGTTATGGTCCTGCCGCCAGACGTGGGATGGGAGCAGGTAGTTGAGGGAGGCGATGGGACGCCTCCACGGGATTTCCTCTTGGGTCACCTTGAGCCACTTGGCGTGCTGGTTGAACATTGAGTCGACGATGTGGATAAAGGCCTCGTAGCAGGAGAAGAAACCGTGCCGACCCGTGAGGAGATACCCTTCCAGCCAGCCCTGACAGGTATGTTCGCTGAGGATCTCCATCACCCGCCCATCTGGGGAAAGGTGGTCATCCTCGGGAATCGTTTCGGCCATCCACGTTTTGTTCGTCACGTCGAATAAACCACCGAGCCGGTTCGAGGCAGTTTCATCCGGCCCCATCACCCGAAAATTCCGCTGTTCCTTGTTGAGTTTCATGACATCTCGCAAAAAACCGCCCATCACCCGGGTGGCTTCCGCGGTGACTTGACCCGGTTTCGGTACTTTTACGGCGTAGTCTCGAAAATCCGGTATCTTCAGGTCCTTGAGCACGATTCCTCCATTTGCGTGGGGATTGGCGCCCATGCGGCGTTCTCCCCTGGGAGCAAGTTCCGAAAGCTGCGGTAGCAGCTTCCCGTTATCGTCGAAGAGTTCTTCTGGCTTGTAGCTCTTCATCCATTTATCCAGGAGCCTTACATGATTCGGCTTTTCCGCCATCTCGGCGAAGGGAACTTGATGCGATCGCCAGGAATCCTCCGTTTTCAGGCCGTCGACCTTCTTCGGCCCGGTCCAGCCCTTGGGTGTCCGCAGGATAATCATCGGCCACGGGGGGCGCTTGACAACGCCACCAGTGCGGGCCTCGTTCTGAATCGCCTTAATCTCGGAAATAACGGTATCCAGGGTTTCCGCCATGAGCTGGTGCATGACCTCGGGTTCGGATCCCTCGACAAAAAAGGGCTTATAGCCATAGCCGGTGAATAGGCTCTCGAGCTCCTCATGGCTGATCCGTGCGAGCACTGTTGGGTTGGCGATCTTATAACCGTTCAGGTGCAGGATGGGAAGGACGGCCCCATCATGGATCGGGTTGAGGAACTTGTTCGAGTGCCAGGCAGTGGCGAGGGCACCAGTTTCGGCCTCGCCGTCACCAACGACACAGGCGACGATGAGGTCGGGATTGTCGAAGGCGGCCCCATAGGCATGGGAGACTGCATACCCGAGCTCGCCGCCCTCGTGGATGGAGCCGGGAGTCTCGGGGGCGGCATGACTCGGAATGCCGCCGGGGAACGAAAACTGCTTGAAGAGCTCCTTCATGCCCTCGGCATCCTGAGAGATATTGGGGTAAAGCTCGCTATAGGTTCCCTCCAGGTAGGTGTTGGCGACTACGGCTGGCCCGCCGTGGCCGGGGCCACAGATGAAGATCATGTCGAGATCCTGGGCATTGATCATGCGGTTGAGGTGAACGTACATGAAGTTGAGCCCTGGAGTAGTACCCCAATGTCCGAGAAGCCTGGGCTTGATGTGCTCCAACTTCAGTGGCTCCTTCAGCAGGGGATTGTCGTAGAGATAGATTTGTCCGACGGAAAGGTAGTTTGTCGCGCGCCAGTAGGCGTCGATTGATTCCAGCTCTTCTTTGGAAAGAGTCTTTTTCATGATGTTCTCCCCCTTTCTCCCTCGATTTACGCCTTTTTCGATTTTGCCTTCTTAAAGAACGGGAATACCCTTGGAGAGCTCCCTTTCTTCGCCTTTTTCTCTCGGCCTGTTGCCTTATTCCGTCCTCTTCTTTTCCCTCAGGGCAGAGGCAGCGGCACCAAGTACCCCGGAATCACCCCCCAATTCGGACTGAGCAAAGCACACACTCGGTAAACTTCCTTGAATACCCTCTCCCCGAGCGCTTGAAAGTCTTGTCAATGACCGGAATCGTCTCCTCGGGATGTTTCAGGCATTTTTTGGCCTCCAAAGACTTACACCTGTTTGCGCTTCTCCTCCAGGGCGGCCATGAGCTGGTCGTAGGAATCGGCGAACGCCTTCATGCCGTCTTCCTGCAGTTGCTCCGTAATAGCATCCAGGTTCACTCCCACCTTTCCCAGCTCGGCCAGCACCTGCTCCGCTTCTTCCATTCGCTCCCCCAGGGTTGGGCGTGCCCGTCCGTGGTGACGGTAGCCATCGAGCGTCTCCAGTGGCACGGTGTTGACCGTATCCGCCCCCATGAGCCCTTCCACATAGAGAAGGCCGGGGTAAGCGGGGTTTTTGGTGCTGGTGCTCCCCCAGAGGACGCGCTGAACGCGGGCACCGCGCTTGCGCTGTTCAGCAAACTCCCCTCCAAAGAAAATCTCGCGGAAACGGCGGTAAACGAGCTTCGAGTTGGCGATGGCGGCTTTTCCGCGCAGGGCCAATGCTTCCTCCGTCCCGATCCTTTCCAGTTCCCTGTCCACGTAGGTATCCACCCGGCTCACGAAGAAGGAGGCTACAGAGACTATCCTTTCAGGGCTTGAATGCTTCGCTATCCCCCGAATGTACGCGTGAGAAACCGCCTCATAGTGTTTCATAGAGAACATGAGGGTTATGTTGACGTTAACTCCCTCCGCAATGAGCGACTCGATGGCCGGTATGCCCTGCGGCGTAGCCGGCACCTTCATCATCACGTTTGGTCGGTCAACAAGTCCCCACAGACGCCGTACTTCCGCCATAGTACCGTTCGTATCATAGGCGAGTTCTGGGGTTGGCTCGAGGCTCACCAGCCCATTGAGACCATCGGACCCATCAAAGACGGGAAGAAAGACGTTGGCCGCCATCTGAATGTCCTCTACGATCAACCGGTCATAGAGGGCCTTCGTGTCGATACCGGGGTCTGACTCGACAATCGCCCGTATCGCCCCATCGTAATCCGTGCCCATGGTAACAGATTTGTGGAAGATGGTGGGATTGCTGGTCATTCCGGAAACTCGTTCCTCCACCAGCTGTTTCAGCTGTCCAGTGCTAATCAGGCCCCGACTAATAAAGTCAAGCCATATTGACTGGCCAAGACTCTGAGCTTCCTGAATAGGGTTTGTCATCTTTAGGCCTCCTTTACTGGATTCCTCGTCCCTCTAAAGCCATATGTCTTGTTGTTAACACCTTTTCCCTTGTCCAACTAATCTTGTTTGTTCTTACCATTTATGTTTACGTAATTTGAGGTCATCGCCGAATGTGTAGCTGATTGAGCCCGACAATACGTATCTCGAGATTTCTAATTTATTTAAAAGACGTGCAAAAGACTTTGTCAAGTCCGGTCAATGATCCCCATTCCGCATCGCCGCTGGACACATTCGCCATTTCTTGATAATAAGATAGGGGAAAATAAGAAGCTGGGATGAGGGGACATGGTCTCCGACAATTTGTAACTAGGATCATTATCATTGCAGAGCGAATGCTTGAGCTCAATCGGAATAGCAAAATTCCTTGAAGCTTCCGGGGAAAATTAGGTTCAATGGAATGATATATATGGCCGTGGAATCCTAAGGATACTTTTATGAACCCCTTTGTGATTATAGCACACCTGCGGTTTCAGGATATCTTGGATATCCTCTTTCTCACAGTTGTTGCATATCATCTTTACCTCTGGTTCTCTGGAACGAAGGCCCTGAAGGCACTGGTAGGGCTGTTGGTTATGGGAATTGTCTTCACTGTAGCCCGCTACTGGGGGCTCTTCCTGATGCTGATCATCCTGTTTCAATCGGAGATCCGCCAAGTACTTGAACGTGTTAACCCCCTTAAGGTGATTGGCCTGCGAGCATTCTCCAAAGGAGAGGATTGGATGTCGGATTTCGTCGAAGGGATCTTCTCCTTGGCCAGAAGGAAGATCGGCGCCCTCATCATCATTGAACGTATGGACCAGGTTGAGGAACTGGTAACAGGGGGAGTTCAACTCGATGGCGAAGCGAACACCCAGCTTTTACTCAGTATCTTTCAGAAAGAATCCCCATTGCACGATGGGGCTATGCTTATTCAAGGGGGAAGGATTGCCAAAGTAGCCTGCTATCTCCCTCTGAGTTCTGCAAACGGCCTTCCCAAGGAATGGGGGACACGACACAGAGCGGCATTGGGGCTTTCCGAACATTCCGATGCCTGGGTCGTGGTGATTTCAGAGGAACGTGGGGAAATCTCTCTCGCCCGTGACAGTCAGATGATTCATGTGGAAGATCCGAAACACCTTTCTCAACTGCTCATTGAAGCCGTCACAACGCGCAAGCTTCCCGAAATGAATTGGGTGGGGAGGATACGATCCTTCGTCACCCATCGCTGGCTCGTGAAGGTGGGGATCCTGGGGCTAGTT
>SMTZ1_10006191_pt1 | contig 12042 bp, 10 predicted proteins | sample DeeMarSWOR136_30_FD_25667 | JGI IMG/M metagenome (IMG submission 25667) | reverse complement strand
AACCAGTCGTTTCACTTTTGCTTTTTTTGCGTTTTCAGCCGCTTGACTTGATGTTGAGTGCCCGTCTTCTTCTGCCCTTTCAGCCAGATCGTCATCGAACGTTGCATCGTGAATGAGCAAGTCTGCACCATCCGCAAACTTCACAAAACCCTTAAACGGTCTAGTATCCCCTGTGTAGACGATCTTTCTTCCCGGTCTAGGAGGCCCCAAAACTTGTTCAGGCTTCACGACTCGACCATCAGGCAGCTTCACTTTGTGTCCGTGTTGAATTCTAGACCACATGGGTCCCTCCGGAACGCCTAAGATTTTGGCCTTTTCTGGATAAAACCTTCCGGGCCTTGACTTCTCAACCAGAGTATATGCAAGGCTTGGGATTACATGATTTGCCCAAACCGCTTGGACAGTGTATTCCTCTTCATCGCAGATAACGCCAGCCTCCTCTATCTCCTGAATTTCAACGGGAAACGTCAAAACAAACTGCACCGTTTCTCTAATTGATTCGATGAAAAGATTTATTCCCGGCGGTCCATAAACATCAAGCTTTCTCTCCCTATCCAGCAAAGCCATGGTCTGCAAGAGTCCAGGCAAGCCTAAGACGTGGTCTCCATGCATATGCGAAATGAAAACTCTCATTTTCCTATGAAAACCCGCTTTAGCTTTTATCATCTGCCTCTGAACGCCTTCGCCGCAGTCAAACATTAGCTGCTCGCCTTTACGTTGGATGAGAACAGCTGGCAGGCTTCTTTCAGGCGTTGGAACGCTTCCGGCTGTGCCTAGGAAAGTGACACGCAGACTCATATCGTTTACACCTTTTCGAACGCGGTTATTTCTCTTGTTAGGCTTCTGTGAACATAAACGAAGTGGGACTCTAGATGTTTATACCCTAATGTTGTGCCTAAGGAAACAATGTTCAATGTTTTTGGTGCAGCAATACAAACCCGTCGTCCCGTATCAAGCATGTAATAGGCACTTGTTAAAACTTCCTCAACTATCTGTTTGGTTGTCCGTTTTAAGGTGGTTGCAGATCTACCGTAAGGCGGATCGGTTACAACACAGTCAACCTTAGTTACTGGTATGTCCCGTGCATCCGCGACGAGAATGCCTTCAGTTTCAATGTTGAAAAAAGATAGGTTTTGAAAAGTTCCTCTTGCCATTCGCTTTTGAATGTCAAAGCCCAAGACTCGGCAGCCGATGAGTGCAGCCTCAATGAGCATGCTTCCTGTTCCGCAGAACGGGTCAAAAACCAACTCTCCAACCTTAGGCTTTGCTAAGTTCACCATGCACCTTGCAAGCTTGGCGGGCATTGCTGAAGGATGAAAAAACGGCTTTTTCTTCGGTCGTCTTTCGACAAAAGGTTTAGGTGGGATTTCAGCAAGTTTCACCCCAAAGATGAATTTTCCGTCTGTTAGAATTCCCGTAAAGGTTTTATCAGGATTTCTTAGGTTCACTCTTGCTTTGGCCCTTTTGTTCAGTACGAGTTCACCGAGCTTCCTCTCAAGAGTCATCCCATTGATTTTAGAAGCGTAACTCTTCACTCGTTTCACGCGAACTGCAAAGCTTTCCTTCTCCCCTAGAACCTCTCTTAGGCTTACTGAGCCCATGCTCTTCACTATTTCGCTTGTTTCAGCTTTACAATTGAATAGTTCTAGTGCGCAAAGCCTCGTAAACGCGGCCCTACGCTTTACAGGTTCTACGCAGCCCAAATCGGCTTCAAGCCTTAATGTTTGGTCGAGTTTTTCTGATGTCTTGAAAGCGTAGCCTTCCGCTTCAAGTATCATTTTCAATTCTGAAACTGGGAGGGTATCATGCTCGCCAGAAAGCAGAAAGAAAAGTTTAGCCACGTTTATGCTCCTTTGTCAGGTTAGTTCCCTGCTTAGTAAAGGTGCAACAGAAACTTTGCTCACTCGGCTTGGAACAGTGTCTGTGCCAACGATTTCTTCAACCCCAGCTTCAAGAATTCGTTTTTCAGCGTTTCCGATCAAAAGTGGATGAACACAAGCTGCGTAGACCTTGTCCGCTCCAAGCTCTTTCACGAGTTTTGCTGCTGAAGCTATCGTTCCTCCGGTGCTGATCACATCGTCGAAAATTATTACAGTTTTTCCGGCTACGTCAAGCGGCTTCTTTTCCATGGTGATCTGCCCAGTGTGCAGGTCCCTGTGCTTCTCCAAATAGCTACATTCGCCCCCTAAAACTGTTTTTGCCTCTTCAGCAAGCCATAATGCGCCATCGTCCGGCGCAAGTGCAAAAACCTGGTCAAAACCCTTTTGTCTGAAATACTCAGAAAGCAGCGGGATCGCTGAGACTGTTTTTGCTGGAAACGGAAACTTTGCTAAAACCTTCTCCTGATGAACATTCACCGTTGTTAAACTGTCAACCTCAACTGCTTTAAGTATACGTGAAACAGCTTCAATGCTTACGGCTTCGCCTTTAAGGAACACCTTGTCTTGACGTGCATAAGCCAGATAGGGCACGACAGCGGTTATTTTTTTTGCTCCATGTCGCTTGGCTGCATCAGCAATCAACGCTAACTGGATAAGCCTGGCATCTTGTGGCGGACTCGTCGTCTGCACTATGACCACTTTTTCATCTTGCACTGTTCCTTCAATCCGAATGTAACATTCCCCATCTGGATAGGTTTTGAAAATTAGCGGCGTTGCTTCTACACCTAAGAGTTCTGCTAGTTGTTCTCCTAACTGTTTGGAGGCTGGCCCTGGAATTATCTTCATAGTTTTCCCGCACTTAGATGCCTTTTGTTTGCATTTTAGGTTTCTGCAGATGCTTTGTAGTGCTTTATGAGTTCTTTCGCTCTGTCCATGCGGATTTTTTGTTCTTCAACCATTCTCTCAGCCACCAAATCTATCATTTCACCCGTTGCACCAGCCGCTACAGCAATGTTTCTAGCGTGAAGAGACATGTGTCCACGTTGTATTCCTTCATGAGCTAACGCGCGCAAAGCTCCAAGGTTTTGGGCTAAGCCCACAGCCGCTAAGAGTTCAGCAAATTCATTAGCAGTTTTTACGTCCAAGATTTTTATGGCTATCTTCGCTATTGGGTGTGTTCGCACGGCTCCGCCTATTAAGCCTACAGCCATCGGCAGTTCAATTGAGCCGACCAAGTCGCCGTTCTCATTTTTCTCCCATGTTGAAAGCGTAGTGTAATGTCCGTTTCTGGCTGCGTAGGCGTGGGCTCCAGCTTCTATTGCACGGTGGTCGTTGCATGTTGCGATTATGACTGCAATTATGCCGTTTAATATGCCCTTGTTATGTGTGGCTGCCCTATACGGGTCTGCAGCTGCAAAGGTATAAGCGTTCACTATGCTGTCTACGATTTCTTCTCCGCCAACAGCATTTTTAGGCACTACACACCATACCCTTGCCAATCGTTTTGTAGCCAAATTTGAGATTATCCGCAGATAGACGCGGCCTCCCGTTATGCGTTCTATTATTGGAGCAACAGCCTCGGCCATAGTGTTTACAGCGTTGGCGCCCATAGCGTCTCTGCAATCCACATGTAACTCAGTAATCAGCATGGGTCCTTGCGTTGTGTGGATCACTTTTGCGTCTAGGTCTTTCGCTCCACCGCCAACAGAAACAAGTACTGGATCTTGATCATTCGCCTTCTTCAGAATCTCTTCTTTCGATCGTATGACACGCATCTTGGCTGCATAAGGGTCTTTTATGCCTACTGCTTGTATCTGCCCGATCATTATTGGTGGTGTGCTGCTTGTGTGGAAGCCTCCGCCTTGCCTTACCATTTTCGCTGCGTAGCTTGCCGCTGCCACAACAGAGGGCTCCTCAATAGCCATGGGAATAAGACAGTCACGCTTGTTTATGAAGAAGTTTACAGCTATGCCCAAGGGTACAGGTATAGTTCCGATCACGTTTTCTATCATGCGGTCAGCCAAATCTAAAGGTAAGGAACTGGTTTTCTGCAGTAAATCCGTCTCTTCATCGGTTAGCTCAGCGAATTCTTTGACAAACTGTAAACGTTTTTTTAAGCTTAACTTGAAAAATCCTGAAACCATGGATGATCTGCCCATACATTTCACCATTGTACTGTACAATCAAATAACAGAAATGATTGTTTTACTTTTAAATCTTAATCTCCAGACCTACCCACGCGTGTAGACGAAAAATGTTATAGAACAAAATTCTATTTGCGGCGGCTTTTTTCTTGTTGTTTCCAGAGCGTACTGGCTTCGTCTAACTGATGTAGGTAACGCATCTTTTTTCTATCGTAGTGAACGCTCAGGATGAATCCCGCGGAGATCAGCACAAACCCGAGAATCGTTAAGATCAGACCTAAAACACTGGAAGGATGAGATAATTGTTGATATGGAAGCATAAGAAACCATTGAGGGCTTTCCGCTATGATAATATTTTCGAGAAAACCCCCTACCAAGAAAATCGAACCTAGGATTATTGTTAGATACGCGAGAATTTCGTTGTGCGCGGATTCCTCTGCTTTCATGTGCAGATAGTCTCTGAAAGACAATCCATTTCACCATTAAATGGTTGCGAAACGACAAGTTTGTCTATTTAATCTAAAGTATCAAGTTTATGATTTTGAACTTTGAATCAAACATATGGATTCTTAATAACTTGCGCTGAGAAGAAACAATGAGTTGAAACAAAACCCGTTAGTCTCAAAAATATGGTTTGTGAGAGTCTCTTCGATGAGTAGTAATAGCGCGAACATTTTGGGCAAAACGCGTGCGTGAAGAAAGGTTACGATATGTATTCTAACGTTCTTTTTTGAAAGGTTGTTCTCGTAGGACTTTTAGGATGTATTCGGAAAAAGCTGCTATTTCTGCTAGAGTTAGCTTTGATTTTCCTTTCTTTCTGTTTTCGAAGATTATTGGTATTTCGCCTATTTTTGAGTTTTGAAGTTTTGCTTGTCTGATTGTTTCGATTTGGATTTCGTATGTTTGGCTGTGCAGTCGTGGAAGTGCTTTTTTGATGTATTCTTTGGAGTAGCATCTGAAGCCGCTTGTGAAGTCTTTCAGTGGAAGTTTGATTAGTATGCCTGTTATCTTGTTAGCTGCTTTGCTTATTAGCAGTCGGCTGAGTTTCCAGCCCTTGACTTTTCCTTTTTCACAGTATCTGCTTCCGATGACGAGGTCGTAGCCTTTTTTCGCCAGCTTCAGCAGTTTTGGAATGTCTTTGGGGTTATGTGAGTAGTCTGCGTCCATGGTGACTATGTATTTGGGCTGCTTTGGCAGAGATAGAAGAAATTGGAACCCGTCTCTTATTGCTGTTCCGAGCCCCATCTTGCGGGGCCTGTTTAACAATATTATGTTCTTGTACTTTTCTTTTAGCTCTCTAACAATTTTTTGGGTTCCGTCAGGACTCGAATCGTCTATGACCACTAGCGTAGAATTAAGTCTTAAATTTTCGATTGTGTGAATTATGTCTGCGATGTTTCCGGCTTCGCAGTATGTGGGAAGGATTATTGCTACCTGTGGGTTGGTTTTCATTGTTGTTTTGCTCACTGGGTCATCAGCTTGTTAACGGATTTTAAAATGTTCGCTTTGTATATATCAAACTTTCGACGCTTTTTAGAAAATTTTCAATTAAATGCAGTGTACAAAAAATGGAAATGGTCGAGTTGGGCGAAGAGGTTTTTGGAGTCTTGTTTCAACATTCACATGAATGTTGTTGTATATGCATACACTTGAGAAAATAGCATTCGTAGTATAGTGCACGTTACAGTGTTGTTTCGATTTGTAGTTAATTATATTTATTCTTGATTGTAGATAATTGCTCATAAGTTTCCTGGAATGATAATTGTGAACGCTGTCAGGATGAGGCCCCTAGTTGCTCGTCTCTTAGTTTGGGTTTTGATTGCTGTAGTTGTCTTTGAGTCGTTTTCCTTTTTTTCTCAATTGGGGCGCGTGGTTTTGGGTGAAAATGAATCGTGGCTGCTGTTGTCGAATGTTGAGTCCCAATTGTTCTTTTCATCAGCAGCTATTGCGCCTGTTTTTGCTTTGCTCTGGATGTTTTCATGGATAGTTTGGCCTCTCAAGGTTTTTTTCCGTCTTTGTTCGACTAGATTTCATCGGAATACTGAAGTCGAATGCAAAAAAGCGTTTTTTGATGAGATTTTGAAGACCATTCGTTCAGCTTTGGACAAGGTGTTCAGTCCTGTTGATTTTGGTTTGAATTCCAAGATTTTGATGGTTGTATCTTTTGTGCTAGTTATTCTCGTCACAGTTTACCCTTATATGCCGATTTTGAATCCATCCGGAAAATTTGTGGGTGTGGATGTACCGTATTATAGAAGACAACTAATGGAGTTGGATTTGTTTGACAATCTTCATAGTGGCATTCGTAAGGTTTTCTTTCAATCTCCAGATCGTCCGCTAAGTTTGTCCTTGTTATTTCTAGGGTGGAAGTTCACTTGGTTTTCTGCGGGAGAGGCTGTACAGTTTTCGTCTATTCTGCTCGGAATGCTTTTGGTGTTGGCATCATATTTCTTTCTGCGGCAGGCTGGGTTTAACGGGTTTTGTGTCTCTTTGACTATGCTTTTCACAGCGGTCTCTTATCATGTTACCGTTGGAATGTATGGAGGACTTCTTGCTAATTGGATTGGCCTTGTTTTCCTGTATTTGTTTGGGGGATTTGTTTTTGTGGGTCTTAAAAAGGAATCTTGGCGTTTTTGTTTTGCAGCTCTGGTTTTTCACTCTTTGTTGTTGTTTTCTCATGCTAGTACTTGGGATATGAGTATGGGGATTCTGAGCGTCTTCTTCCTTGCGCTTTTTTTGGAGTGGCTGGTTAAACGTGGCAATTCTTTTAGGCCTTTGATGTTGCTTCTGATTTTGATTGTAGGTGTCTCTTTGAACATTCTCAGAAATCTAGTCTTAGGTGTTGGATTTGGTACAGTTGAAGCCTTGGGCGTTGGTGAAAGCCGTATTTCCTTGGTTAATATAAGAAACTTGTGGCAAACCTTGATTTTGTCGCTTGAAATCGAAATGGGTATTTCATTTATGAACCCTGTTTTGCTGTTTTTAGCCTTTGTTGGCGGTTTAGCTGTTTCCTTTGATAATAGACTGGTAAGCCGGTTTTTCACGGTATGCCTTATTGCGTCATCTATTCCTTTCATTTTTGGCGATCAAGTCGTGCAGACTCGAATTCTGTATGATTTGCCTGTTCATATCTTCTCGATTTTTGGTTTAGCCGTTCTGTTAGGCTTCGTCGAACGACTAGTGAAAGATCAGAAGGTAAAAGAAAGAATAAGTTCCTTGCTTGTTCTGCTTGTGATTTTTGTTAATCTCAATTATGCGATGCGTTGCTCGTTTTATTTGACGCAGGTTGATTTCTTTCCAGTTAGATGATAAAAGCTCTGCTGGGCTTTGCTTCATTTGGGTTAGCTATTAAGTCTTAAGTCATAAGTTTTATATTGGCTATGCATCAAAATGTGTGTCAATCGGTTGAGTTCACAGTTGATAGTGAGAGTGATTCAAAACGATTGATCACAAGGAAGAGTACGGAATGATGAGGCAATTGAAGGCGTCTTTTGTCAAGATTGAAAGGTATTTCATTAAGAAGCCTGGAGCTTTTTTCATAATTGTTTTTGACATGCTCCTCATTGCTTGCGCATTCTTGCTTATTCAAGGAAATCCGTTAGTTAATGATGTTGCGGTTTTTGCGTATTGCTTGTTGATTGTTGGTGTTGTTTTGCAGGCGCTTGCTTTTTTGAAGGATAAGAGGTTAAGGGTGTGAATCCAGTTGAAAAAAAGGTTTGACGTCTCAGTAATTTTGTGTGCTTACAATGAGGGGGACGTTATTGAGGAAACTATCGATAGAGTTGATAGTGTTTTGTTGGAGACTGGTTGGAGTTACGAGATTATAGTTGTTGATGACGGTAGTTTAGATGATACTAAAGAGAGGGCAATAAGTTATAGGGACAGAAATGGAAGTTGTCTGAAGATTCTAGGTTATCAAAGAAATACGGGGAAGGGGAATGCTGTTAAGGCTGGTTTTGAACACGCTGAAGGCGATTTTATTGTTGTTGTAGACAGTGATTTAGATGTTGATCCGAGATATATTCCGCGTTATATTGAAGCTTTAAAAAGCAGTGACATAGCTGTCGCTTCGAAATGGCATTCTGAATCACATTCTTCAATGATGCTAAAACGGAAATTCTTGAGTTTCGGTTTTAACATCTTGTCTAGGCTGTTTGCTGGAATAAAATTGAAAGACACGCAGACGGGGTTGAAGGCTTTTAGAAGGAGTGTTCTGGAGAGGATGATTCCAAAGCTTGTTGTTAAACGGTATGCTTTTGATTTGGAGTTGATGGCTGCATGTAATCATTGCGGTTTCAGGATTACCAGTTTGCCAGTTAGCATTCATGTTGAGAGCATTATTGGTTTGAAGGATATTGTAAGAATGGCCCTTGATCTCTTCAGAGTTGCTTACAGATTGAGAATCTTGAAATATTACCAGCGTGGTTAAAAACTATACGTGGCTAAGGGCATATAAAGGCATATATTGCTTTGAATCGAATTATTTTGCATGTACGATAAAACGTGAGAAGAGTGGAAAGGCTTAAAGTTTTAGTGTTTAATTGGCGTTGCTGGCTGAATCCTAAGATGGGTGGAGCTGAGGTTTTCACTCGTGAAGTTTTGAAGAGGTGGGCAGAAACCGGACATGATATCACGCTTTTCGCTTCTAAGTTTGACGGTTGCAATGATGAAGAGATGGTTGATGGAGTTCGAATTATCAGACAAGGTGGTAAATTTTCGGTCTACTGGAAGGCTAAGAAGCTTTACACTGAACATTTTTCCAAGGAACGATATGATGTGGTTATCGACGAAATCAATACTAGACCTTTTCTGACCCCTAAGTTCGTCAAAAATGGGGAAAGCATCATTGCGTTGATACATCAGCTGGCTAGAGAGTACTGGTTTTATGAGACAGCTTTTCCAATGAATCTTTTAGGCTACCATTTCTTTGAGGAGAGATGGTTGAAGAATTATGCAAAAATCTTAACGGTGACTGTTTCTGATAGCACTAAAAAGGATCTGGTTGATTTAGGTTTTGAGAGGGTTTTCGTTGTTGGTGAAGGATTAAATTTTGAGCCTTTGGAAAGGTTAGGTGAAAAAGAAGATTATCCCGTGATAGTCTACGCGGGCAGGTTGAAAAAAGCCAAGCGGCCGGACCATGCCATTAAAGCTTTCAAGATTGTCAAGAGGAATATCCCTGATGCGGAGCTTTGGATCATAGGAGATGGCTATCTTAAGGATAAGCTGACGAGAATCGCCTGTGAAGGGGTTAAGTTTTTTGGATCGCTTTCCAATGAAGATAGGAGAGACTTGATCAAGAAAGCCTGGGTCTTAGTCAATCCCAGTGTTAGAGAAGGCTTTGGATTGAACGTTATTGAGGCTGACGCTTTAGGTGTGCCATGCGTTGCTTATGATGTGGCTGGTTTGAGGGATTCTGTAATAGATGGGGAAACAGGGCTTCTCGCCAGACCTGGTGACGTGGAAGCTTTGGCAAAAACAGTTGCCAACGTTCTAACGGATGAAAATTTGAGGTTTAAGCTTTCAAAGAAGGCTCTGTCACATTCGAAGAGTTTCAGCTGGGATAATGTAGCGGACGGATTTATGAAAATCATTGAATCTAACGGGGATTCAGGTGCAAAAGTTTAGCGAACAACCGCTGGTATCTGTAATCGTTCCCACAAAAAATTCAGAAACCACTATTGAGATATGTTTGAAGTCAATAAAGGAACAGGATTATGAGAATGTGGAAATCATTGTTGTTGACAACTACTCAACTGATAGGACTAGAAATATTGCAGTGAAATATGGCGCCAAGTTCTATTGGAAAGGCCCGGAAAGAAGTGCTCAAGTCAATTTTGGAGCTAAGAAGGCACGTGGAAAGTACATTTATAGAGTTGATTCAGACTTCGTCCTTCAACCTGACACCATTCGAGAGGCTGTGGAAACCTGTGAGAGATATGGTTATGATGCCATAGTCATTCATAATACTTCTGACCCTAGCGTTAGCTTTTGGGCTAAGATTAGAAAAGTCGAGAGGGATTGTTACAAGAACGATGAACTAAATGTTGCGGCACGTTTTTGGAGAAAAACAGTGTTTTCCGCTGTGGGAGAATTTGACGAGAATCTTGTGGCAGGCGATGATTACGACTTTCACAATAGGCTTGTGGAACAAGGTTTTAAGATTGGGCGGATTAAAGCACAAGAAATCCATATTGGGGAACCGAAAACTCTAGTGGAAGTTGTTCGAAAACATTACTATTATGGTAAGAACATACACAGATTCATTAAGAAAAATCCTGAGAAAGCGCTGTGGCAGCTAAGTCCATTAAGAGCCAGTCATGTTAAGGGCTTTTTGAAATTTTGTAGAGACCCCATGCTTCTGACGGGGTTTGTAATTTACCAGGTTGCAAGATATGCAGCAACCACGATGGGAATGATATTGTCAAAATTTTGAAGGACATAACAATCCTTTATTCGTGGTTCGACTGATTTTTTTGCTTGATCCTAAGTCTGATTAAACGGAGAACCCTTCTTATGTCTTTTATGCTTAGAAACATGAGCAAGCTGGTTGGAAGAACGACTGATAAAATTACTGATATCAAGAAGAAAGTCTGTGTTTCATAGTTTATAGTTATAGTAAGGCTTCCTGAGGCGTCAATTAGCCAACCATTAGCAAACGTGTTCGCTCTCAGATGGTTTGTTTCCGGAATGGGATCGCCGTTTACAGCGATCTTCCAGTGTTCATCGTAGCTTTCTAAGAATACTAAGATGAATGGTCCTTTTGATTTCACATCTACCTGGTAGCTTGTTGGAGAGTTTTCTTTCCAGACAAGTTCTTCAGGCATTATCAACGTCTTATTTGTTATTTTGTTTGGAGAAGACAGGTTAAGGAAAACCGAATATTGCAGAGTGCTCCATTCAGAGTCAGATATACGTTCATACATTTCATCTAAAGATGAAGCGTTCAGAACGTTTTCAGCAACGTAAACTTTCTGCAATGCATGTTCGTTCTCGAATAATGCAACTTCTTCCCAATCATTGACTAAACTCAGTTTTTTGTTTTCTTGCAATCTCAGCTCATTTGCTGAATAGTAATTGCCGTTTATGATCTTCCTTTCAAGAATGAGATATTTGATTCCTAGCGTACCTAGAAACTTCGAAACCTCCGTCGGTTGAGCGTAGACTTTCAGCTCCCATATGCTTATCAATTGGAAATGTGTAGCCTTGGTGAAGTTGAGGCGAAGTTTTCGGGTTGGAGTTGGTTTCTGAAATGGATGGTGGCGCTCTTCGAAAGTGTTATTCTCTACAACTATTTGGGTTGTCCAATTGTGGCCATTCCACGTCTCTACAGTGTAATCTTTTGCGTACGCTGATTCAAAGAAAATTGCCATGTTTAATAATTCTTGAGTCTTATTCCACTCAATCTCAAACCATTGAGGAACACCTAAGTCAGAAGACCATCTTGTATGATTTACATCACCATCAACTGCCTTTATTGGCTCAAAACCGACTCTTTCTATCGAGCTTGCTGAAACTTTTCCCCTCTTTTCAACACTCTCATAGTTAATGTTTGTTCGTACAATTTCGTTAAGTTTTTGGGTAATTATGTCCACGTTTTCAGCCTCTATATATTCAGTTCCGGTTCCAGATATTACAGGCTTCGAAAAAATAAGTGGATAAGGGTTTCCGCTACCAAGTACGCCTTTAGTAAAATTATAGACTACGTATGTGCTTCTTCGCGGAAGCATAATAGCCCAATATTCACTTTCAAGCAAGCCATTTAGCTCAGCGTACGAAGGTGGGAAATATGAACCCTTGATATTAGGATCAACCCAGTTTCTGGTAACATCACCTACTGTTAAAGGGTAGGACGTAGATACAAAAAGCATAGCAGCCAAGCTTACTATGAAAATTTGAAATGCTTTGTTCTTGAAAATGTGGCATAGCGCTGAAAACGTGCAACCCATAAGAATGCCAAAAGAGAAGATTACGAAGAAGATCCAATTGGAAGCCTCTCTAAAAACCATAAGTAAAGGAAG
>SMTZ1_10014256_pt1 | contig 12044 bp, 8 predicted proteins | sample DeeMarSWOR136_30_FD_25667 | JGI IMG/M metagenome (IMG submission 25667) | reverse complement strand
GATTAATTTCGGTGATATAAACATCTGTTCTCATCGGAAAGTGGCAATAGTAGAAGGACCCCTCTGTTGTGGTTCCTAGTCCTGATGGAGGAAGCGGCCCCTTATTTGACTGAATCAGTCTGGGTTCACCATGTGCATTTCCATCCACTACTTCAATAGCCCAAATGTCAGGTGTTCCGGTTCGGTCGCTGCCAAAGAGGAGATATTTACCGTTCGGTCCCCAGCCCAGTTTATAATCATGGGCCGGATGTTCTACAAGAACTCTTTCTTCTCTGTTTTGCAATGAGTACAAGAATATATCGTGATTACCGGATTTCGTGTTTCCCGGAGCATCGTAGACAATATCGTCCCCTTCAGGTGAAAAACCCAGATTATGAAATTGTTGATCTTTGTCAAACTCTCGCAGAATTTGCATAGCCCCGTCTTCGACGGAAATCAAAATAGCAACTTGATTTTTGTCACGCTTCCACAGCCTTGCCAGAATGTGCTCTCCGTCCTCTGACCAATCACAGGGTTGAAGCCAACTATAATAATCAGTACTGAACAGGACACGGGGGTTCGAACCGTCCACACCAATTAGACGGAGATCATATCGTTCTTGCTTATTATACCAAGAGTATGCAATCTGCTTACTGTCTGCTGACCATTTGGCAGACTCTGCAAACTCATCGCTATCATCCCAGGAACCTTTATTGGTAAGGTGACGCTTTTTTCCGGTGGCGATATCATAAATAGCCAGATCGCCGGTCTCCCAATCTACAAAAGAGAGGTATTTGCCGTCAGGAGAAATCTCTCCGCAATCATCGATATCTAAACCTTCCCATACCTTTCTCACTATCAAGCCCTTTGGTTTAACATCTTTGATAGACTGTTCGAGTGCATCAAGTCTGGATTTTGCCTCAGCAACTAAATTATGTTGCTCAGCATACTCCTCAATCACCTGCTGGTAAGCTTTCCGGGCTTCCTGTTTCCCCAACTTTTCGTAGCATATCCCAATGTGCAACCGAGCTTTGGCGGCTACTTCTCGATTTCCCACATTCTGATCTAAAATCTGCTGATAAAGATCAATAGCTTGATGCAATTCCCCCTTGGCCTCCTCTAGATACAGGGCTTTTTCGAAAAGTTGACCGGCGGTTTCCTGGGAGAACGGCAGGTAAAAAAACAGAACAAGGCAAATAATTGAAAAAAGCAGAATAGGTAAGAGTCTTATAGTTTTCATATCATTCCTCACTTTTACCCAAAAATAATTTTTTTGTTCAAGTGAAGTGTCAAGCGAGTGTGAAAATTGGAAGAAATTTTAGCGAAAATCGATTAATTCTCCCAATCAATTAATTTATAACCAACGCCTCTTATGCTTAAAATGAATTCAGGATTTGCAGGATCTATCTCTATTTTTTTCCTGATATTGGCAATGTGGCTGTCTATTGTCCTGGGAGTGACCGTCAGATTATCTTCTCCCCATATTGTATCCAAGATGTCATTTCTGGTTAACACCTCTCCCTTTTTCTGAATAAATAGTTTTATGATCTGAAATTCCAGAGGGGTAAAGTCGATTTTTTTTCCATTCTTTTCGGCGGTGTATTTCTTAAAGTTAAACTCAATTTCGCCCAGGGGGTAACTAGACAGCTCAGTTGACTGGTCTTCTAACCTGCGAAAAATAGCTTTTACTCGCGCAACCAGTTCGCGAAGACTAAATGGCTTGGTTACATAATCGTCTGCACCTAACTCCAGTCCCAACACTTTATCTATCTCTTTATTTTTTACCGTCAACATAATAATAGGTGTATTATTCCCTTCTCTTCTCAAGCTTTTACATACTTCGAAACCGTCCAGAATTGGCAGCATGATATCCAGAATTATTAGATCCGGTCTTTTCTGGCCGACCATTGTTAAACCTTCTTCTCCATCACTTGCGGTGTAAACAGTATACCCAAGTGATTCAAACTCATCTTTGATACTTAGTTGAATGCCAGGATCATCTTCTACAATGAGAATTTTTTTGGACATAGTACTTCACCCTGTTTAATTCTTTATTGGTACAATTACTGAAAAAGTGCTACCCTGATCCTCTTTACTCTCAACAGAAATCTTGCCGCCATGTGCTTCGACGGTGTGCTTAACCAGTGTCAATCCTAAACCAGTCCCTTTCACCGAATATCTGATTGAATTGGTTCCCTGATAAAACTTGTCAAATATCTTATCTAATTCCTTCTGAGGAATGCCCATACCATAATCTTTAATTTTTATAATAAGGGTATTCTCCTGTTTTTCTACAATTACCTCAATCTCACTGTTGTTGGGTGAAAACTTGACAGCATTGTCCAGAAGATTGATAACTGCTTGCGCCATTGCATTTTTATCTATTTTTAAATAAGGAATATTCTTGGGAATTTGTGTTTGTATTTTAATCTTTCTTTGCATACTCTCTTTTTTAAAGTTTCTAATTGTCTGATTTAACCATTCAGCCACATTTGTTTTCGATAAATCATATTCCTTTTTCCCTTCCTCTATTTTTGAAAAATCTAAAACATTCTGCACTAATCGAGTCAATCTATCCGCATCCTGAGATATTACTGAAAAATACTGCTTCATCTTGATTGGATTTTTTACTTTGTCATTTAACAGTCTTTCTGTTAAAGCCTTAATAGAGGTTAATGGGGTTTTAAACTCGTGAGAGACAGAAGAAACAAAATCGGATTTTATTTTGAGGATCTCCAACTCATGGGCCACAGTTCTGGTAACCAAAACCACTCCAAAAACAAGGACCAGAATCAGGGTAAGAATTGTCCAGAAATAGAAGCTCTTCTGAATATTCACGATTCCTGCACCTTCTGCCTTCATATAAGAAAGTTCAATTATCCATGGGGGAAAATTTTCTTCAAAAAATGCGGTTACTTTAGAAAATTCATCTGTTTGATTTTTTTTACCATAAAGGATTTGCCCTGAGATATCGGAAATTGTGATAATTGTATTTTCACCCAACTGCAGTTCTCCGATACTACTGTTCAAGAATTCTCTCTCAAAATAGTCATTATTAAAATTCACACCCAATATTCCCAGAGATCGCCTTCTCTCCTTACCAGGTATCATGACGGCAGAAACCAGATAATTCTTATCAACAACAATCTTCGAATAATGATAGGGGTCTAGTGACAAAAGGTCCGTTTGATTTAGCCTTTTGAGAAGCTCAGGAATGCATTCTTTTTTCAGACTGGTAACAATTTGCCATTGTTTTATTTTACTCTGATGAATGCTCCTTAACTGTTCAAATTCTTTTTTGAAATCTTCCAGCTCAGGAAAATTTATTGGTAATTTAGATAGCAGGTCGGTGATAGTTCCTTTAACTAAAGTAGCATAGGTAATAAGTTGATCATAACTTAAATCCCAGTGACCGAGAAGTATTTCATGGTAAACATTTAAAGCATTTTTAACACTATTTTCAGTATCCCACAATGCTTGATAACAGTCGATTATTTGCAGTTGGGCAATTAGTACTAACGGTAAACCGGTAGAAGTTATACTTCCAGGGTATTCATTTGTAATTCTTGAATAGATTTTTATTGATTGTTGATATTTTTTTAGTTTAACAAAGCAACGCGCAATATTATTCAGCATCTGAGCCTTTTTATTTTCATCTTTTAAATGAATGTAAAGATTATCATAGATTGGAATGGCGCTTCTATAATTTTTGTACCTGAATTCGTATTCTTCGGCTTTTTGCAATTTTTCCCGCTGTGAAGCGGTAAAAGGTTTAGAAACTTCTATATCACGCTTTAGTATCGCAGGCTGATATAAAGGGAAAAGAGGTTCTTTGTTTTTATAAATGATAAAAGCATGTTCTACTAATGGATTATTTCCTAATCGATCCTTAAGCAGCTCCTTTAAATCCTTATAGTCCATTTCAACAAATGAAGGATATTGAACTAAATTTTGAAGAGATACATCAACATCTTTTATCCGAGATTGAATTTGTGTCTTAAAAAAATCGGCAATTCTTATATGTTCGTTTTCAATTTGTTTTGCTAATCTAAATTTTTCATTAATTATGGATCTGATACCGAAAATGCTGAGTGAAATTGAGGGAATAAAAATGGTAAGCAAAAAAATAGCAATAAGTTTTTTTTGCCTTTTTATGGCTATTTTAAGGTTATCAATCATCCATCTTTTGGAAGCAAATTGTTATCTATAAAATATATAGCAATATTACAATGAAAAGTGTTACTGTTTTGAGGAATCAAGTTTGTCGGTAAGAGGTTTACAATTTTCATGAATAAGATCAAGTAGGTATTTAATTTGGTGACACAAGGAATTTCATAAAAGTGTAATACAACGAATATTATTAAATGGCACAGTATTTAAACGTTCTCATTAAACTTTGGCTTTTCCAGATTTAAATGATCCATATATATTATAAATGCAAAAAAAGTATTGACAATTTCTTCCTCTTTTTGTATAATTGTCTATACAATTAGACAATATTTAAAATTACAGAATGATCATTGATAAGTACAGTCCAATTCCCCAATATTTCCAGCTACAGACCTGGCTTATTGAACAGATAGAGCAAGGTGTGTTCAGACCAAATGATAAAATTCCCACCGAAGCAGAAATTCAAGAGATTACCGGATTAGCCCGGGCAACCATTCGCCAGGCTGTTCAGAATTTAGTCAATATGGGTTATTTGGCACGGAAAAGGAGGCTGGGTACTTTTGTGCTGGATAGGGCCCACAATCAAGTAAAAAAGACCATCATTGGTGTTATTGTACCCGATATTCGCAGTGGATATTCCCCGGAACTGGCTCGAGGGGCAGGAGATGAAGCCGCTAAAAACAACCATAATATTTTACTATGTAATTCTGATGACCTATTTATAAAAGCAAGTTATCATACTGACCGGTTAATTGAAATCGGGGTAAGTGGAGTCATCTTCGTGCCCACCGCCGCTCCTGATGAAAAAAACCTTTTATTGGTTGAAAAATTCAAACGAAATAAGATTCCAGTTGTACTTGCTGATCGATTAATTCCCGGAATAGATATTGACTCAGTTACAACTGATAACTTTGAAGGGGCTTATACCCTAACGGAATATTTGATTCGGAAAGGACATAATCATATCTCGATCAACTTGAGTACGCTATTCAGTACAGAACGGGAGAGATTAAGAGGTTATGAACAGGCCTTGTTACATCATGGATTATCTATTACTCCTTCTATTATCTTCACAAGTGATGAACCCTTTTCCGAGAATCGTTATCTAGATTACGCCAGGTTAATACTGTCATCAAAGGAAAAGATCAGTGCTGTCTTTGCTGGACATGATCGTATTGCCTTTGTGATATCAGCAGTTGCCAATGAGAAGGGAATAAAAATACCTGAAGATCTTTCAATTGTTGGGTATGATGATCTTCCCTTTACCAACACACATCCCTTGAGCTTAACAACCATGCATCAGCCGATTTATGAAATTGGTCAAGAGAGTATGAATTTGATTCTCTCACGCATCAACGGAAAGGAAACCCCTCCTGAGCAAATAGTACTTCGTTCACATCTAGTGGAAAGAGCTTCGGTACGATTTATTAAAAATCACTGATTTCACTGGGATTACCTTTTTATAGAATAGAAGTTTTATGCTATAATCAAATTGTCACATTTAAGTGATTGGACAGATTCAATGTTAAAAAAAATTAATGTTGGTTTGATTGGGGCAGGGCGTTTGGGTTCCATGTATGCTGAGTATCTTGCTTACCACATACCCCGGGCCAATTTAGTGGCTGTTGCCGATATCATTCCGGAACGGGCAAAAAACTGCGCAGAAAAATTTGAATTAGCAAAGTGGTATGATAACCATCATGACCTGAATGCAGATAATGAAGTAGAGGCAGTTGTTATCTCCGCTACCACAATTAATCACAAGGAAATTGTCATTGATGCAGCTCAGGAGAAGAAACCTATATTCTGTGAAAAACCGATGACGCTCAGTCTTGTTGAGGCAAGAGAAATGAAAAAAGCCGTGGAAGAAAAGGCGGTATTTTATCAGCAAGGATTTCAGAGGAGATTTGATAAAGGATTTGCTGCTGGCAGAAAAAATATAGAAGCCGGAATAATTGGCACACCGGTGGTTTTTAGGGGTTCTTCGCGTGATCCCTACCGTCCCAGTCTGGAATATTTGAAACCGGAAAACAGCGGGGGACAGATTCTGGACATGGCTATTCATGATTTTGATATTGCCCGCTGGTATATGGGGGATATTAAATCGGTTTATGCCATCGGCGCCGTCCTGGCCTATCCAGAAGTTGCTGAAACCGGAGATGTGGACAATGCAGTAATGCTAATGAAATTCAAGAAGGGAGGATTGGGTGAAATCGATGTCAGCCGAAACGGTATTTATGGTTATGATATTCGGGCAGAGGTACTGGGAACTAAAGGAACATTACAAATGGGATACTTACGCGATACGCCAATGTTGGTCATGACGGCAGAAGGTGTCACACATGACGTGGTTCCTTATTTTCCCCAACGGTTTGGGGATGCCTATGTGGCACAATTAAAAAACTATCTGGAGAATGTATACAGTGAAACAGTGGCTGAACTAACAGTTGATGAAGGTATTGCGGCACTTCAGGCAGCTGTTGCGGCAACTGATTCCCTACAAAAAAATACAATGGTTGAAGTTGATGATTATTAAAGAATCAAATGATTTATTGATCTTATGCTCTTGAGGAGTATTAGATTAAAAAATATACTCTGTTTATGGAAAGGATAGGTTATGAAGAGTGTAACGCTTTTTGCGGATTGGGATCCGAAACCTGATTTTAGACTGGGTTCAAAAGATGTTGAAGGAAAACTTACTTATTTAGGAAGTAAGGTTTGGAGGAATCCCCACATTGAAATGGTTGAAAAGGAAGAGCCTGTACCCGGTCCCACCGATGTTTTAATAAAAGTAAAAGCCTGCGGAATTTGTGGCAGTGATGTACACATGTTCCAAACTGATAAAGATGGCTACATTTTTTATCCGGGATTGACTGCTTTCCCATGTACTCTGGGTCATGAATTCTCGGGTGAAGTAGTTGAAGCAGGAAAAAAGGCAATGAATAAACGAACGGGGCAACCTTTTGAAAAGGGTGAGGCGGTCTGTTCAGAAGAGATGATGTGGTGCTCATATTGTAGACCTTGTGCTGATGGATATCCCAATCACTGCGAAAATTTACAGGAAATTGGATTTTCAATTGATGGGGCTGACGCAATATATATCAAAGTAGACGCACGTTACCTGTGGAGTTTGGAGGGATTACGTAAAATATATAATGAAGAAAAAATGTATCTATTAGGTAGCCTGGTGGAGCCCACTTCGGTCGCCTATAATGCCGTTATCGAACGAGGTGGAGGAATCCGGGCAGGCGATAGTGTGGTCATCATGGGAAGCGGTCCGGTAGGTATTGCTGCATGTGCCGTTCTACGAAGATCGGGTGCAACAAATGTTATTATATCTGAACCATCAAAGAAGAGGAGAGAGGTTTCCTTAGCAATGGGTGCTACCCATGCAATCGATCCTCATGAAGTAAATCCGGCTGAGGCAGTTTTAGAAATTACCAAAGGTGAGGGAGCAAAAATTATTCTGGAAGCCACTGGACTGCCCAGTATTGTCTGGGGTGATATTGAAAGGATTATATGGGAAGGACGAACGATTAATTCTACCGTTGTTATTGTTGCTCGGGCTGATGACCGAATTCCCATGAATGGGGAAGTCTTTCAAGTCCGTAGGGCGAATGTGGTCGGTGCTCAAGGTCATTCCGGGCATGGTACTTTTCCTCGAGTAATCAGTAGCATGGCACATGGAATGGACGTTACGCCTATGATTACCAAGAAAATTGGTCTGGAAGAAGTCGAGGAAAATATAAAGCTTTTACAAAAAGATCTCAATGAAGTGAAAATCACCACTATTCCTGAATAAAAATATGTGAATTATAAAAGCTTGATAGAAAGGATATGAGATGAGTAAATGGTTAGAAACAGATCGGAAAGATCTATATTTTGAAGATACTTCGGTGGGACGTTTGAAAAAAAAGATCTGGGAAGCATCTGACGAGGAAATAGACATGATCTTGGAGGATTTCGGGATACCATCTCCATCAGAACTTTCCAAACCCGGCACCTATATTCAGACTACCATTCGACATAAAGTAGTGGAAAATCGGAAGAAAAATGATATTGTTTTTATTCCGGTTGGATGTACTGAACAGCATGGCACTCATACGGTAACAGCTTTGGATACTTTTATGGTTACTCAAATTCTCGAAGCTGTCCGTCGTAAAACTGCTAAGAGTGGTTCACCTTGTAATCTGGTATGGACTCCACTGAATTATGGTGGTCATCCACATCACCACATCGGAATGCCAGGCACCATTCATTTAGAAGATGCAGTTGTTAAAAAAAACTTGATAAATGTTATGGTTGGTCTCTGGAATGATGGATTCCGTAAACAGATACTGGTGAACAATCACGGTCATTCCTGGTTATTGGAAGCGACTATTCAGGAATTACAGAAAACCTGGAATTTACCAGGAATATTCCGCACGCTTGACTGGCATCGGGCTGTACGTGAATTTTTCCGCACGAAAGCCAGAGGAGGGGATTGGGATGATGATTTTGTTCATGCCGATGAAGCGGAAACATCGGTTATGCTTTTATTGGCTCCTGAATATGTTGAAATGAATTATGCGGAAGAAACAAAAGTGGAAAGCTATTTACCAGATGGTCATTTCGATAAAGCGGTTGATCCTTTTGCCCGACCAAGCAGATGGTCAGAGGGACAGGGGCACTCGCCAATCGAAATAGCTTCGGTTCCTGAAGGGGTAGTTGGCCGGCCCACAATTGGTACAGCGCAGAAAGCTAAAAGAGTAATTGCTGCTATCTGTTCCTACCTGAACCTGGTCAATGACGAAATTCTGGCGGCTTTTCCCGCGGGAAAATTACCGCCAATCGAGAAAACTACTATGCGCACCGAAAAAGAAATGGAACCTTATTTAAAGGAACCATTTTCACCAGGCTGGAAACCGATCTATGCCATTCCGAAAATGGGGCTCTAAATACTATGAAACTGAGTGTCGTCCTATCTACCCAACCGGCTAAATTTTCTGCAGTGACCTATAAAGGGCAAATTGCCGAGAATTTAGCCAAAATTGCCCAGATGGGCTATGATGGTGTTGAACTGGCGGTTAGAGATCCGATGCTATTGGACCTTCCAGAATTAGAAAAATCATTGGCTAAGCATAAATTATTGGTTTCAGCTATCGGTACTGGACAGGCGTATGGTGAGGATGGATTATCCTTCACCCATCCCGATGCAGATATAAGGGAAAAGACAGTCGCACGTCTTTTATCCCACATGGAATTGGCAGAAAAACTAAATTCATTGGTAATTATTGGATTGATTCGTGGGCAAAATGTAGCAGAAGTGGGGAGGGAGTGTGCTGAGAATTGGCTGTTTGAGGGATTGCATCAATGTGCAACGGAATATAAAAACGTCCAACTGGCTATTGAGCCAATTAATCGCTACGAAACTGACTTGCTCAATACAGTGGAACAAACCCTGAAATTCCTGGGCCGTTTGCAGGTTGAAAATGTTGGTCTCCTCCTGGATACCTTTCATATGAATATCGAAGAACCCTCTCTCATTGAAAGTATTAGAATGACTGGTAAGAAACTCTTTCATTTTCATGTAGCAGACTCTAATCGCTGGTATCCAGGAGCGGGACATATTGACTTTTCTGAAATTCTTCAATCTTTGAATGGCGTGTATTACCAGGGATTTATTTCCGGTGAAATGTTGCCACTGCCTGATCCCGACACCGCAGCCCTAAAAATGATTGAATTCTTTAAATATGTAATCCCGTTAAACTCTTGATATTTTGAATATTACAAAAAAATCAAAGGGCAGCATTAATTATTATTGCATTTTTTGGAGGAAATAAATTGGAAACCATGAAAGCACTCGTTTTTAAAGATATTGGGAAAATTGAGTTTGAAGAAATACCTATTCCCAAAATAACTGCAGCGGATCAGGTATTGATAAAAGTATCCAGATGCGGGATTTGCGGATCCGACATCAAAATTTTACAAGGTAAACATGCCTACCAAAAGAATGTTGTACTGGGTCATGAATTAAATGGAATTGTCAGTGATCTGGGCAGCTCTGTGACCTCTCTTAAAATTGGCGATCGAATAGCCATTGATAATAATCCACGTTGTGGTTTATGTGATTACTGTCGGACTGGTTTTAGTAGTCAGTGTGAAATAATTAAAGAAAAAACTATCGGAGTTTATAAAGATGGCGGCTATGCCGAGTATTGTCTTGCCCCGGAAAGCGTTTGCTATAAATTACCGGAAGAAATTGATGATACCGTTGCAACTCAAGTAGAAACGCTCGGGACAGTTTTAAATGGATTGAATACAGTTCAAATACAACCATGGGATTCGGTATTGGTTCTTGGTTGTGGACCTATTGGTTATTTGTTTACCTCCCTTGCCAAAAATATTGCTTCCCAGGTGGCTGTTACCGAGATCGATGATTTTCGATTTGAAATAGCAAAGTCTTTTAATGTACCTGCCTTTAACCCAACTAAATGCAATCTGGAGAAAGAGGTAATTATTTTAACTGATGGGAAAAAGTTTGATGTGGTCATAGATGCAGTAGGAACTGAATTGGAGAATGCTCTCAAGTATGTAAAAGCCGGGGGAAAAATTCTGGCTTTTGGAATGGATGACAGTTGTCAGGCTACTTTGAAACCCTATTTTATTACCAGGAATGCCATTAAAATATTAGGAACCTATATTGGCCAGAATACTATACTGCCATCGATTAGAATATTGAAAGGAAAAAAAATCAACCTGGAAAGGTTTTTCACCGATGAAATCCCTCTGACTGAAGGATTGTCGGCATTTGTGAAATTGGGACTGGACTTGAATACAATGAGTTTGATACCTAAAAAGGCCATGAAAATTGTATTAAAGCCATGACTTGAGAGGTTCATTTAAATCAATTAAAAAGGTTTATCTGATGAACCGTTTTTTACAGTTTTTTGCAACAGGAAAAGAAATTGCCCCGATCAAAGAATCCATTATTATTGACAAACTTTATAAACGCTATCGATTGTCAATTATGCTGGCAGTTACGGTTGGTTATGGTTTTGCCTATACCTGTCGGTTAGCTTTATCCGTTGTGAAAAAGCCGATACTAGATGGCGGTCTTTTTACCGCAGAGGAGTTAGGTATAGTTGGGTCTGCTCTTTTTTACGGTTATGCATTCGGTAAATTAACCAATGGATTTCTGGCGGATCATGCCAATATTAAGCGATTTTTTGCAACTGGGGTGTTACTTTCTGCTCTGGTCAACATAGCGATGGGCCGAACAGAATTACTATGGGTCTGGGTTATTCTATGGGGTTTAAATGGCTGGTTTCAGGGATTTGGTGCACCCACCGGAGCAGTGGTTCTATCACAATGGTTCAGTAACCGGGAGCGAGGGAGGTATTATGGTATCTGGAGTACCGGGCATTCATTGGGTGAAGGATTGACTTTTGTCGGTTCGGCTACCTTGGTCAGTTTGTTTGGCTGGCGAGCCGGTTTTTGGGGACCGGGAGTGTTTTGTATTTTTGTTGCTGCAGGTATTTATATATTGATGCAGGATCGTCCGAAAACCCTGGGTTTACCTTCAATAGCTGACTGGAAAAACGACCATGGAATGGTCACAAACCAACAGGATCAAAAAATACAAAAAACCTGGCGAGCACAATTGTCAATTCTCAAAATGCCTTCCATCTGGATCCTTGGGTTGGCAAGTTCCATGATGTATGTTACTCGCTATGCTATTAATAGCTGGGGTGTGCTTTATCTACAGGAGGCAAAGGGATATTCTCTGGTTGAAGCAGGGGGGATGTTAGGAATCAACACACTTGCCGGTCTTGCAGGTTGTGTAGCTTATGGTTTCATATCGGATAAATTATTTAATGCCAAGCGTCCCCCGGTGACTTTAATTTTTGGTATCA